>ERZ779892.1801-NODE-1801-length-18235-cov-4.787624_pt1 | contig 18235 bp, 24 predicted proteins | sample MGYA00511552_ERZ779892 | MGnify/ENA primary metagenome ERZ779892 (study PRJEB29588, sample SAMEA2154561) | human gut metagenome | biome: human gut; feature: human-associated habitat; material: faeces | place: Denmark | collected 2008/2010 ... | reverse complement strand
GGTCGCTCTTGGCGGAGGCGTATGTGTCGATCGTTTTTGGCGCTTTTCCCGCGCAGGCCGTCACGCTGAGCAAAAGAACAAGCGTGAACGCCGATAACAGGAACGCCTTGCAGCGTTTTTTCCTCATTTCATGACCTCCCTTCTTTTTAACTTTTCTACTCTATTCTATATCTAAAATCTATCATTGTTCTGTTCTCCTATTCTGTTCTCTTAATCTGTTTGCTATGGCAAGATTGCTTGTATCAATCTATATGACAAATTGCTATTTGTTACATAGAACAAGCACAATTTGAAAACAATTTGTTACAAACAACCTTGTCATAATAGTTATTCTGTTCTGTTTTACTATGAAAATTGTTATGTTTTGAATGTTCCCATTGAATTGACTATACAATTCAGACATTTTTTGTTTTGTGGTTTACACTCATTTCTTGCATTAAAAGATAAATGACACAATCTTCCGGTAATCTCTTCAAAACACTCTTTAATGCCATATGCAGTAGGAAATATGCTAATTTATGTACTTGTTTAAAAGCATCTAATGAAATCTCATAGACTTCCTGTTCCGTAAATTGTTGTTTGTTCTCCATTTGTTCTCCCTCCTTAACTCAATTCCTCCATGTACTTTAAAACATGATTGTAATTGACATAATATTTGTTGCTAATCTTTACATATGCAATCTTATGTTCCTCAACAATTATTTTTCTTAATAACTGATATGGCAATCGTGTTTTGTTCGCCAGTTCATTTATACAGAGTAGTGGTGGACACTCTGGCAATTCATTCATAACATAATCTTTCCTTTCTTGTATGGTTTTAAGTCTCTTTGTTTGAGCTACACGCCTAGCGGTCTTTGTCAATTCTTGTGATGTAACAACTCTTTTCATACGTTATCCTCCCTCATGGTATTTTTTAAATCATTGGAGATTTGCTTTTGAATATGTCTCAACTGGAATCCCTCCATGTACAACTTGCTTAACTCTCTCTGCTTTTGTTCTATCAGTGGCTTCATAGCTTGTTCGTGACGAATCACATCTGGATTTTTTGCATTTTCTGAAATGACTTTTCTCTGTCTATCCGTGAAATAACTGGAATACTGTGGCAAGCTAACGAGTTTCTGTAATGCTATAGCTTGTACTCTTGTTGGGCTCTTGCACCAACAACCAATGCGCCTCCGATCACCGTTCTCTTGAATCCCATTATGCAACTGTGCCATGTATGAATAAAGCACATTGTTCGATTCATACTCCAATTTCTTTAACTGTTCTCGTTTTTCGGACATTTCTTTTTTGCTGACTGATACAACACCATTCAGTTCATCAATCCGTTCCTTCAAGTCATCCATTGTCTCTATCTGATGTGTCTGAAGATAATTGATAGACTTTGCAAACTCCTGTAAGTTGGAGAGATTCTTCCCTCTCCGTTTCATCTCCGCATAGAAATTTGGGAGCAGTGGTCTGCCCTGCGTTTTCTTATCATAATAATCTTGCAAGCTTTCCAAAAGTGTCGGATTCTGCCTGCGATCCAGTTCGTCCTTCATTTCCTCATACGCTGTCTTCATCCACTGAATGGATTCTTTCAGAGAAATAAACATCTGGTTGAACTGCCGGATAGCTCGGTTCAGTTCCCCAATCACAGTTTTAATTCCCTTTTTCTCCATTGCCCGGACTTCATACCCTTCATGGATCGTCGGAATCAGATCAATTCCCTGCTCTTTGTAAGAGCGGTGATCAATTCTTGCTGCCATGTGACATTCCCGGAATTTTTCGTTCACTTTCTCTGTCCAAGCTCTTCTCCATTCCTTTAAAAGTTGTCTGTAAGTTCCTGTACTTTTTGTTTCTCTGTTTGATTATCTGCCATAGATTACCTCCATTTTTGCATGACAAAAGGCAGCCCACAATGGACTGCCCTAATAAAAGAAAAAGTAGCAAATCGTTTAAAACCATAATTTTCATAAAAAGAAAGCAATTTTTCTTTATTCTCTGCTTCCACAAATGCTACCATACCACCAACCTGATACTGTAAAATCTGTGTTTGCCTGATTGCTGCTTCGAGCAACTCCTGTCCTGTTATTCTTCCTTTTGCCTTATCATTAAAATTCTTTCCGAGCTGAGCAATCAGATAAGCTGCTAAATTATAAGTCTGCTCACTCTTATCTATTTCGCTAAACCTTAATCTGAATTTCTTTCCTTTTGCAAAAGGAGTGAATAAAGCCTTTCCCTCTTATTCACTCCCTCATATACATAATTTGTTTAAGAAATTACTGCATTCTGTCTCCTGTATGTATCATTATCTTTCTGGCTTAACTGCCCCTCAATCTGAGCCAGCTTTTTCTCCAATACCTTAGCCTTTTCTTTGTCTCCCGCCGCAGCCTTTATCTGCTGTTCAAGCTGTTTCTTTTCCTCTTTGAGCTTCTCAATCTCTCTGTCAACATTATCTGTATTTGTCGTACATTTCTCTGCCTGTTTCGCTGGCTCCTCCTTACATATAAAAAATCCACCTGCCATCAACAGCAGAACATATACCAATAACTCCATAATACTGCCATCCGTAAAAATCCTAATAACAGCAATTCCAAAAATAGCAAACAATATATAATAAATAAACTTTACCTTTTTCTTAAGAAATCTGGTAAAGAAATGAAAAACTGTCAACATTTCAATGCTTCCCATAACATATACATTGAAAATATCTAATCCATCCATTCTTTCACACTCTCCGTTCCTTCATATATTTCAAAACAACACTTGAAAATTCTTTGCTCCGTAAGCGTGATACCGGTATCGTCTGATCATTTATCATATATGCCATTCCATTTTTATAACTTTTCAAATAGCTCAAATTAATTAAATAACTTCTATGACATTTGAAAAATCTCCCATCCAGTTTTGTTTCAAGATTTTCAATTTTGTCATAGTAATCAATAACTTCTCCCAACTTTAAATGCAGATATATTTTTCTGTCTATAATTTCACAAAAAACGATGTCATCAAAGGAAATAATATTGCTCTCGTATCCTTTCTGAACAAGCAAGTTTGCTTCATTGGCATTTTGCATGGAAGCAAATAATCTCTCCATTTTTTTGTCAAAATATTCTTCTTCAATTGGCTTTACCAGATAATCATATGCCTGCACTTCAAAAGCCTGAAATACCATTTCCTTTAAAACGGTTATAAAAATCAGGTAGCCTTTATAATTCTTACTACGCAGCTTTCTTGCAGTTTCCATACCATCTATGCCATCCATTTGAATATCTAAAAACAAAATATCTATACTTTTGTTGTATCTTAGTAATTCCTCGCCACTCCAAAATTGTGAAATTTTTATTTCTACATTTTTTCTGTGAAAAAAATCAAGTGCCAGCTTTTTAACTTTATCTGATATGTATTTTTCATCATCACAAATTGCAATGTTAATCACATGACCACCTCTTTTCTTAAATTAGTTATTTTAGCATCTATCATCAAATGAAACAATTATAATGCTTTGGAATGTAATTGTAATGTTGTGTAATGCCGAATAGCTCAATAAGTATATAAACGAATCTAAATTTCTCGCTTAATATCGTGTGAATTAATTTTATCTATCCTTAACCTTGCCTGTTCCCTCTGTACCAAAACTATAGTTTTCCAAACACCGACACACCCTTTGGGAGTGTCGAAAACAACCATAGCAAGCACTGCCTGTGTCATGACACAGGCGAAATTTTTCACATTCAGCCTGCCGACTGAACGGAACAAATTTCCATAGGGAAGTATCCCTAATCTTAATCAGTATCTCGGACGAACCACGCCGCCTGATGCTGCACAGGAGCAGCTGAAAAAAAAGAATACTCCAAACCTGTAAATGCGCAAAAAAATAGAGGTGCGCAAGACACCCCTATTTCCTAAACCTCTTGCAAAATCTGCAATAGTGGTTTATAATCAGGTTAGAAACCGAAGGATATTAGCGTGTCCAACGGTTGCACAATCGGAAACTTATAAAGCGTTAAGTTTATTAACGGATTACAGGCTATCCTCTATTGCGAGTAGAGGATAGCCTTTCCGTTTATTTGCGGTTATGTTTATTGTCTATGTATGTCAAGGCTGCAAATACAACCAATAAAAGCGTAAGCACTTCTAAAGTATCCATACCGACCTCCTTTCCGTCTCCAGAAAGGACAACCGCAAGACTATCCCTACTCTGATTTATAATCCATATTCATCAATGCTCGCAACTGATCTCTCCTATTATAAATCACTGCAATAACTTGTACTTTAAAATTTTCTTCATCCACCCAATAATATATTAGGAAGTTTTTTACAATAATCTTTCGCACTCCTTCATGCTTCCAAGGCTCCTCTTCTATAAGCGCATATTTCTTCGGCATAAAAGATAATGCACAATCTCTTTCATTTGTGCCATCGCTTGCCGAGTTACCTTTACTTCGTACTTTTTATCCATACACATTAAATCTCCGCTTTTAACTGGTTAAATGCATCATCCATAGCCAAAGAGTCATCTGCCTTTGCCTGCGCAAGACCAATCTGCATAATGGTATCAAATTCCTCTTTGGATAATGCATCTCTAGTTGTCAAAGTACTCGGGATTTCTAATGAGAAAGGGACTCCATCTCTCATAATAACCTGTCTATATGCCATGTCAATAAATACTGATACCGGAATCCCCAACTTTTCTAATATAGCCTCTGCGTGTTCTTTGATCTCTGGTTGAATACGTGCTGTTACATTAGCTGTTTTAACTGCCATAGTCCATATCCTCCTATCTATCTGTAATGTACCACGTTGTATAGTATTTTGCAATACAGATTTAATTAGTTATTTTTTTCACTATTTGCAGCAGTCCTCCTTACACTATCCACGACTTACCGGAACTACCAAACTTCCATAATTCGTGCTTACTCCATTTATGTATTCATCAAATTTTTCCATTCCGTTTGTGAAAAGACCAAATGTAGCAGCTACAAATATACGGTTAGCTTTTCTTCTCTTTAACTCTGTGGCAACATCTATCATACTTTCGCCTGAAGAAATCATATCATCAATAATAATAACATCTTTTCCTTTGAGGTCTGAACCTAAAAATTCATGTGCTATAATAGGATTTCTTCCATCGACAATTTTACTGTAATCACGGCGTTTATAGAACATTCCTACATCAATACCGAGGACATTTGCATAATAAACGGCGCGTCCCATAGCACCTTCGTCAGGACTGATAACCATAAGGTGGTCAGTATCAATCTTGAGGTCATCGACATTTTTAAGGAGAGCTTTTATAAACTGGTATGTCGGCTGAACCGTTTCAAAACTCTTTAAAGGAATGGCATTCTGAACACGAGGGTCATGTGCATCAAAAGTGATAATACTCTCAACACCCATCTGTGTAAGTTCCTGAAGTGCAAGGGCACAATCGAGTGATTCGCGTGCACTTCTTCTGTGCTGGCGGCTCTCATATAAGAAAGGCATAATAACAGTGATTCGTCTTGCTTTGCCACCGACAGCGGCAATAATACGCTTAAGATCCTGATAATGGTCATCAGGAGACATATGATTTGTCTGACCACATACAGTATAAGTCAGATTGTAGTTACATACATCTACTAAGATATAAAGATCCTGACCTCTGACTGATTCTCTGATAATACCTTTTGCTTCGCCGGAACCAAATCTTGGGCACGCTGAATCAATGATGAATGAGTCTCTGTTGTAGCCTGCAAAAGAAGCCGCGGTAGCATGATTTTGTGCTCTGTCATTTCTCCAGTCAACAATATAGTCATTGACTCTTTTTCCCATGTCCCTGCTGCTCTCAAGTGCAAGAATACCGAGAGTACCATAAGGGATTGTTTCAGCTAATTTGTCATGTCGTTTCATAATAGTTTGTCCTCCATAATGTATTTGGATAAAGGAAAATAAATAATTTTCCCAGGTTAAGAGATAGCAATCTTAATGCGTATATCGTCACCGGCTATCATATAAAAATTATAATATCCGGTAAATCTTGAAAAGATACGCTCACTGTATCGTTCTCTCAATTCCTGAAATGAGAGATTTGTTGATATAATTGTTGATTTTTGTTTCATGTGTCTTTCTTCTATAAAATAATACAACTGGGAAGTTGTAAAACTGTTTGCCAGTTCTGTGCCCAGATCATCAATGATAAGCAGTTCACAGTTTAGAATATATGAGACTTGTTCGTTATTAATATACTCATCAGTCTTATAGAACTTATTTTTTTCTAAAATATCAAAAAGCTGCAAAGAAGTCAAGTACACAACGGTATGCGAAGTGTCTAAAAGCTCTTTTGCTATGCAGTGTGTAAGAAAAGTTTTTCCAACACCGGTTTCACCATAAAAGATGAGGTTATCATATGCCGTGTCAAAATGTTTAACAAAGTCAAGACAAACATCTCTGACTCTGAGAATATTTTCACGCGCTGTTAATGATAAATTTTCTATAATATGACTATTATCATAAAAATCCGGGTTAAAAGTATTAAAATTCTCTTTTTCAAGTATATCAGATAAATTTGAATTGGCATATAAAGAATTTATCTCATATTGTTTAAGACAGTGGCATGGTTTATTATCAATGTATCCTGTGTCCATACAGTCTTTACATGAATAGATAGGCGAAAGATAATCAGCCGGATAACCGTTTTTTGTAAGAAGTTCAATCTTTTTGCTGACAAGCTGTGATTTTTTTTCACGGTATGTCTGTTCATCAAGTTTTTCATCGGGACTAAGAAGTTCCATGCGTGCCTGATTTGTGGAAAGATTGATGATTTCATTTTGAATTTCCTTAAGTTTTGGAATTTTGTTAAAAAGCTTTTCATATCTTGCTGCAACAATGCGTTTGTTTTTTAATCTCAACTGGTCATACTTATACATGATATCACGATATTGAGTGTTTGATAATCCCATAAATTTCCTCCATTATAAAGATATGTACTCTAGGTATCTTCTTAAAACGAGTTGTTTTGGCTGGATTTACGATATACTGTTTTCATTTTTCGTACACTGTGTACGCATTGTGAAAATGTCATTGTGTATCAAAAATCCATCTCGAAATTCTTCGTTCAGAAAATTCCGGGAGCACATAGATGGAAAGTTTTGCTGTTGCTGGTTCAGCGTGCAAATCTTTATTATCTGTTTAAAAGTTTTTTTTCGAGTTCACTTATCTCAGCGTGAGATGTATCTCTCTGTCTGAAAGTGTTAAATTGGTTTTTCTTTACATAACCATTAACGGAGCTGCCTGTTGTGTTATATCTGTAGCTGCCTGAATTTGAGTTATCCTTTTGTGATTTTTTATCAGCTTTGTTCTTGGCATATATTTCGTCAGCTTTTTCAACATCGAGTAATGTTTTTATACCTGATTTATGCCAGTTGTCGAGTATGCCATCTGTATATTTGAAGTCTGCTTTCTGGATTTTTAACATTGTGCGGTTGCACGCTTCAAGAATTACGCTTAAGTCAATGCTCCAGTCTTTCTGCCACTTTTCAACAAACTGTTTTTCAATCATTGCGAGAGGTCTTCCAAGTCCAAACGCTTTTGATATGGCGGTATGTGCCGTATTGTAATCAGTAGATTCTTTTTTTGCATCTTCAGGTGTTTTTACACCGCGCTCATGCCAGGCTAATGCAACAGCCTGTATGTAGCTTGAATTACTCTTTCCGAGTGAGATACAATATTCATAAAGATGAAGAAGTAAGTCGGAAGAAAAGTGCAATGTACCATAAAGATATGATATAAGTTCTATCTCATTTGGCTTGAACGGTCTTTCAAGAAACGATTCGATAACCTGACATGCCCATTTAAAATCCTGATTTGAGGCAAGTTCTTTTAATTGTTTAGGAGAGACAGTAACAGGTTTGCTGTTTAAAAATCTGTTTTCTGTTTCTTTAGTGCCGGAAAAAGGCATCTGTTCAGTACTTGCTATATCATCAATTACTTCGTCAGTCTGTGTATCCTTCTTTATGGATTCATATACATCATCAGGGTTATACATATCTATGGAAATTAAGTTATCTTCATTATCAACAGTGATGCAGATAAGCCCTTTTTTTTCCCAATGCTGTAAAGCACGAATAATATCTCTTTCGGTGCTGTCCATTTTATCAGCAAGCTCGGAAACCGATATGTCCGTTTTTCCAGCCTGGATATATTCTGACAGGTAAAGATAAACTTTTACATAACTGCCGTTTGCATCAAGCATAAAATGCTCGATAAAAGCATTGCTTATCACTGTATTCGGTTTTATATATCCCGTACAGGAGAAAACATTTTCCATGATAAACCTCGTTTCTTTGTAGTATAAAATTTATGATATACATAGTCCACCGAATTGTATTTTATCATGTTTTAAAAATGTTTCAAGTCATTGATGTAAAACAGCTATGTGGATTGATAAAATGTGGATAATGTGGAAAATGTTAATAATAGGACAAAATGCCTGAAATACCTATTATACCGGGAATAAAAATATCCACAATGGATTGTGAAGAATTATTAACAATCTATTGTGGATAATGTGGATAACTTATTTGTTGACGAGTGCTTCGCCTATGGATACTACATTTCCGGCACCCATAGTTATCAACAAATCACCGTTGATACAATTTTCAAGTAAAAATTTTTCAATTTCATCAAAACTTGGAAAATAGTATGCTTTTTTGCCAAGTTTTTCAAGCTCCGCCTGGAGTGTTTTTGATGAAATATCGCCCGGATCCTGTTCTCTGGCAGCATAAATATCAGCAAGAACAATATTTTCTGCAAGTGAAAGAGCCTGTGCAAATTCTTTTAAAAGAGCTCTTGTTCTGCTGTAAGTGTGCGGCTGGAAAACGCACCAGAGGTGTTTGTGTGGATATTTCTGTGCTGCAGCAAGTGTAGCTGCGATTTCTGTCGGATGGTGTGCATAATCATCAATGACAGTAACACCGTTAAATGTACCTTTAAGTTCAAAACGGCGTTCAGTTCCGACAAAATCAGAAAGACCATTTAATATAGAAGCTTCGTCTATTCCATAATATTCTGATAAAGCTATTGCCGAAAGTGAATTTGATATATTGTGCCTGCCAACTACATTAAGCTTAATCTGCATATCTGTTTTCTGACCGTTTCTTATGAGTGTGTAACAGCCATGACCTTTTTCATCAAAGCTGATGTCTGCTGCAGAGTAATCGGCACCATCATCAAGACCGAAAGTGATGACCTTGCATTTGAGTCCGTCTGTTATCTCGTTTAATTTGTCAATATCCTTATTTATAACAAGGACACCGTTTTCTGGTATAAGTTCTGCGTATTTGCGGAATGAATGTCTTATGTCGTCAATGTCTTTGAAGAAATCAAGATGGTCTGCATCGACATTTAAGATGATTCCTGCTGTAGGATGGAATTTTAAAAAGCTGTTTGTGTACTCGCAGGCTTCAGTGATGAAATTCTCTGAATGGCCGATGCGGATATTTCCGCCTATTGCATCAAGAATACCGCCTACTGATATAGTAGGGTCTTTTTTTGCCGCAAGAAAAATCTGTGACAGCATTGAAGTGGTAGTAGTTTTGCCGTGAGTACCGGAAATGCCGATGGCATTTGGATAATTTTTCATGACCTGACCTACCATTTCAGCTCTTTCCATCATAGGAATACCAAGCTCTTTTGCCCTGACAAATTCAGGATTATCAGGATGAATTGCAGCAGTGTAAACCACAAAGTCAATATCTGCTGTAATATTTTCGGTTTTCTGTCCATATATGATATTTATGCCTAAGCTCTCAAGATGATCTGTTATCTTGCTTTCTTTCATATCTGAGCCACAGACATTGAAGCCGTTTTCATGAAGAAGCTGGGCGAAACCGCTCATGCTTATACCCCCGATTCCGATAAAAAATACTTTGCATGGATTATTAAGATTTATTTGATACATAATTCCACCGTCCTATCTGTTTTTATAAGTTATCTCTTCTTATATTAAAACAATGAATGGAAAAAAACAATTACAAAATAAAAATGTAATAAAAATATAAATTATTTGTAATTAAAAGGGATTAAAAAACTTATTATGGATGCACGAATTAAAATTTAGAATTAAAGAGAAAAAGCTGATGAACTAAAGGAACAACAAGGAAATTTTTGCTAAATATATATACATAATAGGTAAATCATGAAAAAATTTGTTAAATATTACAAAAAATAGTTTAAAAAAAATGACGAATTTGTTCACATTTTGTTCATGATGTGTTATAATAAATTGCACGGGGAATGAATATACTATATTGTCACAAAAAAAATCCGTAATTGTGAAATATGAAATTTCGTAAAAGGTCATAAATGGTTTATTCCATTGCCTTGAACTTATAGGTGGACAAGTAATGGGTGACTGTATATATATGAATTTCAAACGAAAAAACATAAAAGGGGTGATAGTGTGATTAAAAAAGAAATGATAGCGATGCTTTTGGCAGGCGGACAGGGCTCAAGACTTGGAGTTCTCACTGCTGATGTTGCAAAACCGGCAGTGTCATTCGGAGGAAAGTACAGGATTATTGATTTTCCGCTTAGCAACTGCATTAATTCAGGAGTAGACACGGTAGGTGTTCTTACACAGTACCAGCCACTTAGGCTGAATACACATATTGGAATAGGTATTCCGTGGGATTTGGATAGAAATGTAGGTGGTGTGTCTATACTGCCACCATATGAAAAGAGTGCAAGCAGTGAATGGTACACGGGAACGGCAAATGCAATCTATCAGAATTTAAAATACATGGAATATTTTAATCCTGACTATGTGCTTATACTTGGCGGAGATCATATTTATAAGATGGATTATGAGGTCATGCTTGATTTTCACAAGGCAAATAAGGCTGATGTTACACTTGCAACGATTCCGGTTCCTATCGAGGAAGCAAGCAGATTTGGTGTAGTGATAACTGATGATAGCGGAAAGATTCAGGAGTTTGAGGAAAAACCTGAGCATCCGAGAAGCAATCTTGCTTCAATGGGTATTTACATATTCTCGTGGCCTGTTTTAAGAGAGGCACTCATAAAGCTTAAAGACCAGCCGGCGTGTGATTTTGGAAAACATATTATTCCTTATTGCCATGAGCAGGGAAAACGCATCTTTGCATATGAGTACAACGGATACTGGAAAGATGTAGGAACACTCGGAGCATACTGGGAAGCAAACATGGAACTTACAGACCTTATACCTGTATTTAATCTTTATGAGGAGTATTGGAAGATTTATACAAAGAGTGATAAGATTCCACCGCAGTTTGTATCAGATGAAGCGTCTATTGACAGATCGATTATAGGTGAAGCTTCAGAGATATATGGCAATGTAAGTAATTCTGTTATAGGTACCGGTGTATATATTGCACCCGGAGCTGTAGTAAGAGACTCCATCATTATGAGTTCATCATATATTGATGAGGGCACTGTTATAGACAAGGCTATAATTGCAGAAAGTGTAAAGATAGGAAAGAATTGCAAGATTGGTGTCGGTGAAGAAAAACCAAACAAGTTTAAGCCTGATATATATGCTTTCGGACTTGCGACTATAGGTGAGGATAGTGTTATCCCGGATGGAGTAAGTGTAGGAAAGAATACGGCTATATCAGGAGTGACGGAACTTAGCGATTATCCAAACGGATTGCTCGACAGTGGTGAAAGTTTGATTAAGGCAGGTGATAAGGTATGAGAGCAATAGGAATCGTGCTTGCTGGAGGAAACAGCAGCAGAATGAAAGAGTTATCAAACAAAAGGGCAGTGGCAGCTATGCCTATCGCCGGCGGATACAGGAGTATTGACTTTGTTCTTAGCAATATGAGCAATTCGCATATCCAGAAAGTAGCTGTATTTACACAGTACAATGCAAAATCACTTAATGAACATCTCAATTCATCAAAGTGGTGGGATTTTGGAAGAAAGCAGGGAGGTCTGTATGTGTTTACACCTACGACTACACCGGAAAACAGCTATTGGTACAGAGGAACTGCCGATGCTATAGCACAGAACCTTGATTTTCTCAAATCAAGCCATGAACCATATGTTGTAATCGCTTCAGGTGATGGCGTTTATAAAATGGACTACGCAAAAGTGCTCGAATACCATATTGCAAAAAAAGCAGACATTACTATAGTTACATCGACGGTTGATGAGAGAGATGATCCAAGTAGATTTGGTGTTATAAATACCGATGCTGACGGCAGAGTTACTGACTTCGAGGAGAAGCCTATCACGACAGACGGTCGTCAGGTTTCAACGGGTATATATATAATAAGAAGACGCCAGCTTATAGAACTTATAGAAAAAGCTGCTGAGGAAGAAAGACATGACTTTGTAACAGATATTCTTATAAGATATAAAAATGTCAAGAAGATATATGCTTATAAGATGGATACATATTGGAGCAATATCGCATCAGTTGATTCTTATTACAATACAAATATGGATTTTCTTAAGAAAGATGTGAGAGATTACTTCTTTAGACAGTATCCTGATATATATTCAAAGGTTGAAGATCTTCCACCGGTTAAATATAATCTCGGTTCAAATGTGAAGAACAGTCTTGTTTCGAGCGGTTGTATAATAAACGGTTCGGTAGAAAATTCTATTCTGTTTAAAAAGGTGTATGTTGGAAATAACTGTACTATCAAAAATTCCATCATTTTAAATGATGTATATATAGGAGATAATACTCACATTGAAAACTGCATAGTTGAGAGCCGTGATACTATCAGGGCAAATACAAGTTATGTAGGAGAAAATGGTCAGATAAAGATTGTTATCGAAAAGAATGAAAGATATGCACTATAATAGGAAGAAATACATTTAAAAAAGAATATATAAAGCATTAGCACATCATGGCAGTTTGTCATGATGTGTTGTGGTGATAAAGGAAAAAAGGGGGTTAAGCTGTGCAGATAACAGATATAAGAGTACGAAAGCTTACAAAAGAAGGAAAGATGAAAGCTGTTGTATCGGTTACATTTGATGATGTATTTGTTGTTCATGACATAAAAGTCATAGATGGCGACAAAGGACTGTTTATTGCAATGCCAAGCAGACGTGCGGGAGACGGTGAATATCGTGATATAGCACATCCTATAAATTCAGATATGCGTGACAGGCTTCAGAGTGAGATACTTGCAAAGTATGAAGAAGCTGTTAAAGAAAGCAGGGAAAATGAAACTGCTGAGGAATAATATGCGGCAGCAGTTAGTATGTGATACTGTAAAACTAGAAAATATAAAAATGGTATAAGGTAAAAATCGCTAAAAGCATCGTATAAAAACGATGCTTTTTGTGCATTTTGTAGAAAAATGAAAAAAGTTGTGAAAAACTGAAAAAAGGCTTGCAAAACCTTTTGAGTCGGTGTATAATAGCAACTGCTGTGACATTGATAGCTGTGAAGCGTGAGGTTGCTGCCTTGATGGCAGGTTTTCCGTGGAGCGAATGTCAAGTTAGGAAACTGGCGACAAGTCACTGTACAACAATTTGATATCTTATATGTAACATTAGGAAACATATTTAGATAAGGCGGGATTTTCTGCGGCTTAATTGTAAACCATAGCAGGAAACACCCGGATAAGTGTACAGTCACCACTTGTTCCGCTGAAATTAGCAGACTTGGCAAAAAGCCAGATCAGTATGTCTGCAAAAAGTGCGAAAAGGAGGCGGCTTTTTTTATGGCAACAAATGTAATGAGAATTACACTTAAAGCGTATGACCACAATCAGATCGATCATGCTGCTGGAAAGATTATTGAGACATTGAAGAAAAACGGGGCAAAGGTTAGCGGTCCTGTACCTCTTCCAACAAAGAAGGAAGTTGTAACAATTCTTCGTGCCGTTCATAAGTACAAGGATTCCAGAGAGCAGTTCGAGCAGAGAACTCACAAGAGACTGATTGATGTTATCGCTCCTACACAGAAGACTATCGAAGCTCTTACTAAGATGGATATTCCTTCTGGCGTAGCAGTCAATCTTAAAATGAAAGAAAAATAATTCTGAGAATATCTCAGTTTGGAATGTTTCTTATATTATAAGAAAGAATTCCTATTTGAAATGAGTAAGTCCTTAGGGTTTATATATAAATCGCGTAATATGCGGTTCGAGTTTTTGGTTTACGAACTTGCACATTATAGACCGTCTAGGATGATTTCAAATTTTTTAGAATTTGAAATCCGCTGTAGATTAACAGGAGGTGCAAAACAATGAATAAAGCTATTTTAGCTACAAAGGTCGGTATGACACAGATCTTTAATGAAAACGGAGTTTTAACTCCAGTCACTGTACTTCAGGCTGGTCCTTGCTATGTAACACAGGTAAAGACAGTTGACAATGATGGATACAGTGCAGTTCAGGTAGGTTTTGTTGATAAGAAAGATAAAGTTATCACAAAAGATGCTTCAGGTAAAAAAGAAATCAAGAGAAGTCATGGTGTTAATAAGCCATTACAGGGACATTTTGCAAAGGCTGGTGTTTCTGGAAAGAGATATCTGAAAGAATTCAAGTTTGAAAACGCTGAAGAGTACACACTCGGTCAGGAAATCAAAGCTGATATCTTTGAAGCAGGCGACAAGATCGATGCAACAGGAACTTCAAAAGGTAAAGGATTCCAGGGTGCAATCAAGAGACATGGTCTTCACAGAGGACCTATGGGACATGGTTCTAAGTTCCACAGACACGCAGGTTCAAACGGAGCTTGTTCAGATCCGAGCCGTGTATTCAAGGGTAAGAAGATGCCTGGTCAGATGGGTTCAGTAAAAGTTACTATCCAGAACCTTGAAATCGTAAAGGTAGATGCAGAGCAGAACTTAATCTTAGTTAAGGGAGCTGTTCCGGGACCTAAGAAAGCTTGTGTAGTATTAAAGGAAAGCGTTAAGGCTTCTAAATAATTCTTTTAGAAAGGAGGAAAACACAGATGGCTAACGTATCTGTTTATAATATGGAAGGTAGCGAAGTTGGCAAGATGGACTTAAATGACAATGTATTCGCTGCAAAAGTAAATGAACATTTAATGCATATGGCTGTTGTTTTACAGCTTGCAAATAAACGTCAGGGCACACAGAAAGCTAAGACTCGTTCAGAGGTCAGAGGCGGTGGAAGAAAGCCTTGGAGACAGAAGGGAACAGGTCATGCAAGACAGGGTTCTACAAGAGCTCCACAGTGGACAGGCGGCGGAATCGTTTTCGCTCCAACTCCTAGAGATTACTCTTTCAAGATGAACAAGAAAGAGAAAGCAGGAGCAATTAAGTCTGCTTTGACAACAAGAGTAAATGAAGAAAAATTCTTCGTATTAGATTCTCTTAAATTTGATGAGATTAAGACAAAGAAAATGGTTGCTGTACTTGATGCATTAAAAGTAAACAAAGCACTTGTAATCCTTGATGGTGAGGACAATGCAAATGTTGCAGTTTCAGCAAGAAACATTGAAGGAGTAAGAACTGTTCCTGTAAATGCAATCAATGTATATGACATTATGAAATATGAGACAGTTATTCTTACAAAGAGTGCTGTAGCTAAAATCGAGGAGGTGTACGCATAATGGCAGATTTAAAGTATTATGACATCATCCAGAAGCCTATTATCACAGAGAAATCTATGACAGCTATGGAAGAAAAGAAGTACACTTTCGCTGTACACACAGAAGCAACTAAGGCTCAGATTAAAGAAGCTGTTGAGAAGCTTTTTGAGGGAACAAAGGTTGCTAAAGTCAACACAATGAACTTAGACGGAAAGACACGTCGCCGTGGTAGAACAGTTGGAAAGACAGCTAAGTCTAAGAAAGCTATTGTTAAGTTGACAGAGGATAGCAAGGACATCGAAATCTTTGAAGGTCTGTAAGATACAGCCCTAAAGATGAGATAAAGCATCCAGAGGTCGGAAATATCGCGTGGAAAACCTATCGCGCGAATCATTTTATAATGAGTATTGAAAGGAGAAAATGTCATGGGAATTAAATCATTTAACCCATATACACCTTCTAGAAGACACATGACAGTTGTTGACAGAACAGAGCTTTCAACGGCTGCACCTGAGAAGTCGCTCACAGTGTCATTGAAGAAGAACGCTGGTCGTAATGCTCAGGGTAAGATTACTGTAAGACATCGCGGTGGCGGTTCAAAGAGAAAATACAGAATCATTGATTTTAAGAGAAATAAAGATGGTGTTCCAGCAACAGTAAAGAGTATTGAGTATGATCCAAACAGAACAGCAAACATTGCACTTATCGCATATGCTGATGGACAGAAAGCTTACATCCTTGCTCCAGAAGGACTTAAGGTTGGACAGAAAGTTATGAACGGTGCTGATGCTGAGATCGCAGTTGGAAACTGTCTCCCACTTGAGAATATTCCAGTTGGTACACAGATTCACAACATCGAGCTTATGCCTGGTAAGGGTGGACAGCTTGTACGTGCAGCAGGAAACAGTGCACAGCTTATGGCTAAAGAAGGAAAGTATGCAACGCTCAGACTTCCTTCAGGCGAAATGAGAATGGTACCTATCGGTGCCCGTGCAACAATCGGTGTTATCGGAAACGGTGAGCATGCACTTGTAAACATCGGTAAAGCAGGACGTAAACGTAACATGGGTATCAGACCTACAGTTCGTGGTTCTGTTATGAACCCTAACGATCATCCACACGGTGGTGGTGAAGGTAAGACCAGTGTCGGACGTCCGGGTCCATGTACTCCTTGGGGTAAACCTGCTCTTGGTCTTAAGACACGTAAGAAGAACAACAAGTCAAATAAGATGATTGTTAGAAGAAGAGATGGTAAAGCCTTAGCTAAATAATATATACTGAGAAATGTTGGAGTAAGGCTTCAGCCTTAGCTAAATAATATATGCTGAGAAATGTTGAAGTAAGGCTTCAGCCTTAGCTAAATAATTTATTTAACAGGCAGCCACATGAGTTGAATTGGATTAGCCGGTGATCATTATACCGGCAGAATGGAGGATACAATGGCACGTTCATTAAAAAAAGGACCTTTTGCTGATGCCAGCCTTCTTAAGAAGGTAGATGCTCAGGTAGCATCAGGTGACAAGCAGGTTATTAAGACATGGTCTCGTCGTTCCACTATTTACCCATCATTCGTAGGTTTGACATTCGCAGTACATGATGGAAGAAAGCATGTACCTGTTTATGTTACAGAGGATATGGTTGGACACAAACTCGGCGAGTTCGTTTCTACAAGAACTTACAGAGGTCATGGTAAAGACGAAAAGAAGAGATAATATATAAATTGATGATGCTATGTGTGGCACAAGCCACCGTAGCAATTTCACAGAACTTGAAAGGAGGCTTCATCAAATGGCAAAGGGACATAGATCTCAAATAAAGAGAGAGAGAAATGAGAACCAGAAAGACACTAGACCTTCAGCAAAATTATCATACGCTAGAGTATCAGTACAGAAGGCTTGTTATGTGTTAGATGCCATCAGAGGCAAAGATGTAGAGACAGCAATCGGTATTTTAACATACAACCCAAGATATGCTTCAAGCATCATTTTAAAATTATTACAGTCTGCAGTTGCAAATGCTGAAAACAACAATGGAATGAATCCTGCTGATTTATACATTGAAGAGTGTTTCGCAAATAAAGGACCGACAATGAAGAGAATCAGACCAAGAGCTCAGGGTAGAGCTTACCGCATCGAAAAGAGAATGAGCCATATTACAATTATTCTTAACGAGCGTTAATAATTGCATCTGGTCTATGAAAGGAGAATATAATGGGACAGAAAGTTAATCCTCATGGTTTAAGAGTCGGCGTTATCAGTGACTGGGATTCTAATTGGTTTGCAGAGGAGAAATTTGCAGATTACCTTGTAGAAGATTACAAGATTAGAGAGTTCGTAAAGAAGAAGTTATACAGCGCCGGAATTTCAAAAATTGAGATTGAAAGACCTACTGACAAAGTTAGAGTTATTATTCATACAGCTAAGCCTGGTTTCGTAATCGGTAAGGGCGGCGAGGAAATAGAGAAATTAAAGAAAGAGCTTGCAAAAGTTATTGCTAGAAAGACAGCACTTGACATCAAGATTATGGATGTTAAGAACCCTGACAAACACGCTCAGTTAGTAGCTGAGAACATTGCTGCACAGTTAGAGAACCGTGTTTCTTTCCGTCGTGCAATGAAGTCTGCAATGGGTAGAACATTAAAGACTGGTGCAAAGGGTATCAAGGCATCTGTTTCAGGTCGTCTTGGTGGAGCTGATATGGCTCGCCC
>ERZ779892.1795-NODE-1795-length-18269-cov-2.896618_pt1 | contig 18269 bp, 19 predicted proteins | sample MGYA00511552_ERZ779892 | MGnify/ENA primary metagenome ERZ779892 (study PRJEB29588, sample SAMEA2154561) | human gut metagenome | biome: human gut; feature: human-associated habitat; material: faeces | place: Denmark | collected 2008/2010 ... | reverse complement strand
TCGTGCCGCCGGTGGCAACGACGACAGTTCCGACCCCGTCCGGTTCCGGGATCACGCCGACTATTCCGAGCCTTGCATCGACCCTGTAGTCAAGGTCATGCCTTGAGGATACAAGCTCGGCTGCTTTGACCGACATTCGTGTTATAAGCACCGTTTTCTGTCCGCGTTCGAGCATTGCTTCAACGATTTTCAGTATCTGCTCGGGGGTCTTGCCCTCGCCGTAGATGACCTCCGCTATGCCCTGACGCAGCTCGCGATGGTGATCGACCTTCGCAAAGCCGAGATCCTGAAACGGCTCCATTTTCAGCTCCAGCGCCGCCTCGGAAGGGCTAAGCTCTCCGCTGCTGACTTTTTCGAGAATGTGCATTATATCTTTCTGACTCATGTGATCGTCCTTACTCTCAAATAATTGTGTTTAAGTACAGTATACCACAGCCCCAGCCCTAAGTCACTCACAAGATGGTGCTAAAACAAAAAGCACTCTTTGCCCGTAAGCTCGTGCAGGCAAAGAGTGCAAAATTAAGATTACTTCTTGAAGGAGTTGCCGCTCTCGCACAGGTGCTTTTTCTGCAGCGACCAAAGTATCATCACTGCATAAACTGCCAGCACGCCAACGGATATCCATCCGCAGAGCTTGTAGCCGGCAGCGTCGCCGGTAAACAGTGCCGCAAACAGCATCGGAGCGAAGAAGTTGCCTATACCGTTAAACGCGTGGGGAAGCAGCGCCATTTTCATAAGGTCCTTCTGACCGACAAGGCGAGACATTCCCATCGTGCCCGAGCCTGTCAGGCCGCCGATAACGCCGATACCGGCAGCACAGACTATCAGCATGGGGAAGCTGTGTGCATTGGTGTAAAGGATACCGGTCACTATGGCAACACCGGCAGCCAGTGCAAGGCCGACGCCTACGCCGAGAGTGTCACACAGGAAGCCGTAGAATATCTTGGATATTGACTTACCCCATGACCAAACGGAGATGACGATTGCTGCCTGAGCCGCGCTGAAGCCAACAAACTGAGTGTATGCCGAGAGGTTGGGCTGAACAAGACCGTACGCAAAGTTAAGAACACTCATTGCCAGCAGGAATACCCAGAAATAAGATTTTTTAAATGCCTCTGCCTTTGTAAGGCCGGGAAGCTCTGCCGGTGCCCCGTCGGTGCTGTCTTTTGCGATATTCTCTGCGCCGATTGCGACCCAGCCATAGTCCTCGGGAATGCCCTTGAAGAAGAACAGACCTGCAATCAGGTTGCCGAACAGTACAAAGCATGCGGATACTATAAGAGCCGAGGTCAGACCACCTGAGCTTGCAAGCATTTTCGCCGTGATATTGGCGATTATCGTGGTACCGATTGCTTCCGACATACATACAAGGCCGAGTATAAAGAATATTACATATGGCAAATTACAATGGTATTGCGATACTATGGCTGATAGCTTAAAGCCCGAGACGATTGGCAAGCACTTCACTCTCATAAGCGGCGTTTTGGATGATGCCATGCACGACGGGAGCATATCCAGCAATCCCGCATCTTTGGTCAAGATGCCGCGAGCAAAGGAGAAGTTTAAAGGCAACACGCTAACTGCCGGTGAAGCAAAAACTCTTCTCACTGCCGCTAAGGATGCATGAGAGCCAATATACACAGCCATTCTTCTGCCTGTGGTGTACGGCCTGCGCCGTTCCGAGGTATGCGGACTTCGCTGGCAGGATATTGATTTTGATAACGGAGCAATGCATATCTGTAACACCGTCGTTAAGGGTGACATGAAATACATAGAAGAAGAACGCACAAAGACAAAGAAAAGTGACCGAGTTATAGCTTTGGTGGATTTCACTGTTCCGCATTTCAAATCGCTCAAGGAACAACAGCAAACAGCGGGTCTAATACCGGGCAAAGTATGCCGCTGGCCAAACGGAGATGACATAAAGCATGACTGCATCTCCAAGAAATTTGGCAAACTCTTAAAGGAAAACGGCCTGCCGCCTATACGCTATCATGACTTGAGACATACGGCAGCATCACTTCTTATTGCCAGCGGAGCAACTCCTCAGCAAACACAGTAGTTTTTGGGACACGAGACCGTGAGCACAACGATGAATATATGCTCGCATTGCCTCAATGAGGCCAAAATTAAGACGGCAAATCTTATGAACAAAATTAATTTTTCTTAAATCTTGGACGCATTTTTGGACGTATTTCAAAAAGCGCCCGTATTTGTGCTTTTTAATTTGCCTCAAAAAGTTTGTGAAAACGTAAAAAAGACCCGAAAGCGTTAACTTTCAGGTCTTAAATGTTGGTGGAGAATAGCAGACTCGAACTGCTGACCTCTCGCGTGTGAGGCGATAAAGCATTCCCTTAATTAACAGAAGTTTTGCAATGCCTATTAAATAAAGTAGGCACAAAACTGCCGTACACAGACGATCATTTGATCATTCCCACTTTTGGATGCATTTTGGACGCATTTGGGGCCGGACTGTTGAACATAAATGAAATTAAACAAACGTCAAGCAGCTCTTTCATAGCGCCAGCTTGACATTTGTTTTCGACTGCGCCCACATGAAAAACGCAGTCATATTCAAATCATGGGGGGATAGGAAGGGAGAATTGTACCAAGCGTTGAGCTTGATGGGGCAAAAGATTCATGTGTATGAAAGAAAAGCATCTCAGCGGTCGATTACCACTGTATCAATCTAAGGCATTTATACCATATATAATACATCAAATCTTTCAATATTTTTTCAATCATTATAATTATGTTACATAAAATTATACTAAGTGCCTCTAAAAGCCCTCGATTTATATAAATATATAATTTAAAGAGTACAGAAGCACGCAGGGCATATGCTCTGCGTGCTTTCGGCTTTTACTGCTTAGCTTCAGCAAAAACCTGCTTGTGGCCCTTGCGCATGAACGTATAGGTCGCAAGACCGATTATAACCGTAGCAACAGCGCCGACCATCATGTTGTGACGAGCACTTTCGCCGAACGCACCTGCGATAAACGGTACAACATATCCGCACAGGAAAACGCCCGAGCCCTCAAAGGTTTGAAGGAAGCTCATTGCAGTTGTCAGATTCTTTCCCTTCAGTCCGAGTCCAAGATATGTCTGCAGCGCCGAGATGGCTATCATGATCCCAAGCTGGCAGCCGATAGCCGCTATGTAGCAGCACGGTATAGTTGGGATGACCGTAGGCAGGAATGTGCAAACGCCGCCCAACAGCAGTGCCAGCGGCAGCGACCAGCCCTTAAATGCTTTCATCCAAAATGACACCGCAATGCATCCGATCATGCTGACAGCTGTACAGAGTGAATTTACGCCGCCTACCAGGGTGGTATCGCCCAGCTGAGCTTCATTAATTATAAAGTCCGAGTTGTTCAGATACCATCCGTTCCAGAAAATGCAGCCGAAGAAATAGGTCGCCAAAAGCAGTACAGCATATGTCGGCATACGGCCCGCGCCCTCATTTTCAAGCTCCGTTTCTTCTTCCTGCGATTTCACCTCAGCTTCGACCGGAATATTGGGATAGAAAAGGATGACAAGGATAATGACCGGGATTATTACATAAACGGTTTTAAATCCTCCCGCCCAGTTGCCGCCTCTTGCAAAAAAGCCGCAGACCAGAGCGAAAAGGGTCTGTCCGAGCATAAGCGCCGCCTGATGGAAGCCCATCACCTTGTCCTTGAGCGAGTCGGGAGCGATAATCGGCAGAACGGATGCGTTTGCCGCCGCCACTACGCCCGCCGGGATGCCCATGAGAGCCGAGCATGCAACTATTCCCGCAACGGGAAGCTCAACATATGCTACAACAAGACCTGCCGCGACCGCAATTACCATACTGATAATGACCAGTATTTTTCTGTTGAATTTTGCAAGAAGAAAAGCCGATGCGAATGCGGATATCATCATTACGACCGCAGGAAGCGACGCTATTAGAACCGTCACGCTGTCCTGTCCCGGGAAAGCAGTGTAGATATCGCCGAGGACGATCGTCGTAAATGAGTAAATGTATACTGTAAATGATGCGAGTAAAACAACTATTAAAGACATTGCTTTTTTCATAATGCTCTCCTATAAGGTAGATTTATTCGTTCAGCTCGGCTTGATCTTCCAAAGCACGGGCTTCGTTTTCTTCAACACACTTCTGATATTTTTTATCGTTAAGGCCGAAGAAAAGCTGCAATACGAGCTGCGCTGCTGCCATGATCGTGGGTATTATGAATGTTCCGAAAAGTATCCCGTTTTTTGTGGCAAGGCTCTGTATTACATTCGGCACAAAATCCGCCGCATCGAGAACGACCGTCGTAAGCTTTCCGCCAATGGCCGCACCAAGCGAAATGTCCAGCGCGTATATACCGTATAAGTCCCGTTTGGAGCTTACCGGTCAGCCAAAATCCATATTCTATAACGTTCGGTACGAGAAGATTTGCAAAGCCGTAATGCGCACCCTGGAATACTGCGCTGATTATGAAGATGAAAAACAGCGCTCCGAAGCTCATTGACTTCGCCGCTGCCGCAGGGCCGAGCGCACGGCAGATAAGGAAGAACGCCGTATTGAAAATAATGCTCATTGCAAGAACGCAAACGAACGCGCGGCTGCTGTCTCTGAACAGCCTTACGAAATATTTAATAAGCAGCGCTCCGAGTATGGTTGCTACAGTGAACACACCCATTGCAATGGCATAGAAGTTTTCCATATCAAAATAGTATTTAAACGAATATACCATCAGTGCACTCTTTATCGTCATAAGTGTATTTGCAAGCAGCACGCTTATGAGGATTATAATGCACGGTCTGTTCTTTGCTACCAGTCCTAGTTCGCTCAGCAGATTGCGTTTCTTTGTTCTCTCTTCGCCCTGGGTCTCAATAATCTTTGATGTTCCGTCCGGATTGAGCTCATATTTTTTCTGAGCAAGGAAATTCAAGCCCATGCTAACAAAGCCTACGACAGCAAATACAACTGCCGCCCAAAAGAAGCCTTTTCGCTCGCTGCCACCGCCAAACGCCTTTACAAGAGGCAGGAAGGCCGCCGACACAAGAAACATTCCGACATTGAAGAATACCTCTCGTATGCCGATTATCTCGCTGCGCTCTTCAACGCTCGTTGTCATGTTGACAAGCTGAGCGTGAGTCGGTGCGCATACTATTGTGTTCCATATGCAGCCATAGGTGCCGAAGATCAGTATTATCCATATTATTCTGAATGTCATACTGACGTTTTCCCACGGCGCAAATATCAGCGGCAGTCCGATCGTCATCGGCAGAATGCCTATCTTCAGCCAGCCTCTGTATTTTCCGCTTTTCCAATGGCATCTGTCTATAGCTATGCCTATCAAAAAGTCGGTAACGGTATCGCAGGATCTTGCAATGAGTATGATGTTGCCGGCAAGACCAAGCGCCAGGCCGCACACATCGGTAAAGTAATATGTAAGATAACTTGCGAAGATGTTCCACGCAAGAAGGGTGCCCATTCCGTCACAGGAAGCCCATGCGAGTTTATCTCCGAAAGGTATACTTCCCTTTTTGACCGCTTTTTCTTTCATATAATTCCCCTGTTCGTCGGGCCCGTGTTCAATTGACAATATATTGACACGGAATTTTTTAAATATTTGTGGGGAAATTGAGTTCCCCACAAATGTGTTTACATATAAGTTTTATGTTTATTATATACGACGGCCTTCGAGATATCCAGCCCTTACTGCCGGTCCGACAAGGCCTACGCTAACTGCATCGCCTATAACTCGGACGTCATATCCGGCGGACTTCAGCTCGTCGGCAAGAGCGGTGTTGGGCTTATGTCCGATAGAAATGACAACAGTGTCGCACTCTATCTCCTCATTATACTTGCCCGAAACGACCACGGAGTGATCCTTTATCTCCTGAACAGACGTGCTTGCGCAAACACGGACCTCATTTTTCTTCAGATCCGCAAGCAGCGCATTGCGCGGCGTATCGACTTCGTCCATCGCGATATCCTCCTGAAGCTCGACAATAGTGACATTCTTCATATAGGAGGCAATATGGTTCGCGGTCTCAGCTCCGGCATGTCCGCCGCCGATAACCACTACATTATGGCTGGTGTTCGCCTTTCCGGAGAGCACATCGGTACCGAGAACGACAATGTCCTTGTCATAACCGGGAATCATTTTTGGCACGACCGGATTTGTGCCGGTAGCCGCAATAACAACGTCGGGCTTTACAGAGTCAACAAGCTCTTTTGTGACCTCTGTGTTCAGTATGACCGGAACATTGAGCTTCTTGAGCTCATGCATCTGCCATACTATAAACGCTCCCAGCTCGCCCTTGCAGGGCGGCACCGACGCGAGACGGTATTTGCCGCCTGCCCAACGGTCCTTGTCGTACACGGTAACGCTGTGTCCGCACTTTGCCGCTCCAATCGCCGCCTCGAGTCCGGCAGGACCGGCGCCGATAACGAGAACCTTCTTGGGGCTTTCGGTCATAACCGTCTGATACTCTGCCTCGGACTCGTGACCTATTATCGGGTTAAGCTCACAGGTGCCGGACTTTTCAAGGTTAACGTTTGCGTCACAGCCGTGCAGGCAGCCGACACAGGTACGTATATCCGTAAAGCAGCCTGCTTTTGCCTTGTTGGGTGTTTCGGGGTCGGCTATAGACTGTCTGCCCATAGCTACCATGTCTGCTTTTCCGGACTTGATGATGGCGTTGGCAACGCGCGTATCGTTAATTCTGCCTATTGCATAGACCGGTACGGACGCTACCGACTTTACCTCTTTGGCATTGTTGGCTATCCAGCCGTGCTCTGTGTACATCGAGGGAATGATCTGATCTCCCGACCTGTATACGCCGACGGAAACTCCGAAGTAATCAACGCCTGCCTCCTCAAGGAACGGCACGTAAGCCTTCGTATCCTCTATGGTCAAGCCGCCGGATACCCATTCATCGCTCGACAGCTTATAGCCGATAATGAAATCGGGGCCGGTCTGCTCACGAACCTCATGTATTATTTCCAGGGCAAATCTCATGCGGTTGCAGAGGTCTCCGCCGTATTCATCGGTTCGCTTATTGGAATATGGCGACATGAACTCCTCAATAAGGTAGCCATGCGCACCATGCAGCTCGCAGCCGTCAAACCCGGCAGCCTTCGCTCTTGCAGCCGCCTGTCCGAACTGCTTGACAACGAGCTTTATCTCCGCCTGAGTCATCTCATGAGGCATCATATCGGGACTGAACGGACAGGGGATTGCAGACGGTGCCCAGGGAGTATCCGCATCGATGACACCGATCTGACGGCCGGGATGATGGAGCTGGACAATGGAAAGAGCTCCCCATTTGTGGAGTCTGTCCGTATATTCCTTGAAGCCGGGTATATGCTCATCCTTCCAAAGGCCGCCAATATACTGATGTCCTTTTCCCGCGACATTCGTGATGGCAAAGTCTTCGGTAATGATCATTGCAAAGCCGCCCTTGGCCTTTGCTTCATGATATGCGGCAAAGCGCTCGGTGCAGCTGCCGTCTTCCTCACAGAGGTTCATGACCATAGCGGGCACGATGCAGCGGTTTCTGAGCTGTCGATTGTTGATTGTAATCGGGCTAAACAAACTGTCTAACATATGAAAAACTCCTTAAAAGTGTGCAGCTAAAAGAATCGACGCAGAAAATCGGTCACCGTGTATGCGGTTGTCCAACCTCCTGCGTTTTAATGATTATCGGATAACGGCGCAGTAAGCGTTCAGATTACCACTGGATGACCTTGTCATCCCAGCCGTCCTGGGGTGCAGCGCAAAGCGTATCCCAGAAGGAGAGCTGGCTGATAAACCACTTGCCGTTGGGGTCAAGGTTGCCGTTTTCGTCGATCTTAACATATTCGTCCTCATATTTTCCCTGTTCGAGGAAGCTCTTGCTGCCGGTCTCGGCGCGGCCCTCAAACATACGGAATGCACCGAACATATGCCATTTGCCGGTAGCGTGGACGCCGTCGTCGGCAACGCTGATCTGCGGAGCCATAGGATTGTGGCCGAGAACGCCTACGCCGGGCACGCCGTCCATCTGCGTCTGATAGAACTGGAAGAGCTTTTCGATCTCTTCGCGATTGTTGCCGCCGCCCCAGGGCTGGGTGGGATCGCCGATCCATTTTGCATCGGGAGCAAACAGATCCTTGATCTGAGTCCAATCATGGTTTGAGTCGCACATATCGCTGTAACGAGCCTTGAGGACTTTTATTTCCTCGATATCTTTCAGGCGCTGAACTTCCTTGGCGAGTTCTTCGAGAGTGATAGCCATTATAATTTCCTCCATAAATATTTTATTTGTTTGTTAACGACCGGACATTGACGTCAATGATTTTGTCTGTTATATTTATATCACACCGAACCGAGCTTTTCTTTCACTATTTCGTCAATAAATACAAATATATTTCACGCATTTCGGCGCAATATTGTGATTTTACACAGCAATATAGATATTTTACACTTCAATTTTCGTTCATCATTTTTACATTTAGCACTTTTCGTCTATACTCATCCGTTTGCTCGGAGCTATATACTGCTCTGTCACGCGATTTCATTAATATAATTATTTTATTTTCAGGAGAAAAAGCATGGGAAAGCTGCCCACAATGCGCTCTGACAAATCAGAGATACTGCCCTATAATTTCAAAAATTACTTTGTTTTTATCGGAACCGAGAGATTATCAGATCACCCAAATCGCTGCATGTTCAACCACTGGCATGACGATCTTGAAATAGTAATACCGCTACAGGGGCACATGATCTACAATATTAATGGAGATCTGATTCGTTTAGAGCCCGGCAAAGGAGTTTTCGTAAACTCGAATCAAATTCATTACGGTTTTTCTTCGGATGATTCAGACTGTGTGTTTATCTATGCGCTTTGGCACCCCATGCTTCTTTGCGCAACAAATGAAATCGAAAGCGAGTATGTAAACCCCATCGTAAAAAACTCATCTATACCATATTTAAAGCTGAATGATCAATGCGATTGGCAGCGTTCTATAATGGCAGATGTGCAGAGCATGCACGGGCAGCTTTCGGAAAGGGCTGCTCCTCTGATGCTGCAAAGCTATATATACGATATATGGCATACAATTTTTGTGAACACGACGCAGGAAAGACAGCGTTCGGCAAGTGCCTCACCTCAGTTATCTATCCTGAAGGATATGCTGTCTTATATTCACGACGGTTATCACGAAAAGATGACGCTTAATGAGATAGCCGATTCCGGAAATATAAGCATAAGCAATTGCAATGTAATATTCAAAAAGTATCTGAAAGAGTCGCCGATAAAATATCTTCTCAACTATCGTTTGATGAAAAGCAGCGAATTGCTTATAAACAGCGCCATGCCTATAACCGAGATCGCCTTTGAGGTAGGTTTTTCAAACCCGAGCTATTATATCGATGCTTTCAAAAAAGCTTACGGCTATACTCCCAACGAATATCGCAAAAAGAACCGTAAGGCCGATGTGTTCGAGTTGTACGAAGGCAATTAATCCTTGAATTCAACGAAACTTAGTAGTAAAAGTAAAGCCGCTTGCATGTAACAAGCGGCTTTTGTTGTAATTTGAAGTATGCACCTCCCCACCCATCTGCTACGATAGTATCAAGTAAAATGTTCGACAAAATTGATACTCAAAAAACGCAGCCTATGAGCGGGTTTTTGGGCAGAGTTTGATATTAAACGCAGACAGGTTTAATTTGATACTGTCGGAAAGGTGAGGTATGACATACGGATATTGCAGGATTAGCACCCGCAAGCAGAATATAGAGCGGCAGATACGCAACATACTCAGCGAGTTTTCCGATGCAATCATATTGCAGGAGGAATACACGGGAACAAAGCTCGACCGCAAGGAATGGAATAAGCTGTTCAGCTACGTCCGTGCCGGTGATACTATCATCTTTGACAGCGTGAGCCGTATGAGCCGCAACGCTGCCGAGGGCGTGGAGGCATATGCGGCACTGTACAAGCGCGGCGTTAATCTTGTGTTTCTCAAAGAGCGGCACATTGACACGGACACATACCGTCAAACACTGCAAAACAGTGTGCAGCTCACGGGCGGCGATGTGGACTATATCCTTGAGGGAGTTAACCGCTACATGCTGGCGCTGGCTCGTCGGCAGATATGCCTTGCGTTTGAACAGAGCGAAAAAGAGGTAGCAGACCTGCATCAGCGCACGAAAGAGGGCATTGAAACGGCGCGGCTGAACGGTAAGCAGATTGGACGTGCAGCGGGATTGACGGTCACGACCAAAAAGAGCCTTGAGGCAAAGCAGCTCATCGCAGTGCATTCAAAGGACTTCGGCGGCAGTTTGGACGATGCGCAAATGATGAAGCTTGCAGGGCTGGCAAGGAACACGTTTTATAAGTATAAGCGCGAGCTGAGATTAGGCGCTTGAACGGATAATTTCAAAGCGGAGGTATTGCGCCTCCGCTTTTGTCGTTTATTAAGTATTACTCCGATTATTCTATCACTGTAAGCCGTTTTACGGGCTTAGGGGTATAGTTGTACCTTTGAACATTAAACGCCCTAACTCTAATTATCTATTCGATAATTTTAGGGCTAAAAGCAAAATTGCGTGTACAGGATTATAGTTACGCTTTGCGCGGAGCTTTTGTCATATCCTCAGTCGGGAAACACAATCCATTTGCCCAGCAGCAGGAGCAATACCCCTGCCAGTACCGGGCAGACTATGCTCACTATCGCCAATATCACGAGCACTATGAAACTGTTGCCTGCTCCTATATCCATGATGCTTCCTCCTCACTCACGCTGTTTCCAGCATCGGCCTTACGCAATCGCCGCACACGAGATTTAAGCTTCTCCCTGCCCTCGCTACTGCTCCGCATTTTGGGCACACAAAGCGGTGATTGTGGCTTGCTGTCCGTCTTACTGTTGCGCTGCCGCCTACAGCTCTTGAGCCGCTGGCTGAGCCTCGCTCTATGTCCATCCTGCACAGCTCTATTTCTCTGAGGTCATGCGTCATGCACCACTCTAAGAGCCTGTCGGACGGGCTTGTATGGCTGTAGCCATACTTGTCCGAGCGCGTCACGTTCAGCCCGTGCGCCTCTGCCGCTTTCTTAAACTCGCGGTTGTGGTATGTTCCGCCTCTTGAGCAGTCCTGCGTATTGAGCACTTCGTTGTTGTATATGTGGCACATCTCATGCACGAGGGTCGCTATTGTGTACTCTATCGGTCTGTTGAGTGTAGCTGTCGCTATGTTCAGTTCGTGCTTGCAGTCGTCCTTGATGCTCCATATCGGTGTTGGTACATAGTGTCCATAGCTTCTGCTTGAGGGGATAAGAGTTATAATAGGTCGGTCAAGCTCTCCGTCGAACAGGTCTGCATTGAGCATGTCGAACAGCTTCTCAAGGTATCCCGCTACTCTGCTGTATTTGGTCATTTCTTTCATAGTGTTACTCCCTTGTTTTTGTGGGAGTGAGCGGCTATAATGAGTACGTCCACTCCCTTGTGTGTGGTCAGGCTCTTTGTGTCGTGCTTTGGTCGGCGGTGACACAAGGGGCTTTTTTCATGCTATGCTGAAGCGGCGGCTCACGGTCTGCTTTGTGTAAAGCTTATACATCTCGCCGTGCTCACGCTTAAATGTTGTAGTGTCGAAACGGTTTGAGCTCACCGATGTAAAGCGGGCTATGAAGCGGCCTGCTTCCAGCTCTTCAACATTGCGGCGTATCATCTCAGCCTTTATGCTGTCCTTGAGCACTTCGATCTCGGCGGCGGCTTCTGCCGCGAGTGCTTCCCATTCCTTCAGAGTCTTTATTTTGCTCACGATTTCCATACTTGACATTTTTCATTTTCCTTTCTTTTCGCGGTCACAGCGGCAGGCGGCGTTAAGCATCTATGCCTCTTGCAATCTCAATCTCCCTTATCCGTTCCTGCTCTTATAGGCGTTCTTGTTTTCGACCTGCGTCTACTTCCGTCCGCCTTGCTGTGTCCTGTGTGGCTGTCTTGCCTGTGGCTATATGGTAGCACTTTGCGCAATGGTCCGTCAATATGGCATATTGCGCAAAGTTCTTTGCTTGTTTTTGTGCACATCGACCATTGCGTAATGTATCATGCTGTGCTATAGTATCTTTGAGGTGATATATACACAGTGGCATATAAGAACAAGTCTGATGCTATTAAGTACAATAACGACTTTATAAAACAAGCATATGATCGTATCAATCTGACCGTTGAAAAGGGTCAGAAGGAAGTAATACGAGCAGCAGCTGAGAGAGCAGGAGAAAGTGTAAACGCATACATCAACGCCGCCATTGCCCAGCGCATGGAGCGGGAGAAGTAATGCGGGGTAGTTTTGATATTTCGCCCCATCCTCTTTTCTGCATATTGTAGCAGTCGCTCAATCTTTCCGCTCAGCCCCCTTTCACCAACTGACTAACTCAGACAGTTTACACTGTCTGTACGTTAGTGCGCCCGTTTTGCGGGAGGTAAGGCGTGTTTTTCTATCGTTGAGGCAATGTGCACAAAATCCCTCGCAAATTTTTGTTGACTTTTTGTCTTAACGAGCGTATAATATTTGTCCAAAACTGTTGACAAAGCATTTCGAGTATGCTATTATCTATGATGGAATGGAGGCGGTTTGCCTCATTCATCTCACAAGTGAATAACTAATATGTGAACACGCGCTTATTATCCAAGCCTTGTAGCTTGTTATTATATGTTCGTATGAACTCCTTTGAGTTCCGCTGGAACATACCGTAAGCGTCGCCCGTAGGTGCGAGCGTTACATATCTTCGCAGAATAACTTGCTGTATTCTGTGGTGATATGTTGCGGTCGTTTTTTCGCGTTTGTGATACTTTATTCCCCTACTGCCTGACTCTTGACTACATATTGTTATCGTGATGCACCTTGACAGACAGGCTCACAGCCTCATATAGAACGGCATATACCCAGCGCCCGAGTGCGCCATGACACCCACCGAGGAATAGCGCACCTGCGCCGGAGCATACGCGAGTTTGTCGAACAGGACAGCTTGCAGGAACAATGCCGATAACAAAATCAAATAACAAAATTGAAAGGATGATTTTTTGGACGAAATTTTAAGCATTGGTGGATATGATTACATCTCCAACCCTGAAACAGGAGAAACATCTGCCGTTAACCCTGACACCGGAGAAATACTGCCTACTGTAACATTACGCATGCCAGCTAACAGTCAGATTATATCTCCAAAAGCTGCAGCGGCAATGGCAGACCGTATACAGCGTTATAAAATATATAAAGAGAACTTAGAACGAGCCAACCAGCTTGGAAAGTTTAATTTCTTGTCAATTGACGCAAATTTTTCTGCCCTAGCTCCCGCTAACGTTGCAAGGCTTGTCTACCTTAGCACATATTTGCCGTTCAATGATAGCTCTCTACGGTTCAAGAACACGAGGCAATTATCCAACCGCAATCTGCCCGAGGTATTGGGTATATCCAAATCTCAGGCAAATCGTTTTCTTGAAGACGCGAGCCGCTATGTCACTGTAGACAATGACGGCTATTTGGCGTTAGATAATAACGCATTTATATTTGGTTCTCTGAAACAGAACCCAAACTCATCGGCTTTTCAAAAGCTGTACAGGAATAGTTTCAGAAAGCTATACAAAGCCACAGATGTTAGTAAACACAAGCTTCTTGGGTACATTTTCATGATGCTCCCATATATAAGCAAAGAATACAACTTACTTTGCTCCAATATTTACGAAACGGAGCTTTGGGAAATTGATACTTTATCGGTCTCCAGGTTTTGCAGAGCCATTGATTACTCTGAAGCAAATGCTCATAGGCTGATCAAAGAATACGAAAGCATCACTTTTCCCGTCGGTAATACGCAAGAACAATTCTGTACTTTTGTGTCCGATGGCGGAAACAGGGCTGATTCTCTCATATATATTAACCCGCGCATCTTATACAACGGGTCAAACGCCCATCTTTTTGAACTTCATAGTTTATTCTATAAGGCAAACAGCTGCTATACATATTCGCAAAATTGTATAGTTCAGTAGCTTGTCTCCTTCATTTTTGAGTCAAGTTGTAATGCCTGATAATACAGGCTTTTTTCAAACGGTACATATTATAGAATGTGCATTTTTCGCTGATATTGCTAGGTTTTTTAGATTTCAGTGCTCACACCTGTCCACCTTCATTTTTGAGTCAGCAAAAAATCCCTCAATCTATTGATGCACAAGGGGTTGAGAGACTTCATACGAAAAATTGCTATTTATATCTACACCGCTCCCCGATGAACACAAGGAGTAAGGGATTAACGCCATGCGTTTATTGCTTACGAGTTTGTGTTCTGAGCCATAAAGATAACTAGTTAATTTGTTTACCAGCTAGGTAATGATAACTCCGTGGACATGTCCTGAGCCGATAAGCCCCACGTTTCACCTACTGGGTAAAAACAGCTAAGCATTAGCCGACCACCATGTAACGAGAACGCTGCGGACGGTTTATGCCGTTGTTGGATAAAGAGGGAATATATAAGATATTATCCAGTGTTGAATAAAGGGAGAGAGCAGCATGCTTATTAGCGTTCGAGTGGATGGAGAGGGATAGAAGTAATATGATTACCAGTGTTGTAAAGTTAGATAGATAATGCTTAGCAAAACAAAAAATATATTTATAGTTTATCTCTTTAACGATAAAAGAAGATATTATATAAAAATAATTTCTTTATCAATAGAAGAAAAGACTTCTCCTTTATTATTATTTAGGACTTACTTCGACCCCCGTTTAACTGTTACCTTTGGGGTCTCAGATTTTGAAGAATTTATAATGTATCTTAACGTTCATGTCCCATTTACTCCTCTGGGTAAATTACATTACTTAAACGAGTCTCTATCTCGGCTTAAATAGATACGAGACTACCCTCAAAGTTTAATGTGCCATGAACTAATACATTATAAATAGATTGTAGAATACTTTCTTAAAGAGAGCGCCTCTCAAACCCTTGCGCCCCAATGGGTTCAGAAAATCTTAGCAGGGCACCCTATGCTAAAAATGATATTTTCCCTCATCCCCTGCCCCCTCTCCCAACGTATAAAACACAACTGTTTAGTATGGAGAATTTATAAACTATAAAGTATAAAAGGGCGGTTTCCTGTTCCATTTGTAATTCCATAAAGCTTTTTCCATGCGTTGTCAAGAAGACCTCTTGCTTAACATATACGCACGTTTTTTCAATGCTTTGCGGCTCTGAAGAATTGAATTTATCGTTTCAATACATCGTTAATTAGAGAGACTTTTGACGGCATTTACGCGTTATCATCGTTTTGTTTAGCGTATTCATTTGCCGGGCAAGTCTCTTTTTAATTAAAATCTTTTAATCTTTACTAAAGGAGGGATATTTATTACAAATATCTCAAACGTAAATCCTCAGAACATTATCCCCTTCCCCATCACAAACGGCACGAACGCTGTTGCCAGTTCTCCTGCCCGGAGGTATAATGATCACATTAACAGTCCGGCTTGTCACGAGAAGGAGGTACGATTATTGACAAGTCCGATAAAGGTCAACGTGACCTTATACAACCATGATGGCACATGGTCTGCACGAGGAGACTACAAAGATCCGATTACCGGCAGACGTGTAAGGAAGTCTAAGACATTGAGACTCAAGGTCGCAAACAGCACCAAACGCAAAGCAGCGGCTATGCTGCCTGAGGTAAAGGCACAGTGGGAGGCTGAGCTTAACTCCAATGTAGTAAGCGACGATCCCACTTTCGCAAAAAGCGTCGAGCGTTGGTTAGAGGCTAAAAGCAAATCCGTAAAAGAAAATACTATGGTTGCCTATACCGGATATGCGAACAAGCATATAATTCCTATGCTTGGGCACATAAAGACTAAGGATATCCAGTACGCTCATTTACAGCACTACATAGACGATCTCGCTGGTGATTTGAAGGTCAAAAGTCTCAAAAAGCATCTTGTCGTAATAAACGGAGCTTTGGAGGATGCTGAACGCAGCGGCATCATATCCAGTAATCCCGCCAGGCTCGTTCAAATGCCGCGAGAGGCCGAAAAATTCGTAGGTAACACTCTTGCAAAAGAGGCTCTGAGCGCCGCACAGGAAGAGGGTGAACCCATGTACGCAATCGTCATATTGGGCATGGTATATGGTCTGCGCCGCTCTGAGATGTGTGGTCTCCGTTGGAAAGACATAGACTTTGAAAACGGATACATACACGTCTGCAACACCGTTGTAAAAGGCAAAAGCGGTCATATTGAAGAGGAATCCACAAAAACAGAAAAGAGTAACAGATATCTTCCTCTTATAGGATTCACCATTCCTTACTTTCGTGATCTTCTACAGCAGCAGATTTCCAGCGGCAGCAAGTGCGATAAGGTCTGTCAGTTGTCTGACGGCTCGCCGGTTCTCCCTGATTATATGACGCATAAGTATAAGGAATTTCTTGCAGCTCACAGTCTGCCTGATATACGGGTGCATGATATGCGGCATACGGCAGCGAGTCTATTGGCCGCTCATGACGCAACGCCTCAGCAAGCACAGGAGTTTCTCGGTCACGAGAGCATATCTACTACATTGGACATCTACACGCACTGCCTTGACGAGAGCAAGCGCAAGACAGCTGACATAATGGACAAGATTTATTTATCCTGAGTTTTGGACGCATTTTTGGACGCATTTGCGACGCGCACTAATAGCCCGGCTGTATAATCAGGCTCAAATAGTTCTCAAAAAGCAAAAAAGACCCAAAAGTTTGCACTTTCGAGCCTTGTTTGTTTGGTCCGAGTGACTGGAGTTGAACCAGCGGCCTCTTGAACCCCATTCAAGCGCGCTACCATCTGCGCTACACCCGGATTTCCAACGCCCGATTATATTAACACAATTGCGCGATAATTGCAATACCTATTTTAAAATATTTATAAAATTCCTCAAAATCCGTGTGAAAACGGCTGTATCCGCTTTCCTGCCGCACGAGCCGTGCTGTGCAAATTTGTACATAAAATACGACTTAGCTATTGCTTAGAGGTTCTGTTTGGGCTATAATAGTTATGGTAACAAACCCAAAGAGGAATCAAGAGTAAGATTTAGGAGGAATTGAACATGAAATGCCCTCGCTGCGGACATGAAATGACCCTCGATACCCATCGCAAGTACGCGCTGAACATGTGCTACGAGTGCGGCTACATCGAAGGCAGACTCAACGACGGCCCCGGTGCCGGCGCAAGCAACTACGCTCGTCTGAGAGCGATGAACTTCAACGAAGCCGTCGCATTTATTTCCGGCGGTCTCGGTATCGAAGAAGCAAAGGTTGCCGACTGGCTCGACAATAAGGAATAAGTCAGACAATCAGACAGCACCCCGTACTCACGGTACGAGGTGCTGTTTTTTCATATTTAAGCGTCGGCTTTTGCGTCGGAGCTTTGCTTTGCCTGGCACTGCATGCCGGTGTTGTCGATGGTATAGTCGCCCGTCAGCAATATCTGCGACACGGGCACGATCTTATATCCGTCGGCTATGAGCCCCTCTATTATTCCCGGAAGCGCCTCGGGAGTATTCTCGGCGGCGTTATGGAAAAGGACTATGCTGCCGCTTTTCACGTTTTTCAGAACGCGGTCGGAGATATCGCTTGCCGATATTCCCTTCCAATCGAGGCTGTCAACATCCCACTGAATGGCGCTCATACCCATTGAATTTACGGTGCTAATGACTGTGTCGTTATACTCACCGTAGGGACAGCGGAACAGCGTGGGTTCTGTTCCGGTGATTTTCTTTATCTTTTCGTTGGATGCAGCAATGTTAGACTTTATCTCATCGGCCGAGAGCTGAGCAAAGTGCGCGTGGTCATCGGAGTGGCTCATGACCTCGTTGCCGGCATCGTGCAGAGCCTTAACAGACTCCGGGTACTTATCGACCCACTGGCCGACGACGAAAAACGTTGCGTTTATGTTGTACTTATTTAATATGTCTATCAGCTCCTGTGTATCCTCGTTGCCCCAGGCCGCGTCAAAGGACAGGGCAACCGTTTTATCGTCGCGCTGCACGCAGTAGATCGGAAGCTGTCTGTCGCTTGCGGCGACACCTACTACCGCTGGGCTGTTGGTAGTCCAGAATATCACCGCCGTGAGCACAACGAGGGCAACAGCCGACGCCGCAGCCTTTCGATTTTTTATTCTGCTTAATAATTTTTTCAAAAAAGATCCCTCCCGTAAAGGCTTTGTACATTACTATGCCTGTTCGGGAGGGTTTATGTCAGCAGAATATAAGCTGATACGTCACGCCGAATGCCTCGCGGATAA
>ERZ779892.1784-NODE-1784-length-18353-cov-2.384742_pt1 | contig 18353 bp, 9 predicted proteins | sample MGYA00511552_ERZ779892 | MGnify/ENA primary metagenome ERZ779892 (study PRJEB29588, sample SAMEA2154561) | human gut metagenome | biome: human gut; feature: human-associated habitat; material: faeces | place: Denmark | collected 2008/2010 ... | reverse complement strand
CAAGGTGGGCGTTTTGAGAATTCTTTGCAGGGGCTGGCTTCCGGTGTACAAGTTGTGAATGACGGTATGCCGGGTAGTACTCCACAGATAAAGATTCGCGGTATCGGTTCTATTGCATCGGGGAGTGATCCGCTTTGGGTGGTTGACGGTATTGTAGGTGGAGGTTCTACGATGGTGAACTCCAATGATATTGAATCAATAGAAGTATTGAAAGATGCTGCTGCAACTGCAATTTATGGTTCCCGAGGTGCGAACGGTGTGATCATTGTTACAACGAAGAAGGGAAAAAAGGGAGGACTTAAATTCGACGTTCATTATGAAGGTGGTATTACTCCTATCACTAATTCAGATTTAGGATTGGCCAGTACGAAGACATACTTTAATATAATGGATGAGGCTCGTGCTAATGTGGGATTAAATCCGCTTGACCCACAGAAAGATATTATCGAACCGTATTATTCCAATTGGACTTCTCCGATAACTCGTGAGGAAGCTATGAATACGGATATGGATTGGGTCGATTTGGTGACTCGTATGGGACATTTCCATGATATAAACGTGGCCTTGAACCAAGGGGGAGAGAACTCAACGACTTACGCGTCTGTTAATTACCGTTCTGATGAGTCCAGTTTGAAAGGGCTTAGCATGAATGCGGTCAGTGCACGTTTGAATAGTGAATTTAAGAAAGGAATTGTGACTTTGGGAACTCAGTCTTTTCTGAAGTTCGACCGTAAAAAATCGACGAATAAATGGGCGGTAGTTTCTGATAAGTTTCCGTGGCGCAAAGTGTATGATCCGGAAGACCCTACAGGGTATTGGAATCCACAAATGGCGGATGGTCATCCGACAGCTACTCTTGACAACGATTATCAGTTGAGTACAGGTGAGAATTTTAGTTTCCGCACAACATTATATATGGATGTTAACCTGAAGTGGATAAAAGGGCTCTCAGTTCGTGCAGATGCAAGTTATGGGTATGGATTGGCGCAAAGTGATTATTGGTTGTCCGGCTTGATTACGAATACTGGCAATGTAGATGGTAACCAAGGTAATAAAAGCAAGAAAACGACTAAGTCCCAACAATATCATGCTTTTGCCAAATATAACCGTGAATGGACAGATCATGGTCTGGATATTGTAACGGGTATTGAAGCAAATAGGAGTTATACGGATAATGCTGTTGTTGCCGGTAAGAACTTGAGTGGTGAGTTTCAGGAACCCAAGATTATTGGTACAATGCTGGGGAATAACAGTGCTTATATAGGTGGTGAGAGTTACACATTCAGTTTCTTTAACCGTATCGACTATAAGTTCAAGCAACGTTATTTACTTGGAGCATCTTTTGTACGCGAAGGATCATCTAAGTTTGTGAAAGAAAACCGTTTTGGAGACTTCTATTCAGTATCAGGTGGTTGGATTATTTCTGATGAGGCTTTTATGCGTAATGCCGGTTTTATTTCATTGTTGAAGTTACGTGGCAGCTATGGAGAAACAGGTAATCAGAACATTCCTTCGGAAGTGACGAAGAATTCGTATAGTATAAAGAGCAAGCAATATTACAATAATATGCAGAATATGTTCTTATGGAATATTGCTAATAAAGCAGCTAAATGGGAGAAAAACAAAAGTATTGACTTGGGACTTGATTATGCGCTGTTCAATAATAAAGTAAATGGTTCTATTGCTTATTATCGTCGTACGACAAGTGACATGTTGATGCGTGTGCAATTACCCGCATCTGCCGGTATCACCAATAGTGGCGGTAATGCTGACAATAATTCTATGTGGGCAAATGTTGGTTCGATGTATAATCAGGGATTTGAATTTGACATTAATGTTACTTTGGTCAAGAAAGACTTTGAATGGAACATGAACTATAATTTGACGACAAATATGAATAAAGTGACAGCACTTGATGCGAGTGTTGATGCAAAAGGGACCGGTATCATCAATACACGTCCGGGAGCGATCACGAAGAAAGATCTGGCTTTGGGTACTTATTTTATGGCTGAATGGGCAGGAGTTGATCCGGAGAAAGGTATCGGCATGATTTATGAAATAGATCTTGACCGTTACAATAAGACCGGTGAGACAGTGAAAACCGGAAGATTGATTCCCGCTACTCAATCAAACGTAAATAAACACCGTATAATTCAAGAAGGTAAAACGGCTCTTCCGAAAGTTTATATGGGCTGGACAAATAACTTTAAATATAAGGCATTCGATTTATCATTTATGTTCTATCTCTCATTAGGTAGTTATACCTTTAATTATCATAGATATACAAAATCATTTGTAGGAGATGGACGTAATAATGTGACTGCTGATATTTATGAGAACTCATGGAAGAAACCGGGAGATATTGCAGAGTATCCGCAACTTCGTTGGCAAGATAAATATAATTATGATGACAATGGAAATGACAAGCAAAATGTAACTTATATAAAACATGATGCCGGTCACACCAAGTATCTGGAGAAAAGTGCTTATTTACGTTTGCGTAATTTGACTTTAGGATATACACTTCCACAAAGAATCTGCTCGAAAATAAATATTGATGCTTTAAGAGTGTATGTCTCAGCTGTCAACCTTTTCACCATTACTTCATTTAACGGCTATGACCCTGAAGTAAGAGTAAAGAACCAAACAGGTGCCAATGCGCAGGGAGCTGTATTCTCCGGTAGTGAAATGCCGCAGACCCGTATATTCTCCGCAGGTATTAACTTTAAATTTTAATTAAATATTTGATAGTATGAAAGCGATAAAAAATATAATGATAGCCTTATCCGGTATTGCACTTCTTGCTTCCTGTGATATGGATAAATTTTTTGAACTGGATCGTCCGGAATCTAATCCTTGGTTATCGGTTGATGATTTGGAATATTCTGTTGCTGATCCTTATAATACTCTTTTTCAGAATCCTAACTGGCAGGCACCTATCGGTATTATCCCTTATTATCAGGAATTGGTGGCAGATTTGTCTACGGTTAATCCGCAAGGGGCTTATGAGCAGGAAGCACTTTACTGGTATCCTCGTCAGATGTCTACCTTTGATGTAACAGGACAACAATTTGAGAAGACCTTTTCAATATTATATCGTTCTGTAACAGGAGCTACTTCTCCGTTGACTTATATTGAGGAGAAGGAGAAAAAAGGAGAGCCAGTTTTTGCCAATATGACTGAAAATGATAAGAAGACGTTGGCACGTCAGACCGGAGAACTATATTTTATGAGAGGGTATACCTATTGGCTGATTAGCCGAGCTTTTGTTGCTCCTTACGACCCGGCAGGCGGAGAGGGGAATAATCGTAAGTTCATTCCGTTAATCAATAGGCTTGATTATTCACAAGAGTCTGCACGCAATCCTTATATGGGGACTGTGAAAGAAGTGTATGATCAGATGTTGTCTGATTTTGCTAAAGCTAAAAGTCTGATGCCTGAAGATTATTTTGTGCGTGGTCGTGCCAATAAATTTTCAGCTGCTATGATGTTGATGCGTGTAAAATGGTTAATGGGAGATAAAGACGGAGCATTGGAAGAAGCTGATTATGTGATTACTAAAGCGGAAGCTGGAGTAGCACCTTTTGATTTGACTGAAGAACCGATTGTTGCTTTTAACCGGAATGCCGAACAACAATATACAGTAGACCCGGTATCAAAGGAAGTTATGTTTGAGTGTGCGTTCACTGAAAGCAATCAGGGAAATAACGTAGCTATTCCGTTAGCTCGTATGTGTAAAACTGGTATTTATAATTTCAAGTCAAAGACATTTGATGCTAGTAATAAATTATGGTTGGAAGGAGCGCGTGGCAGTCAGAATTGGCAACATGGTGGTTGGGCTTGTGCTTACTGGAATCCTCGTTTAATTAAGTATATTGGCTGGGCGGTAACAGATGATCCTATGGATTTGACGAATTATGTTCCGAGTGCAGAAGCCTTGGCTGATAAGAGATTTACTCAACTGCATTATTTCCTGAAAAACTATACGGATGGAGGAGATAAAACCATACATGAAATGGCATATAACAAGACAAAATGGAATGCTTTTTGGAATGATAAGTATTATCGGGCTCCGTATGGGAAGTATTCCCAAGTACCGTTGATTCGTTTGGCGGAAGCATATCTGACGCGTGCGACCTTAGTCCTTTCTAAGAATGCATCTCAAGCTTTAGGAGATGTGAATAAGATTCGTCAACGTGCCGGATTGACTCCTTTGAAGAATGTAACTGAAGCAGATATAGAAAAAGAAAGAATCAAAGAGTTTGGTTTTGAGAATGGAGACCGCTTGCTTTATTTAGTAGCTATGCAGAAGACAATTGATGGGCAAAAGAGAAATCCGGGAGCTGTTTATGATAATCCGAATACTGATGGGGATCCGATTCCTGCAATGAATCCGCCTTACAGTACTATGTATGTACCGTTGCCTTCCATTGAATATTTGTATTCAGGATCTTATCAGCAACCTTAAAAGAAGGTGAGGTTCTAAAAAAGAAGTGCCGCTATCGTAAGACATAGCGGCACTTCTTTTTGATAATAACTCTGTTATTTCCTGTACTTCTTTATATATTCGGAAGGAGATAAGCCGTATTCTGTTTTGAAGCATTTTCCGAAATAAGATATTTCATTAAAACCGCATCGATAAGAAACTTCGGTCACTGTATATTCTGTGTTTTGAAGCATATCTAGTGAAGTTTTCAACCGTATGTCAAGGATGAGTTTACTGGGCGACATACCTGTTACGGCTTTGATCTTGCGATATACCTGTACGCGGCTCATACCGATTTCTTCACTGAACTGATCAATGGAGTAGGCAGGGTTTTCTATGTTTTTGTTTATTATTTCCATTACTTTTTTCATAAACTTTTCTTCCATGGCACTATAAACAGAAGTTTCTTTAGCTTTCTGTGGCTCTCTGTTGATTGATACCATTTCCGTTCCATATCGTTCTGCGAGTTTTTTCCGATTAATCAACAGGTTGGCAATACGTACAACCAACAATTCCGGATCGAATGGTTTCATGATATAATCGTCAGCTAACGATTCATAGCCTTCGCGCACTTGCGATGAAGTGACACGGGCTGTGAGCAATATGATCGGAATATGTGAAGTTACCATATTGTTTTTAGATAATCTTGTAAACTCAATACCGTCCATATATGGAGTCATAATGTCACTAATCACCAAATCAGGTATTTGTTTTTGTTCTATTTCATAGCCTTCTTTACAATTTACGGCAGTATAGATATTATAGTATTTGCTGAGTAATGATACCAGGTAATTACGTACATCCTCATTGTCTTCTATTATGAGCAGAGTCATTTCCTTGGGTGAAGTATTAGTCTGAGATATCTCGCAGGGATTGACATCTGTTGCAATAAGTGCTTCTACATCAGAATAAGTATGGGTGGATTTTACTATCTTGTCTTTGCTAAGTAGTTGGTTTTCGGTATAACTGTCTTTACCTAATGGGAGGGTGAAAGACACGGTCATTCCATGCCCTTCTTTATTATCTATCCAAATACGTCCGCCATGGAGCTCAATGATACTTTTTGTCAGATTCAGCCCAATTCCGCTTCCCAACACTTTCTCACCTGCCTGGAAGAAAGCTTCGAATATACGGGGCATCATATTGGCAGGGATTCCGGAGCCGCTATCTTCTACTTTAATCAAAAGAATCTTTCCTGCGGGGAGGCCCAAATTTTCAGGCTTCTGAATATCTTCAGTATTGGTTTCCATACTTGAGATGATAATATATCCACCGTTGGGAGTATGCTTTAAAGAGTTGGAGAGCAGGTTAAAGAAAACCTTTTCCAATAGAATGGCATCAAACCAAGTGTCTGTTGAGGAGGTCGTATCATTAAATTCGATAGATATGTTTTTCTTTTCGGCAACAGGCATAAATAGTTTGATGATTTCAGGTATGTAAGTACCTAGATTGTAATTGCTGACGTGAAGTTGCATTTTCCCGGCTTCCAGCTTGTGAAAGTCCATTAAACGGTTTACCAGCCATAATAAACGTTGGGAATTACGGTTGATCAGCTCCAATGGTTGGCGATATGCCGGAGGCATATCTTCTTTATGCAACAGGTCTGTGAGCGGAGCTATGATTAAAGTGAGCGGAGTACGTAGCTCATGTGAGAAATTGGTGAACATCTGTACACCCATATTGTGACTGATTTCAATATTCTGTTTCTCCATCTGTTTTAACTGAAGATCCATTTTCAGTTGTGCTTCCCGGGTTTTATAACGTATGAACAGCATAATCATGCTAATAGTGAATGCTAGATAGAACAAATACGCATACCATGTTTTCCATAGAGGAGGAGTGACTGTAATTGATAATGAAGCATTTCCATTGCTCCATATATCGTCATTATTGCAAGCTCTTACTTTAAAAACATACTTACCCGGCGGGATATTAGTATAGTTAACACTCCGTTCGTGTGTCGGTTCCGACCAACCCTTATCAAATCCTTCAAGCATATAGGAAAATTTATTGTTGGAGGCAAACACATAACTAAGTGCGGAGAATTTGATTGTGAATGAGGTTTGGTTGTATCTTAATTTGATTCTCTGATTTGAGATATTTACCCATTGGGTAGCTTTATTATCTTCCAGATAATCTGCCCAAATTCTCATTTTTGTAATATATACGGGAGGTATAAATGTATTTCGTCTAATTAATTGGGGATTAAATGAAAGGAAATGATTATTTCCACCGACATAAAAAATGTTGGATGAACTTTTCAGGCAAGCGTGTAAATTGGTTTCCAGCAAAGAATATCCATTTTTATTATCCCAGTTAGTGAAAGTCTCTGATTTGGGGTCAAAACATGACATGCCTTTTAAAGTAGAAACCCATAATTTACCGTTATTATCGGCCACAATACTGTTGATAGCATTATTGGGAAGACCGTTCTCTTCATTATATATCGTGAAACTTTCTTTGATATTATTATATAATCCTATGCCTCCGCCATAAGTTCCTATCCATAAATTTTCCGATGCATCAGTATACAGCGTACTGACATGATTGCTTGGCAGGAATTGTTCCGGACTTTTTTCTTCACTACCAAAATGTTTTAATTCATGAGTCTGTGTGTGATAGCGATATAGACCGGCTGCACGAGTCCCCATCCATATATAAGGTCCTATAGCTTTTAAATCTTGTACATTGATGATAGAAAGTTCTGTGGCACGACCCTTTACTGGAAAAGACTCTTCCAATTGGTTGTTCTCCATGTGGTAACGTAGTATGGGGCTGTCTACTCCTAAAGCAATCCAATAAATATTATCAGTACCTTTGGCAATACGTCTTACTTGATTATAAGGAAAATCGGGTATTTCTTTTATTATGCGGCGGGTTTCCATATCATAGAGATATAGTCCGCAATAATAAATACTAATCCATAAAAGATGATCTCCTTCTTTCTGTATATACTTTACTTCATTGTTTGTTACCGAGCGTGGAACATGAAGCGGGCAGTACTCATAACTTTCGTCTTTGGGATTGTAGATGATTAAACCACCGTCCGTGCCTAACCAAAGTTTCTCTTTATATTCCACTATGGCATTAATGTTTCCGATACTTTTCTGGAGCTTATATTCTGGTTTATGAGGAATAAAGAAATTACTGTATGGTGTGTACAAATTAACACCTCCTCCGTAAGTTCCGATCCATATATTATTTGCTTTATCCCTATATAGAGAGATGATGGTATTTTCACTCAAACCGCAGCTTTGTTCCCGTTGGTAATAATTGATAAGCCTGTTTGCTTGCCGGTCATAAATCAGCACTCCTTCACGTGTGGCAAGCATAAGATTTCCTTCCAACGTTTCTACAATGTAGTTGACTTGGGAGTTATTGAAATTTTTGCCATTTTCCATTGTCAGGTTGGCATCTACAAGTTTACGGTTTTTACGGTCAAACCATTTAAGTCCTGAATCCCACATACCTACCCACAAGCGTTTATCATTGTCTTCATATAAAAAGTAGATTTTATGTTCATCACCGAATTGAAAACGCTCTGTAACATAGGTGACAGGATTCATGATGCACAATGTGTTGTTGATAAGATAGCAGATTTCATTTTGACTGTTTTGCATAAGCCAGAAGACAGAACCGTTGGTTGAAATGGGGATAAAATCATCAGTTTCCTTATTATACAGATTGAGTCCTTTCATGCTGCCTACCCAGATTCTTTTTTGGTTATCGCACAACAAGTGTTTGATGCAATTGTCCGATATAGTATACTGGTTCGCCGGATCATGAAAGTATTGAGTAAATGTATTTGAGGATACATCGTAGCGATTCAGTCCACTGTGAGTCCCTATCCATAGAACTCCGGGCGATTCTTCAATAATGGTGGTAACATCACTGCTGGATAGGGAGTGCGGCTGACCGTCGGCGCGAAAAACTTCGAACTCGGTACCATCAAACCGGTTCAGCCCATCCCGCGTGCAAAACCACATAACTCCGTTACTGTCTTCCAAACTACGTATAACGGTGTTTTGTGAGAGTCCGTTGCTTACGTTATAGTTCTGAAACAATATGTTGTTGTCTTGCGCTCTGCAAATGGAAATAAACAGAAGAAAAATGATGAATGCAATGTTTTTCATGTCCTGATAGATATTTTTAGTAGAAGCAAATATAATTTGTTTGCAAGTAACTCGCAAACAAAATCGAGGCTGAAAACGAAAAACGTAACCTGTGTGATAGTAATGTAACCGGAGTAGGAATAAAGATACATGTATGGAAAAGATTGAAACATGATTTCTAATGGATTAAAATAAGGAGTGCTATTTTTGTAACATGAAAAACAAAGTGAAATGAATTATGAAAAACTCTTTTTTAATAGTTACTGCTACATTGATTGTATCCGTGTTCTTTTCTTGTACAAAAGAAAGAGTGACAGCCGGTTCGGTTAATGAGGTTTATGAATTTCAGTCGGTAGATTCCACTTGGAAACTTTTGACTTTGCGTGAAAAGATAGGGCAGACAATGTTAATGTTACCTGATCGCAAGAAAGAATTGGATTTGGGAGACGGCTCATTGGACGTGTACTTCAAACGTTACCCGGTTACAGGTTATTTTATGGGGTGGAAGTTGTTTACAGGAGTTCCGGAGGAAGAGCGGGTTGATTTTGTGCGTAGTTCTGTCGAGGAATATCAAAAAGCATCAGAGCTTCCTTTATTGTTTCAACAGGATTATGAATCGGGAGTAGGACTTCAAGGGATGACTCCTTTTCCGAAAGAGATGGCACTGGGAGCCGCAAATTCTCCGGAATTAGCTTATAAATATGGTAAAAGTGTAGCATTAGAATGTCGTTCGTTGGGTATAAACTGGGTGTTACATCCTGTTGCAGATTTAAATATGAATCCATTGAATCCTATTGTAAATACACGTTCAGTTTCGGATAATCCGGAAAAAGCGGTTTGTTTGTTGTCCGAACAGATAAAGGGGTTGCAAGATAACTCTGTTGCCGCTACAATCAAACATTTTCCGGGAGATGGGGTTGATTATCGTGATCAGCATTTGATGACAACTGTCAATTCCTTGTCTGAAGAAATGTGGAAGCAATATCATGGAAAAGTGTTTGCCGAGTTGATTAAAAAAGGAGTTGCATGTATCATGCCCGGACATATAACTTTACCTTTCTATCAGAAAGAAAAGATAAATGGTTATCTGCCTCCGGCAACTTTATCCCATGAGCTATTAACTGGGTTATTGAAAAAAGAAATGCATTTTAACGGGGTTGTGGTATCGGACGCGATGACAATGGCAGGTTTCCGGGGCTGGTATAAAAATGATTTGGAAGGGCAAGTTGCCAGCTTTTTAGCCGGGGTAGATATATTGTTGTGGCCTTCTTACGAATACATGGATACGGTAGAAGTACGGATTCAACGTGGTGAAATTCCAATGGAACGGTTGGACGATGCTGTTCGCCGTGTTTGGGCAATGAAAGAACGTTTTGGGTTATTAAATAAAAACAGGGAGTTGATACGTCCTGTCTCAGCAGAAGAAAAAGCTGAAATACGGGAAGCTGCCAAAGAGATAACAGAGCGTTCCATAACTTTAGTACGGGATGAAGATCATAAGTTACCACTTTCTTTGGAAAAAGATAAAAAGCTGTTATTGGTGGCTGTAACTCCCGTAGCTCATAAAGGTAACGACCGTGACTTTAAGCGATTACAGAATTTGCGGGATGAGTTTGTGAAGAATGGTTTTGAGGTTGATTTCCGCCGTAATATACTTTATGAAGATCAAGGTTGGCAGGATAATGCGACTGAAGTGTATGATAAAGTAATCTTTCTGGTAGCACGGAATACTCATACTCCATTTGGCCCGCTCCAATTATGGGACGATGAGGCTCAGTCCGTATGGGCTGCCAATTCTATGGACAAAAGTAAAGTGATTGTTATTTCATTAGGTAGTCCTTACATTGGAAATGAATATTTTGAACGTGTCAAGACTTATATAAATACTTATTCGAATGATGCTTCCACTCATTCTGCTTTATTACGGATATTGTTGGGACAGCTTCCGTTCAAAGGTAAGTCACCGGTCGACTTGGAGCATAAACTGTTTACATTTTAATCATTATACTTATGAAGAAATTTTTATTTAGTGGAATTATAGCTTGTCTTATCGGGTTTTGTTTCAGTTGTACTACAACAGAAGACTCTGTAGGGTTACAGATGCGTGCAGGACTTCCTAATTTTAATTATAAGATACAAAAGAATGAACCCGTATCTGTCGTTTTTTTGGGTGGAAGTATAACAAATCATCAAGGATATAGAGTGCAAATTACTGATTGGCTCAAGCAACAATATAGTAATGTACAGTTTACGTCAATAAATTCCGGAATTGGTGGGACCGGATCCGATTTGGGTGTGTTCCGTACAGAACGGGACGTGTTGCAGTATCATCCGGATTTGGTATTTGTCGAATTTGCTGTGAATGATGCCAAAACTGACTCCTTGGTGATCGCTCATTCCATGGAAGGAATTGTACGTAAGATCTGGCATCATAATCCGCATACGGATATATGTTTTCTCTATACGCTAAATGAACCAATGTTGGATGACTTGAAAGCAGGAAAGAATTACCGTTCTGTGCGGTATATGGAGACAGTAGCAGACTATTATGATATTCCGTCTGTTAATTTTGCCGATGATGTTCTGGAATTGTTGAATGAGGATAAGTTGGTTTTTAAAGGAGATTCAAAAAAGGAGTATAGTGGTAAGATTGTGTTTACGAATGATGGGACACATCCTACTTATGATGGCGGACATCCTATATATACAAAGACACTGAGCCGTTCCCTGTTACAAATGAACAAGGCGCAGGAAAAGGCACATGCATTGAAAGCTCCGTTGAATCCGGGTAATTATGAGAAAGCTAAAATGATTCCCGTAACAGAGTTTGAACATTCCGAAGGTTGGAAACTACTCTCGAAAGATGATAAAGCCTTTTCAAATTTTCAGGGAGACCAAAAAGCATTGCCGGTTGTTCTGGAATCCTCGGATTCGGAAGATTTTGTGAAAGTGCATTTTAAGGGAATTCGAGTTGGGGTGTTTGACTTAATCGGACCTTCATCCGGAGGAATGACAGTAGAGATAGATCAGAATGATCCTTCCTATATCCGTAGGTTTGATAAATATTGCGGAGATCGTAATCGTACTAATTATTGTCTGTTTGAGTCCTTGAATGAAGAAGAACATACAATTATTATTCGTCCGGACAATAGACGTTTTGAGAAGGCGGAAATCTACAAGATGAATCCGAAGCGAATAAAGGAAACTGAATATTTCAATGAGTTTAATACCTATCTCGGCTATATTCTTTTAGTGGGTGATATTATACAAAATTAATGGTGCAAGACTGATGGTATAAGGCTGTTATTGTAGTCAAACTATAAATTAGATTACAATAATAGCCTTGTTCTTCAAATGGCATATATTTGTGGTCGGAATATACCGCTTATCAACTCTTTTTGAACCATTTGTAAACCCATTTGCCCACTTTCTCATAGTGTCGGGTTTCAGTATCGGTGTATAGCTTGGAGAAGAAAGAACTGTCCAGTGGTTCACTCGATTGATTGGGATATAACACAATCAGGCTATTATTAGAGAAATATTTTCCTAATTGTCTCGGCAATTTCTCAAACGAGTTGTCATAAGAAATCGTTCCGGGACGGGCGCTGATAATGACTAACAGATGGTCGTAGCTTACTTGCCCTGTCAGTACCAGTAAATCGTTCCAGTCCTCTAAAAGAGAGAAATCCGTCAGTACCTGTTTATGTCTTTTCTTTATCCACGTTTGCAGGCGGATGATTGTCTGTTCGTTTGCAAAGAAATGCACACGACATCCGAGCGTGCTTCCCATTCGGCAGAAATGCTCCAACCAACGTGGAAAGCCGGATTCATATTCCGCTTTCGGAGGGACGGCAATAACGATTCGCTTTATCGTATTGACCGGTATCAGGAATTTGGAGATAATAATCTCGCAATTTAATCCTTTCAGCAGGTTTCCGGCAAGCATTCCGAAATATGAATCAGTGATATTCGCTTTGCGGTGCAGCCCGGTGATGATACTCGTTACTTCATTCTCTTTCACAGAGTGGATGATGCCGGAAGCAATATTCAAGTCATAGCGGGTCAGCTGTTTCAGCGAAACATTGGCTGCTGTTGTTGTCATGGCCGCTTTTTCCAAGTAGCGTTTACTTTGCATTCTCAGGTTATCGGAAGTGCTGTCGTCGTTGATAACGTGCAGTGCCAGAAGATTGTCCTTTAGTTTCGTATCACGTATCACTAAAGAAAGGTTCATCATGTCTTCAATGGTGTCCGGATTAGCAAGAGATACCAAAATCTTTTCAGTTTCCGTCGAAGACTCTTTTCCCGGTTCCGAATCATCCATGGCCAGCTTCTTGGCCGCCCGTTCGGTTATCAGGGAACTGACTACGCAAGTAACGAGGATCAGCAGAACCGTCCCATTCAGTACATCATCATTCAACAGACGTTCGCCGCCGGGCAGGATAATATTATATCCGACCAATACCGCCGCCAATGTAGCTGCCGCCTGTGCATTACTCAATCCGTACATCATGTTTCGTTCGAGAACGGACATCCTGTATATCTTTTGCGTGAGCCAGCAGGCAATCCACTTGCCCGTCAGTGCCATTACAATCATTACGGCGGCCACCTTCAGGGCATCTCCGTGTCCGAAGATAACACGCAAGTTGATCAACATTCCCACTCCGATAAGAAAGTAAGGAATGAAAAGCGCATTCCCGACGAACTCCAGATGATTCATCAACGGAGAAACGTGTGGAATGAGTCGGTTCAGTACCAATCCTGCGAGGAAAGCCCCCAAAATTCCTTCCATTCCTACGAACTCCATGAGTCCTGCTCCAAGAAAGACCATGGCAAGGACGAAAATGAACTGCATCACATGGTCATTGTAGCGGTGAAAGAACCAGCGGCCGATACGCGGGAAGAAATAGATAATTAGTCCACCCAGGAAAATCACTTTTACTACCAGCCATAACCAGAAGAAACCACCGGTCTCTCCTTTGAACAAACCGCCTATGACAGCCAACACCAATAATGTGAGTGTGTCCGTCACTGCCGTTGCTCCTACCGCAATGCTTACGCTACGATGACGTGACACCCCGAAACGGGTGACAATGGGGTAAGCCACCAGGGTATGTGAGGCATACATACTGGCTAGCAGTACGGATGTGATTATACCATATTTCAGATAAGACACATTGGCAACGAATCCGATTCCGATAGGTACAATAAAAGCGAGCAGCCCCAGGACTAACGCCTTGTTCCGTGTCTCTTTGAAATCTCCCATGTTCATTTCCAGACCGGCCAGGAACATGATATAATACAGTCCCACTTTTCCGAATAATTCGAAACTGCTGTCGCGTGCCAGAATGTTGAATCCATGTTCACCCACAGCCAGTCCCGCCAGAATCATACCGATGATATGCGGGATGCGCAACTTGTTCAATAAAATAGGGGCAAACAGTATAATGAGAAGTACAAGGAGAAATATCCATGTAGGGTCGGTAATAGGGAATGTTAAATCAAGGCCAATCCAATCCATAATTTGATGATTTCGTGATATCTGTTGCGCAAAATAACTTAAAAAAATACTATAAAGAAAACGTTTGCCGGTAAAATATTGTTTTACGGGCAATCTTATTTCTTTTCAGTTCTGGAAATCTTTTTACTTCTCCTGTGACATTGGGCAACAATGTGTGGGTTGGAGGAAACTCCAACATTCTGCCCGGCGTCACAATCGGTACTGGAATATCAATACCAATATCTTCGTGAGCGATTATGACACGATGAAGGTGATCTTTACAAACAAGCTTTTCGGGGAAGAAGCCGGACAAGTGCCGGAAAACGCCGAATGCTGGAAAATGTTGAATGCGGGGTTAGGGGATGTATGTAAGCATTGTCCGTCAACCATGTTGTATGGAACAATAGCGGTGAAAGAAAATGCATACAATAGATGTTAGTGATGATTTTACTCTCATACTCTCATAGATAGCTTCAATCCCTTTATACATCGTTGTTTGCGGCTATGAGAGTTAAGTTGGAGTAACCTGAGGGTAATTTTTACCCTCAGGTTACTAATTCCCACTATTTAATCTGTAACATGTTTATTATTAGTATAATAACCGTTTCCTGGTACATAAATCGGTTGCATCACTCCACCCTCATTTTTCAGTTTTCCTTCGTCACGTAGCCGCCGGATATGTCGCATTGCCGTGCTTCTTGTCATTCTGCAGAGGTCTTGGAAGTCACATCTCCGCATGAATGGGTGTGTTTGGAAGTATTTCGTCAGTTTCCGGTCTATTTCTTCGTTCGTCAGTTGGGAGAAGTCGAGCCCGCCTTTGAGACTTTTTACTTTCAGTATCCCAAATTCATTTTTCAATGTCTGATCGGCACGAAACTGGATCGCTTTCAATTTTACTTTGGTAGCCTTTCGTTTGGTATCTATCGTTACGGGTTCCGTACTGGTCAGGCAAGGGCGAAAATAACCGATACCGTCCAGGTGCACTTGCCTTCCTTCGCACAGTTCTTCACCCATAACTTGTGATAGTGCGTCTAGCACTGCCGTTACATCCACCTCGTTCAGCGTACACCGGGATTGGATCCTGCTGCGGAGGTCTTTCGTGTCTATCTGTCCGTTGGCGATGATGCGCGGATGAAATCTTTTCTCCTCTGGTTTGTCCGGTGATACCGGATTCTCGTACCAGTCAAATGATATGGCCATAGTTCCTTTTGTTTATATAAGTAGTTCTGATTCGTATTTCCTATACTTCCTTCCGATTAATCCGGCTTCATCTTCATCGGCTAATTTCTATTGGCCTGTCGGCTAACCTTTATTGGCTGACAGGCTGACAGTGACTAGCGTAACAGCCAGCATAGGTTAGCTGTTATTGTTCCTTATGGCAAAGTTACTACATAAAGGCTTGCTAACCTAATTTTAAAGGCTTTATTTCGGACGCGTCATTGGTGAACGGAAAGCTGTCGGTGGGTAGAGAGGAAATAAACAAAGGTTCGCAAACCTGTGTGCTACCGGTTTGCGAACCTTCGATTATCGGTTTCGGGTATTGCCAATACAGGCATTCCCGTTATGTGAGTACTTCTTTAGCTGAATATTGGCAGAGATACTTTTAGATTAGGATATCTGTCGCCCAGTTGTTTAAGGAAATCGTTGCCGATCACGATAGCTTGTACCGTTTCCTGCGGGTCGGTAGGGATTTCCGGTATATTGGTAAAGATCAGGCAGGAGTAGATGATGAGCTCGATAGGCTTGTCATCGGTCTGCAAAGACAGTTTGTATGCTTTTACATTGTTTCCCCGGGCTTGGGCCTGTGCTTTTACTTGTCCTTCCATTGGGATTTCGGTAAGTCTGGAGTTTTCGAGGCGGGATTGGTTGAATACAAGATGCCGGTCGATTTCCCCTTCTGTGTCCGTATCGAATAAATGAAGGCTGTTTCCGCTGAGAACAAGGTATTTGGGAGTTTGCACGGTGTTGAAACGCACGGTTCCCAAGGTAGCCATTCCTTTCAGTTTATCTTTAACCCCGTCTTTAAGGGCGGATCCCACGCCATATTCGGTGCTGGCATAATTGAAAGCGTCAATCTTTTCTTGCTTCATTTCTTCTTGGAGGAAAGGCAGTTCGGAAGTGAGTACGCTGTTTTTATATCGTTCGGCATTTGCAAATTCCGCTTTGAAATCAGTGTTGTTTACCACTTGTGCTTGTTGCGAGTTTTTGTTCTTTACATAATACCAGTACCCTGCATAGAGAACGATGAAAATAATCGGAATAAGTGTGTAAATTGACATAGCTTATCTGTTTTTTAATGTGATTAATTAGGTTTGTTTTATACTTCTACCGGTTCTGTTTTCTTTTTCTTACTTGGGATGAATCCCCAGATGATAAGGGCAATGATGATCAGTCCTACTATTTTGCCGCCATATCGGGAGTAGAAACCGACTTTATTCAGCTTTTCACCGTCCAGGTTATTCTCTTTCAGAATGGCGGAGAGTTGTTCTTCCGTCAGTTCATAATAAGTGTCTTCTTTTTCGCAATATCCTACGAGGCGGGGCTCCTGCTCGATATAGAGAGGAAGGATGTAAGCGATGTTGAACTCCTGATGAATGGTCCCCAGATCAATGTAGTTGCCGTTATCTGTCTTATATTCTTCGGTGTCGGGCAGGTCTGCTACTTTGTTTAAGACTTCACGATCACCGAAAGGAATTTTTACACCACGCGCGGATACCGTTTGACAAGAGAGGAAAAGGAGAGCGCCGAATGCAAAGAAAAGGGTTAGATGTTTCATGTTTTTCTTTTTTGAGTTTATGAATAATGGAATTGTTGATTAATATTGCCGTAAAAGTAGAGAAAAGAAATAGAAAAAGCAAACGATCGTTTGCTTTTTGGGAAAATGATTTTTCTGTCCGGCTTTTTTCTGTTTCAGATACGTTAAAGATGAGGGGAAAGAACGTGATAAGTTCATGAGCAGGCTTTATTTTTATTGAATACACACGGCAAATCTGATATTTTTATGTAGATGTTTTATTTCATCTTTTTGCTTCCGGTATTCTCCATACTCCGGTCGGAAGTGGGGAAGTTGAGCAGAGCATTGGTCTTTGTTATCATTACAAATTATTCTCGGACTGATACTGCTGATACTTTCCTTCCTCTATCAGAAGTTGAAAGGAGTATTCTTTAAAAATGATGAAGCCGAAACGGACTAATCTTCGTTGTACTTATAACAATGATAAAGGCTGCCTGCTCTTTTATAGAACGGCAGCCTTTACTTATTAATTGGCCTATCTGTTGACGACTTATTCTTGTGAGAAACGTTTTACCTGTTCCTCGATTAACTCCTTGTCATCGAAATAATTAATCTTCATTGCTTTTTTCACATCTGCCAAAGTCTCGGCAGCAGCAGCTCTGGCTACTTCGCATCCTTGCTGAAGCATGTCATAGATAGCTGGAATATCTTTGCTGAACTCTTTACGACGATTACGAATCGGTTCGAGTATTTCTTGCATAATAGAATTCAGGAAACGTTTCACTTTTACGTCGCCCAGTCCGCCGCGTTGATAATGTGCTTTCAATTCTGCCAGATTCGGATAATCCGGTAAGTAGCGTTCGAAATGTTCGGGGAGGCAGAAGGCGTCAAGGTAAGTGAATACGGTGTTACCTTCAATCTTTCCCGGGTCTTGTACACGGAGATGTCCCGGATCGGTATACATACTCATGATCTTCTTCTGGATTTCTTCCGGTTCTTCCGAAAGGTAGATACAGTTTCCGAGTGATTTACTCATTTTAGCTTTACCGTCAGTTCCCGGAAGACGCAGGCAGGCTGCATTGTCCGGCAACAGGATTTCCGGTTCTACCAATGTCTCACCATATATATAGTTGAAACGGCGAACGATTTCACGAGCCTGTTCAAGCATTGGTTCCTGGTCTTCACCCACAGGGACAGTTGTTGCACGGAATGCTGTGATGTCCGCTGCTTGGCTGATAGGATAAGTGAAGAAACCTACAGGAATACTTGCTTCAAAGTTGCGCATCTGGATTTCCGATTTCACAGTCGGGTTACGTTGCAGGCGAGATACGCTTACAAGGTCCATATAATAGAAACTAAGCTCGCATAATTCCGGAATTTGCGACTGTATGAAGATGGTAGCTTTAGACGGGTCTATGCCACAAGCCAGATAGTCAAGGGCTACTTCAATTACATTCTGACGCACCTTTTCCGGATTGTCTATATTGTCTGTCAATGCCTGCGAATCGGCAATGAAGATAAACA
>ERZ779892.1777-NODE-1777-length-18396-cov-6.864893_pt1 | contig 18396 bp, 19 predicted proteins | sample MGYA00511552_ERZ779892 | MGnify/ENA primary metagenome ERZ779892 (study PRJEB29588, sample SAMEA2154561) | human gut metagenome | biome: human gut; feature: human-associated habitat; material: faeces | place: Denmark | collected 2008/2010 ... | reverse complement strand
ACTCCTTTGAAAGAGCGATACGGAGTTCTTCTCTCACGTCGGATGGTGCAAATCAATCCGAGTTCGCGCATCATCTTCCGTACAGTCTTGCCGTTGATCACAGCACCCTGTTCATGACGCAGGCACATCGTAATCTGCCGGTAACCGCAGCCATTGGCGGTTCTCGAGAAAATCTCCACGACGTTCTCTCTGAGTTCAGGTCTGGTTGGCTTCAGAGGATGTTTGCAAAGATAGTAATAGGTTGATTTTGAAAGCTGAACAACTTCCAAAATCTCCTTGACTGGAAATTGCCCTGAAAGCTCCTTGACTATTGCCGTTTTATCTCGGTTTTCAAGGATCTTGACGCCTTCAGGGCCTTCGCTTTTTTTAGGACTGCAATCTCGATCTGTAGACGCCTGACCATGGCTTCGAGTTTCTGCTCTCGGGTAAGAGGCTCTTTCTTGGCTTTGTATCCTTTGGGGTGTCCGCGTTTCTTCTGAATCAGAGCCTCGGGCCCGCCCTCACGGTAGAGGACACACCATTGGCGCAAAGGAGAGGGAGAAAAGATGTTGTAGGCTCTCATCACGCTAACGACATCTTGCTCGTCGTCGACAACGGCTTTTGCGGCTGCCAAACGCGTCTCATAGGAGTACTTATGCTGTTTCATAGGTTTCAGAAGGGCTTCTTTTCCATGGGCTAAGTATATAGTCCACCAATTTTTAACATACCCGTCTGACATTCCTGTTACGCGAGCCACGTAATCCCGGCGGAACCCTTGCTGAAATAATTCAGACATTACTTCCTTGATTTTTGGATCGTGATTGGTACTTCCTTTTGGTCTTCCCGTTGATCTTCCTGTTCGTTTCATAAAAAACTGACTCCCACTTTTTTTTAGGTGTGTCCTAAAAATGGGAGTCAGTTCAAAATCTCTCAGGGTGTTCTGTTTATCTCTCAGCTATTTCAGCCAAGAATCATCGAATCGGGAATATCCGCTTCGCCGTTCGAAGCTTTTTCGAAGAGACCAAGAAGATCCTGAACCGTGAGCTTCTTTTTCTCTTCGCCCGCGATATTCACAATCGCGCGGCCGTTATGCATCATGATGAGACGGTTACCGAAACGGAGAGCATCCCGCATGTTATGCGTAATCATCAGAGTCGTCAGACGGCCCTCATGAACGAAACGATCGGTAATCGCAAGCACCTTCTCCGCAGTCTTCGGATCGAGGGCTGCCGTATGTTCATCAAGTAGCAGCAGCTCAGGACGGCGAATCGTCGCCATCAGAAGCGTCACGGCCTGACGCTGACCGCCGGAGAGCAGTCCGACCTTGCTGGTCAGCCGGTCTTCAAGACCGAGGTCCAGCTCAGCAAGCATTTCGCGGAAATGCTCGTACATCTTCGAGCTCTCACTCCACCGGAGTCCGAGTCTCTGGCCGCGGCGCATTGCCATAGCCAGATTCTCCGCAATCTGCATGCCGGCTGCCGTTCCCTTCATCGGATCCTGGAAAACGCGGCCGATGAAACGAGCACGCTTATGCTCAGGCATTTTGGTGACATCGGTGTCTCCGATGATGATGCGTCCAGAGTCAATCGGGAATACACCGGCAATCGAATTCAGAACAGTCGACTTGCCGGCGCCGTTACTGCCGATCACCGTCGCGAAGTCACCATCCTCAAGCGTGAAGCTCACCCCCTGGAGGGCCTTCTTTTCATTCGGGGATCCGGGAAAAAATGTCTTATAAACGTTTTCAAGTTTCAGCATCAGGAAGCCCTCCCGGTGAGACGGGATGCCGCTCTCAGTTTGGACTGAATAAGCGGCAGGGAAAGCGCAATGGCGACAAGAATAGCCGTGAAGAGCTTAAGGTCGTTCGGCGGCATGCCAAGCTCGAGCACAATGGCGATCACGAGTCGATAGACAATCGAGCCGAGAACCACTGAAATCAGACAGTTCTTAAAGCTCCGGGTGCCGAAAAGCACTTCGCCGATAATCACCGAGGCAAGGCCAATCACGATGGTACCGACGCCCATGCCGGCATCAGCAAAGCCATTGCTCTGCCCGACAAGCGCACCGGAAAGAGCCACAAGCCCATTGGAAAGAAGCAGACCAAGGATCACCATGGAATCCGTATTCACGCCCTGAGCGCGGCTCATCTGCGGGTTATAGCCCGTGGCGCGCAGAGCGAGTCCAATCTCAGTTCCGAAGAACCAGTAAACGACGGCGACGACGAGAAGCGCCGCGATCAGACCGACAGCAAGGGTCGTCTGAGCTTCGGTGAGACCCGCGGACGCACCCCATGAATAAATCGTGGTCTGCCCGAGAAGCGAAAGGTTCGCGCGTCCCATCACGCGGAGATTGATCGAGTACAGACCGATCATCGTCAGAATACCGGAGAGGAGTGCGGGAATCTTCAGCTTTGTCGTGAGAAGTCCGGTCACTGCACCAGCGACACACCCGGCAAGAACAGCAAGCACAAAAGCCGTAACCAAGGAATGACCGGAGGTGATGCAGGTAGCCGCAACAGCAGCTCCAAGCGGGAAAGTACCCTCAACCGACAGGTCAGCAATATCGAGCACACGGAACGTGATATAGACGCCGAGCGCAAGCAGTGACCAGAGAAGCCCCTGGGCAATGGTGGGAATTAGTAAATCTAACATCGATCAGGTGCTCCTTTCTGCACAAGAACCTGAGTTACCTAAAAAGAAATCCTGCGCGGCCTCAGAGTATGAAGCCGTGCAGGCTTTGAACAAAAGCAGAGGGCGGAACCCCTGCGGAATTCTTACTGAATGATTTCAGCCTTCGACTTCACGGAGTCCGGAATCTGAATGCCGATTTCCTTGGCGGTCTTCGCGTTCACCATGGCCTTGAACTGCTGCTGATAGCGGATTGCCATGTTTTCAGGCTTCGACTTGCCGTCAAGAATATCCGCGCCCATGTCGCCGGCAATCTTGCCGAGCTCATAGTAGTCAATGCCAATCGTGGCAAGACCGCCGTTCTTCACCATATTGGGTTCACCGCAGATCACCGGAAGCTTCGCCTGGTTGGTGACCTTGATCAGAGTCGGCATGGCGCTCGCAAGAACGTTGTCAGTCGGGATATAGATCGCCTGGACCTTGCCAACAAGGCTGTTCGCGGCCTGCTGAATATCGTTCACATTGGAAACCGTTGCGATCTTCAGGGTCACGCCCATCTTCTGAGCCACGGTCTTCAGAGCGTTGACCTGGACCTCAGAATTTACTTCGCTCGAGTTATAGATGACGCCAAGCGTCTTCAGATTCGGAACAAAGTCCTTGATCAGCTGAGCCTGCTCAGCGATCGGGTTCATATCAGAGCTGCCGGTCACATTGGTGCCGGGCTTCTCGTTGCTCTTCACGAGACGCGCGGTCTGATAATCCGTAATAGCGGTACCGACAATCGGGATCGTCTTCGTCGTGTTCGCAACCGTCTGGGCTGCCGGAGTTGCAATAGCGAAGATCAGCGCGGAATTGTTAGACACAAAGCGCTGGGCAATGTTCTTCATATTCGACTGATCGGCCTGCGCATTCTGCTGGTCAATCTTGATCTTCCCGCCATCCTTATAGCCGCGGGCCGCCAGCTCATCCACGATACCCTTATTCGCTGCGTCGAGAGCCTGGTGCTCCACCAGCTGAATGATGCCGACATTCAGCTGACCAGTCGGAGCAGACGCTGCCGCTGAGGATGCGCTGCCACCCTTATCACCGCAGGCAGCAAGCAGTACAGCCGCGCCGACGCAGGCGAGCGCGATTCCAATCGACTTCATCTTCATAAGGGGCTCCTTCGAGGGAATTTATTGCTGATATCTGAAATGTATCGGATCTTGTCTGCTGTTTCAGCAGATGCATTTGGTTATTATGCACGTCTGAAAGCGGGTTGTGGAAATTTTGGAATTTCCCGCAGGCATGAAAAAACACCAGGATGAATGACATTCCTGGTGTTTTATTTTCAGTTCGGTCTGATCCCGTCGCCGCGGGATCAGATTCAGAAACTGATTAGTTGTTCTCGGCGAACAGCGGGGTCGAGAAGTAGCGGTCTCCGTTATCCGGGAAGATCACGACAATCGTCTTTCCTTCGGCCTCAGGACGCTTGGCGATTTCAATGGCAGCCCAAAGAGCAGCGCCAGCGGAAATACCGGAGAGGATAGCTTCAGTGCCTGCAAGCTTCTTACCAGTCGCAAAAGCGTCTTCATTAGTGACCGTGATCACTTCGTCATAAACGGAGGTATCAAGCGTCTTCGGAATGAAACCGGCACCGATACCCTGAATCTTATGGGGACCGGGCTTGCCGCCGGAAAGAACCGGGGAGGTGGTCGGCTCAACAGCCACAGCCTTCACGTTCGGATTCTTTTCCTTGAGGTAACGTCCGGTACCAGTCAGCGTGCCGCCAGTGGCGACGCCGGCAACAAAGTAGTCGACAACACCTTCAGTGTCACGCCAGATTTCCGGACCAGTGGTTTCGTAGTGAGCCTGAGGATTCGCGGGATTATCGAACTGACCAGCGATGATGGAGCCAGGATCCTTCTCATGAAGTTCCTGAGCCTTCGCGATGGCGCCCTTCATGCCGTCCTTACCCGGGGTGAGAACAATCTCAGCACCATAGGCATGGATCATGTTGCGGCGTTCAACCGACATCGTATCCGGCATGACGATGACAACCTTGTAGCCATGAGCGCGGCCAACCATGGCAATACCAATACCGGTGTTGCCGGAGGTCGGTTCGTAAATCGTGGCACCGGGCTGCAGACGGCCAGACTTTTCAGCGTCCAGAATGATGGACTTAGCGATGCGGTCCTTCACGGAACCAGCAGGATTGAAGGATTCGAGCTTCGCGAGAATGCGGGCCTTAAGACCAAGCTCCTTCTCAAGCTTGCTCAGTTCGACGAGGGGGGTATTGCCGATCAGGTCGGACACAGACTTATAAATCGCCAATTCTTTTCTCCAAAAGCAAGGCGTTTCATTCACGCCTGCCAAACAGTGATGGAATACGGATGACTCAGCTCATCCGCCAGTTGGTAACAGGTGTTTGGGCTTAAACCCGAGTTGTTCTGTCGGATATATTATCAGCGGGTTTTTAAAAAAGCAAAAATGATTTTCTGTGGAATATTTTCGCTTTAAATGTGAATGATTACGGTTTTTGAAAATTTATTAAATACTTATTTTTCAATAATTTGATATTAATAAACAACAAAAATATCCATTTTAAAACGACACAAATAAGCGCAAAAACAGCGGAGAAAACGAGACTTTTGAAGCCTCTGACATCAAAACTCTTCTGTAAAAAAGTGTACCTTCTGATGTATTACCTGACGGATCCTTGAATTTCATCGAAAATACTTTTCCCCGTCATCACTCACCGGTCTGATCCCGAATGAACTCTTTTTCTTCCCAACGCACTGAGACAACAGCCCCCTCTTCTCTCACGGTTCAGCTGACCGCTGAGGAGCTGGGAAAAAATGGCAGCTGCATCGCTTGGACTGAAGTTTCAGGGAAGACTGTCCGGGTGATTCTTCCCGGCACGCTGCCTGGCGATGCGGTTGAGGCCGTGGTTGAACTGCCTAAAAAAGGGGCTCATTCCGCTATCGGACGTGTTTCACGTTTCATTCGGAAATCCCCCGGCCGCCGGGGTTCTCCCTGCCCTGCTTCAGCGCTCTGCGGCGGGTGCCCTTTGATTGAACTCACGAGCGAGGCTCAGCTCTCTTATAAAAAGCGTTTCCTCGAGAAGCTTTTCAGCGCGACCCCTGGCGGGGCATCTCAGATACTGGATCCGATTCCGATGCCTCACGGGATTGACTCTGGGTACCGCAACAAAGCGGTGCTCTACTTTGAAGAGTCTGCAGGAACCCGAAAGCTGGGCATGTACGAAGCGGGAAGCCATCATGTTGCGCCCGGAACTGACTCCTGCAGACTCTGCCCGCACTGGATGGCTGTTGCGGCGAATGCGGTGCTTCGCTGGAGCAGGGATTCAGGATTATCGGTCTGGAGCGAAACGTCTCAGACGGGGCTGCTTCGCGGTCTTATTCTTAGAGCCGGCAGCAACGGGCGTCTCGCAACTTTGGTGACCTCCTCTTCCATCCCTGACTCTGCCTCTGAAAGCCTGATTTCGGCCCTTCAGTCTGCCGGTGTGTCAGATATCACCGTTTCCATCAAAACCCGCCCCGGAAACTTTGTCCTAGGTGAAACGTCAGTCGTGCTTTTGGGCAGAGGATCCGTCACCGCTGAAATTTCAGGTCTTGAGTTTGAGGTGAGACCCGAAACCTTTCTGCAGGTCAACACGCCGCAGACCCCGGTTCTTTATGACACCGCGATCCGCCTTGCCTCCATCAGCCCAGAGGATACTGTGCTTGATCTCTACTCCGGCATCGGCACCATTTCGTTGCTGCTCGCCAGAAAGGCGGGACACGTGATCGGCGTCGAGATTGTTCCTGAATCCGTTGAAGAGGCAAAGAAAAACGCGGTGAGGAACGGCTTATCCAATACCGAATTTTTCTGCGGCCCGGCAGAGAAAATCCTCCCGGATATCTGCAGCCGCGGCATCCAGCCGAAAACGGTTTTTGTCGACCCTCCGAGAAAAGGGCTTGAAGCCTCTGTCCCAGGCATCATTGCCGCCATGGAGCCTGAGACAGTGATCTATATCGCGTGCGGCCCAGAGGCTCTGGCGCGTGACGCGGCGAAGTTCCATAACCTCGGATATTGCCTCGATACGCTGCAGCCCGTTGATCTGTTCCCGGATACCGCGCATATTGAATGCGTTGCGCGGCTCCGGCGGGTGCAATAAAAAAAGCGGACGGTTTTCATCGTCCGCTTTCAGAACCTGATTCCGTTTACTTCAGATTTGCGTCGAAGAACGACGTGATCTTATCGAACGGAATCACATTCATCTTGTAGTACAGATCCGTGTGCACAGCGCCCGGAATGATGACAAGCTCCTTATTGCTTCCCTTCAGACGCTTGAACAGGTCTTCGCTGAAATAGCGGGAGTGAGCCTTCTCACCATGAATCATCAGCACCGGCGTTTCGATTTCCTCGGCGTAAACCGTTATCGGCATATTCGTGAAGTCGAGAACCGAGCTCAGGGTCGCCCCGGTTGTGGAGCCGAATGAACGCGGATGATAGCCAAGCTTCGTCTGATAAAAGTCGTGATAGTCACGCACAAACTGCGGCGTATCAGGCTTCACCTCAGTGATCACACCGCCCGCCATCTTATAGGTGCCGCTCCTGTAATCAGCCGTTCTCTGCGCGCTCAGCGTCTTCCGCAGCGCTTTCCGTTCAGCTCGGATCGCTTCCGGGGTCTTCGTTTTATCAAAATACCCGTTCGCTATCACCCGGCTCATGTCGTACATCGTGGAGGTCACGGTTGCCTTGATGCGCGGATCCATAGCGGCCGCGTTGATAGCAAAGCCTCCCCAGCCGCAGATGCCAACAATGCCAATCGCTTCCGGATTCACATCAGAGCGGTTCGACAGATAATCAACCGCAGCAGAGAAGTCTTCCGTATTGAGATCGGGGGAAGTCACATTCCGGGGCTGCCCGCCGGATTCACCGGTGAATGACGGATCAAATGCCAGCGTCAGAAATCCTCGGGCCGCGAGCTCCTGAGCGTAACGCCCCGACACCTGCTCCTTCACAGCGCCATAGGGCCCGGCGAGCGCGATAGCCCTCATCTTCTCTCCCGCCTTCATGGTTTTCGGCGTGTAGAGATCACCAACGAGAGTGATTCCAAAGCGGTTATGGAAAACAACCTTCCGGTGCGACACCCTCGGATCCTCCGGAAAAACCTTGTCCCAGGCGTTCGAGAGCTTTGCGGGATCAATCGTTTCCGGCACCGCGACAGAATCCTTCAGGGGAGCGCGGTCAAGCGCCTGAGCGGCGCGTGCCACAAGCGCCGCCCCAACTCCCGTCAGGGCCACTTTTGCGAAGAGTCTTTTCGACATCATCATCTTCATTATTCCTATCTCCCATTCATTTTTGCAGTGGATGAGGGGCACTTTTCCCACCCTCCGTTCGTCCACTGATTTCCTTGGCTGAGATAAGATTAACGTTAAAGTCAACTTTAAAGTCAATAGTCAGAGGGACTACCCGTGGAATACACGATTCAGCAGGTTTCAAAGATGACGGGAATTCCGTCCTCGACGCTCCGTTTCTACGATAAAGCCGGTCTTCTCCCATTCCTCAGCCGGGGAGCTTCAGGCTATCGGATGTTCTCGGATCTCGATCTGGGGTCAATTCAGATTATTCAATGCCTCAAAAAGACCGGACTCTCGATTGATCAGATCCGGCTCTTTACGGAATGGGTGCGGGAGGGAGATGCGACTCTTGAAAAGCGCCGCGAGCTCTTCAGGCAGCAGAAGAAAGAGATTGAAAACCGGATCAAAGCGCTTGAAGAAACACTCGATGTCGTCAACTACAAGTGCGCCTACTACGATGAAGCGATTGCCGCAGGAACTGAAAAAGTGGTCTTTGGCCGAGATCCCCTGCCGCATTCAGAGGAATTCATCCATGCAGGCGTAAAAGAAGAGGCCTGAAGCAGAACGCCTCAGACCTCTCATCACAGATGCCGCGGAGACCTGCCGGCATCTGTGCTTTTATTTAAGCCAATGATTACTTGGCAGCAGCCTTCTTTTCACGGATCGTGAACTTGTGGCACTGGTTGCAGACGAGCTGCGGCTTCGCCTGATCAGGCTTATGGCAATCCGTGCAGTTCACGTCACCAAGGTGGCTGTGATGCGGATTCGGGTCAAGATTTTCCGTCATCTTGGCGAGCTTCGAATAATCACCGTGGCAGGCCTTGCACTGCTCCTTCACGACGTATCCGTTCACGCTCTTCGGCCAGGCCGAACCGTGAATCTCAGCAAGCGTCTTATCAGCAGCGCCGGCCGACATGGAAAGGCTGAGGCCGAAAGCAACGGCAGCCAGGACAGCTAAAGCTTTAGTCATATCAAATTCTCCTCTATTCCTGTTTGTCTTTACGTCCGGGCATTACTTAGCCGCTTTGGCACGGGCGGCCATCTCACGGCCGGCAATACGGCCGAAGACCGTAGCGCCGCCCAGCTGGGCACCGCCGATGTAGTCGCGGAAGAAGATGGGCTTTGCACCGCAGCAGATGATGTCGTTGACGCACATGGCAACGCAGTCGATGCCGACGGAGTCGTGCTTGTTCATCAGCTGCGCGATGCGCTGCTTCGTGCCCACGCCGTCCGTGCCCGAGACGAGCACGGGCTCGCTCATACCGGTGAGATCGGGTGCGAACAGGCCGCCAAAGCCGCCGATATCGGACACAACGCCTGGGATCATGGTGCGCTGGACGTGCTTCTTCATCAGCTTGACGCCCTCGTAGCCGGCCTCGATATTCACGCCGGCGTCACGGTAGCTCTCGGAAAAACTACGCATTTTTCTTTTTCTCCCCTTCACTGATTTTGCACTCAAAGCGGTCCTTGCCGCCGTCTTTCGGGATAGAGGTGGGATAGCCGCCGCCGAAGCAGGCCGTGCAGAAGCCGTTTTCGGTGTTGTCGGCGAGCTTGACGACGTCCTCGATGCTTAAGTAGCCGAGCGAGTTGACGCCGATGATCTTCGCGATCTCATCGACCGTGTGATGCGTGGCGATGAGGTTGTTCTTGTCGTCGATGTCCGTGCCGTAGTAGCACTCGGAGACAAACGGCGGCGCGCTGACGCGCATGTGGATCTCCTTTGCGCCCGCCTTCCACAATAGGTCGATCGTGCGACGGCAGGTCGTACCGCGGACGATGGAGTCGTCGATCAGCACGACGCGCTTGCCCTCGACCACGGAGCGGATGGGGTTGAGCTTGATGTTGACCTCGTTTTCGCGCATCGTCTGCGTGGGCGAGATGAACGTGCGGCCGATGTACTTATTTTTGATAAAGCCGATGCCGTAGGGGATGCCGCTCTGGCGCGCGTAACCGAGGGCTGCATCAAGGCCGGAATCCGGCACGCCGATGACGACATCCGCCTGCACGGGATGCTCGAGCGCGAGGAACGCGCCTGCGCGCTGGCGCGCGACATGGACGCTGCTGCCGTCGATGACGGAGTCAGGGCGGGCGAAGTAGATGAACTCGAAGACGCAAAGCTTCTTCGGCGCTTTGCCGCAGTGGCTCGTGTCGGAGCGAACGCCGGCCGTGTCGACGACAACGATCTCACCAGGGCGGATGTCGCGCTCAAACTCGGCGCCGATGGCGTCGAGCGCGCAGGATTCAGACGCGAAGACAATAGAGCCGTCCTTCAGATGCCCCATGCAGAGGGGACGGAAGCCGTGGGGGTCGCGCGCGGCAATGAGCTTCGTCGGCGAGGAGAGGACGAGGGAATACGCGCCCTCGATGCGGTCCATCGCAGCGGAGACAGCCTCTTCGATGGAGCCGCGGTTGAGTCTCTCCTGCACGATGATGTAGGCGATGACCTCGCTGTCGGTCGTGGTCTGGAAGATGGAGCCGCGACTTTCAAGCTCCTGCCTCAGCTCGCGGGAGTTCGTCAGGTTGCCGTTGTGCGCGAGCGCCATACGGCCCTTGAAGTGGTTCACTAAAATGGGCTGGACGTTGCGCTTGTTGTCGCTGCCGGTCGTGCCGTAGCGCACATGGCCGACGGCGATGGTACCCTTGCCGAGCGATTTGAGCTGCTCGGGCGGGAAGACCTCGCTCACAAGGCCAGTGTCGCGCAGCGAGCGGAACAGGCCGTCGTCGTTGACGACGATACCCGCGCTCTCCTGTCCGCGGTGCTGGAGGGAGTAGAGCGCGTAGTAGGCATAGGACGCGACGTCCGCCTCCTGAGGCGTAAAGATGCCGAACACGCCGCATTCTTCGTGAATGTGGCGCGCCGGGATGATGTTGTGATTCTCTGTCATATTTGATCTTACTGTGCGTCGTGAGCCATCAGGCGCTTCATGACTTCGGCGTAGGCGTCTTCCACGCCGCCGAGGTCGCGGCGGAAGCGATCCTTGTCGAGCTTTTCGTTCGTCTTGCTGTCCCACAGGCGGCAGGTGTCGGGGCTGATCTCGTCGGCGAGAACGATCTGGCCGTCGACGGTCTTGCCGAACTCGAGCTTAAAGTCGACGAGCGTGACGCCGCACTCGCTCCAAAATGCCTTGAGCGTGTCGTTGACGGCGAAGGCATACTTCTTGATGAGCTCGATCTCCTCCCAGGTCGCGAGCTTGAGGGCAACGGCGTGATAGGCGTTCATCAGGGGGTCATGCAGATCGTCGTTCTTGTAGGAGAACTCGATCGTGGGCTCGGAGAAGACGATACCCTCCTCCACGCCGTAGCGGGAGGCAAAATGACCGGCGGAGATATTGCGGATGATGACCTCCAGCGGGACGATGGAGACCTTCTTGACGAGCGTGTCGCGCTCGCTGAGCTCTTCAACAAAGTGGGTCGGGATGCCGGCCTTTTCCATCTTGGCCATCAGACGGTTGGTCATCTGGTTGTTGATGACGCCCTTGCCGACGATGGTACCCTTCTTTGCGCCGTCAAAGGCGGTGGCGTCGTCCTTGTAGGAAACGATGACGAGGTTGGGATCTTCGGTGGCGTAAACCTTCTTGGCCTTGCCTTCGTAGAGCTGTTCTTTCTTTTCCATGATGACTGTTCTCCTTTTATTTTATATTTTTGTTGATTGATATGGATGGATGGTTTCTCAGTTTTTGTAGCGCTCGCGAAGCTCTTCGTCCGCCTTCAAGACAGCGGCGGTGCCCTCGTCACGTGCGGCCTGGAGCTTGTGGGCAAGGCCCTCGTCGCTCACAGCCATGATCTGGACGGCAAGGATGGCGGCGTTTTTCGCCCCGTCGATAGCGACGGTGGCAACGGGGATGCCGCTCGGCATCTGGACGGTCGAGAGCAGCGCGTCCATGCCGTCGAGCTTCGCGCCGCTGCACGGCACGCCGATGACGGGAAGCGTCGTATTCGCGGCCATCGCGCCGGCCAAGTGCGCGGCCATGCCCGCGAGCGCGATGATACAAGAAAATCCGCTCTCCCGTGCCGACGCTGCAAATTCTCTTGCCTCGTTCGGGCACCGGTGGGCGGATAACACGCGGACCTCGGTCTCGATCCCATATTCCTTGAGCGTCTGGATCGCCTTCTCGGCGACGGGCAGGTCGCTCGTGCTGCCCATAATAACGGCTACCTTTCGCATAGTTCTGCCTCCTTAAAAGCAAAAATGGGCGCTCCACTGCCTCGATGTGCAGTTGAAGTGCCCAGACGGTCGGCTGCTGAATTTCAGCAAGAAACGCTCTCTGCTCCCCTGTGGTGACCCACGTTTCCGTCAGTTACAAAGAGCTCAACTTGACAAGCAATATGGTATCACAGAGGGCTCTTTTCGTCCATGCGGCAAAAGAGAGAAAGGCTTCGCCCTATTTATCAGTTTTTTGATAATAATCTACATATCTATAAGTTATGCTAATACTTATCAGTAAAAATCTGCCGTTTCGGCAGCGCAAATAAAAATCGGAAGGCCGCGCACTCCCCGTACGCGGCCTTCCATCGCATCGTGTTTTCAAAAAGGCAGGCATCCGCCGATGGCAAGACTCAGCAGGATGACCGCAAGCGCAACGAGCACAGGTGCTTTCCGCCTGAGATTCCTCATCGCGCGCTTTTCGTCCACAGAGGAATCCTCACTTCGCCAGCTCCTTGCCCAGCGCGCGGCAGGCGTCCAGCGCGGCGTCATCAGGCGCTTCGCAGCAGGTCACGCTCTCGCACACAAGGCGGATGCCGGAATCATCGCAGTCCTTTTCCCAGCCGCGCATCCACTCGCCATCGCCCCAGCCGTAGGAGCCGAACAGCGCGGCGCTCTTGCCGCCAAGGCTGCGCTTGACCTCGTCAAACATGGGCTGGAACTCCATCTCCTCGAGCACTTCGCTGCCCATGGCGGGGCAGCCGAAGGCGATCGCGTCGTAAGCGCTCAGCTCGCTGGCCTTGACCTGGTCAGGGGTCAACATCGTGACCTGCGCGCCCGCGCTCTCCATGCCCTCAGCGACGGCCTTGGCCATGGCCTCGGTGTTGCCCGTGCCGCTCCAATAAACAACAGCAGTCTTTTTCATATTAGTATATTCCTTTCATAAATCAGTATCTATCACACTGCCACGGCAAGCTGCTCGATGCCCGAGCCGGCCTCCCAGAGTGCGCAGTAGATCTCCGTGCATTTTTTGAAGCGGGCGAACAGCTCGCGCGCCTTCTTCTCGTCGCCGTAGACCTTCCACAGCCCCGCGCATTTGAAGTTGCAGGCGCGGTGGTCGATGAAGCCCTTGACGTCCTCCGGCGGATACGAGAGGAAAAGCCCGACCTCATGGGGGAATTCGCCGCCCTCGCGGAATCGGCGGATGAGGTTTGCGATGCAGCGTCCGCAGTGGCCGCTATTGTAGCCCGCGTGGTGCAGGATCTCGGCCGCCTGTTCGTTCTCCAAATCTCTCCGCAGCTCAGAGGGGCGGTACAGGTACAAAAGGACCTGTCCTTTCAGAAAACGGATCGGCAGCAGACACAGGCCCTTTGGCACAAGCAGACGGTTCAGGCGGCGGATGTCCACAAAGAGCGCTTCCTTATCTTCGCAAGGACAAGGGAAGAGGCTGCCCGTTTTGATACCTGCCAACGTCGGCGCACCCTGCCGCACCAGGATCTCTTCAGACATGCCCGTTTCCCTCCCCTTTGGTTTCGGTGGTGGCTCCCCCAGAAGTTAGATTCCTCTAACTTTTAGGAGCGGCGTCCTCGCTCTTGACGTGTCTTAGGATACCCGAAAAGAAGAGCCCCATCCGCTCCAAATTGATCGGATGAGGCTCCAAAATATTTTATTCTGCCTTTTCCGCCGTCGGCGCACAGCTGTCGCTGTCCGCGCCCGCGCGGTACGCGCTCGGCGACACACCGATCACACTGCGGAAGGCCTTGGCAAACTTGCTGGCGTTGTCATAGCCGAACTGCCCCGCGATATCGAGCACCGTGCGGTCGCTCGTGCGCAGGAGCTGCGCGGCACTGTGCATCTTCTGCGCGCGCAAAAATGCTGCGGGCGTCATGCCGTACACGCCGCGAAAGCTCGCGGCGAGCTGCGAGGGCGACGCACCGAGTTCCTGTGCAAGCGCGGAGATCGTGACGTCGTCCTCCGTGCTTGCAAGCAGCGCGTCGCGCGCCGTGCGCGCAAGGCGCACCTGCGCGGCGGTATAGCCGTGCTTTTCATGCGCCACGTCGAGCGCACTCAAAAAGAGCAGAAGTTCAAGCACCTTAACCTTAAAGTAGCCGCGTCTGATGCCGGCGGGCCCGGCGTAGAGCTCAGAGAAGATGTGCTCCACGCGCGCCGACGAACGCGAGACAAAGCACTCCGAGTCGGCGAAGAACTTCTCCGCCAGCACGCTGGGGCGGACGTCGACATCCTGCAAAATGCAGGACAAACAGTCAGGTGCGAGGGCGGGGTCGAGCGTGACGGTGATGCCGTGGTAGTGCCCCGTGGGGAATTCCACCTCCCCCTCGATAGCGGCGCGGCGCACGACAGAGAGGTCTCCGGGGGCCAAAAAGTAATGCTCGCCGCCGCAGCAGTATTCCGCACGCCCCTCGCGGCAGTGCTGGATCTCGATGAGTCCCGCCGCGCCCGGCTCTGCCAGATGGTAGGACGGCGCGTGCACATCGTGATAGGCAAGCTCGATGCCGGGGAAAACGGGATAGGCCGTGATGCACACCTCGCCGTCCGTCTCCCTGAGACGGTAGACGGTGCGTTCCTCGTTCTGCTGCAAAATTTCTGCGTGGGCGCTGCATTTCTTTACCTGAGACTTTGGTTCGATCAAGGAAGCTTCCCTGTCCTTTCTTCCACATATAAAATAGAAAACGCCGCAAAGCGCAGATCCCGCGCTTTGCGGCTTGTGGCTGCTGATCAAACGCAGTCCTCCGCGAGATCTGCGTTTTCCTCCGTCGGCTTCCCCTCCAGCAGCTCGGGGTGCTTGAGATAGCGGCGCACGCTTGCCCAGAACAGCGCGTACTCGTGTCCCGTGCAGATGCGCTCATCCATCACGACGGAGAGCGGGATCATTTTTTTATTATACTCCCCGCTCCTGTAATTGGCAATAGGCTTGCCCATGCTGACGAACACACCCGTCGTGCCGAACTCGTAGCAGTGGTGGAAGATGGAATTCGTGTTGATGGAGGCAAGGTTCGTGATAAAAAGACTCGTGTGGAACGGGCTCAGATCAATGATCTTCCGCGGTAAAACGCCGCAGCGGTCCATCAGCTTGACAAGGCCGAACAAAAGCCCCGGCAGGATAGGGATGGCGAACAGAAAATTCGCGAATTTATCCGTATTGTTGTTGTGCGCGGCCACCTGATTCTGCGCGACCGCCTCCTCGATCTTGCGGTTGATGGAGAAAATGTCATCCCCGTCCTCAAAGAACACCTTGATCGACGTCTCGTCCGCGCGGCCGTCGGCGCGCGTTTTCAGGATGACGAAGCTGACGCAGAAGTGGTTGCGCTGGTAGATCTTGCTGTTCATGATGAAGCGGTTGATCTTCGGATTCTCCTGATACGCCTTGAAGTATGCCGCCAGAATGAGCGTCATATACGGGATGCGGACGCCTTCGCGGCGCTTTTCCTGAATGTAGCGGCGCAGGACCTCCATATCCGCGTATTCGGTGATGAAATTCTGCGCATCGTAGCGCCGCGGCATGACATAGGGCAATGCCGAAACGATGGTGGACGCCTCTTTCACTCGGGTTCCGTCGGGACGCATGGCAAGTTCCTCTTTTCTTTGAGTTAACCCCATCTTACCCGCTTTGCCCGCGTATTGCAATCATTTTCTTAGCGAATTCTTTATTAAAAATTGGTTAAGTCTCGTCCTCTCCCCAGTCGAGCGACACATCGACGACACGCAGGAGGCCGGAAAGCGTCGAGGGCACATAGGCTCTGGAGAACAGATCGTCCTGCGTGCAGAGCGTGCGCTCGGTCGTACCGTCCACACTCTGCATCGCCGTGACGAGAAGCGCCGCATGCTCGGGTGCGGCCAGCGTCTCGGGAAGAGCGTCAGCGGCGTATTCCGCGCGCGACAGAACGTTCTTATCGCTGTCCATCCAGACAAATTCGACCGATTCCGCCGCTGTGTGCGCCGCGAATGAAACGCTCACCTTGATCGAGCGGCTCTGCGCTTTGCCGTTCACGCGCCAGTCGCTCGACCGCTCGGTCGAGATCGTCCGCGTCTGGTTCAGGTTTGTCCTGGGTGTCCTGTAACATACGTTCGTGCCGTTGGCCTGCGTGCACTCGGCATAGTAGTCCCCCGCAGACGTGCGGTAGACATAACATTCGTACAGTTCCGCCTGTCCCAGCGCGTCGAGCGCGATCTCTCCGCCCGTCTCGTAGCTGCTGCCGTTGTCGTCGACCTTGATGTGCATTCCGCTGCCCACGACCTCGTCGGACACCGCCGCACCGACGGAATAGTTGAATTCAGAGCCATCTTCGTAGTCCGGTTCGCCAGGCTCAAACGGCGTGATCGTCACAAACACCGGCACGCCGGACACGCCGAAGTCGTAATCATCGCCGTTCTCCGTCGCGTAGCGCCTGCCGTCGAAGGGTTCGAGGGCGAAGAAGTATCCGACCCATTCGTCGTCCATGGTCTCCTGCGCCGCGGCTTCGATACGCTCAGGCTTGTAAAGCGCAAAACTCACACCGAACACCACCGCGAGTGCCAGTGCAAAGGCGATCAGTCGTTTCATGCTGTTCCCTCCCCCCAGTTGACCTTGATGCTGATTGAGCAGAGCTTACCGTCCTGATAGCGGAAGGTATCCAGCTTTGAGTAAGCATACGGAGCACTGTCATTGCTGCGGCTGCAAATGTCGTATTCCGCCGTCTCGCCGTCCCAGTCCGTGCCATAGCTCGTGCCGATCAGGTACGCCGCGCCGTCCGCGGCGGTGATGGACTCGGGCAGCGCATCGGGCGCGAACTCCTCGAGCTTCAAGAGATCGTCGTTTTCGTCCATGTGCGCGACGGTGAACTTTGTCGGCGTCGGACGGGCAGCAACGGTGATGGCGACTCTGACCTTCACGCGCTCGGACTTGCCGCCAATCGTCTCGGTCTTATCGCTCGTGAGCGTGTGGGTTATGCTGGCGCCGTCCGCGCCGGACATGCCCATGCTGTTGCCGCGCGTCAAATAAATGCGTCCATCCGACGTCTGATAGATGGGATAAAGTTTGAAAATCACTTGTCTGTCGCCGCAGGCGTAGACCTCGCCCGAGAGGTCGATGTCCGTCGTACGGACGCCGTTGTCATCGTCGATACCGGCCTTCCCCAGCGGCGCACCGAGTGCGCCGAAGATCGTGATATTCGGCGACTTGGCATCCTCCTCACCGTAGCGCGCGTCCGGCTCCATCGTGCAGTAAATGCCGCTGCCGCGGTCTTTGAGCGCCCACCAGTCTTCGTCCGTATCCATATAGAGCCGCCCGGCCTTCCAGACGAATTTGCCCGCGGCCGAGACCGCAAGATCACCGCCGATGTCGAGATCCTCTTCCGAGACGAAAGCCCCGATGAGCGTGCCCTCTTCCTCCTCGTCCGCAGCAGACTGCACCGCGCCGCCGTCGAGAAAGGCGACGAGAAAGACCGCCGCGAGGATCGCAGCAAAAATCAGTATCGTTTTCGTTTTACTCTTCATGCTCTGCCTCCAATTCTCCGTCGCATTGCAGAATGTCGCCCACATTGCACTCGAGCGCGCAGCAGATGCGGTTGAGCGTCGCAAAGCGCACGCCCTTGGCCTTGCCGCTGCGCAGAATGGAAAGATTCGCCTCTGTGATGCCGACAATGGCGCAAAGTTCCTTGCTTGTCATGCCGCGCGCTTTCAGCACCTCGTCGAGATGTATCGTGATCGCCATGGCAGCACCCTCAGATAAAGAGGTCGTTGTCCGCCGCAAGGGCGACGTTCGAGGCGATGAGCCGCGCACCGAGAAGCGCTGCGAGCACGAAGCACAGCTCGAAGATCGGCAGACGGATCGAAATGCTGGTGCTCAGGAGCATCGGCGCACAGAACGCCTGTAAAACGTTGACCGCGAGGGCGAGCAGCACGCTGAGCTTGAGCACCTTGACACACCATTCGGCGAGCTTTGGCGCGTAGGCGGCGCTCTCCTGCGTAAACGCGCCGTCCTCCATCGTATCGAGCAATCCGATGGCAAAATATGCCGTCGCCGCGGTGAGCAGCGTAGGAAGGACTTCCGCGGCAAAGCGCAGGGCGAGGACGGCATAGCTGAGTGCAAGGCTCTTCGATCCCGTTATGTCCGTTGCCACAGGCAGTACCGTATCGACCGTAAAGGCGGTGTTGCCCGCCTTGAGCGCGTCGACGGCAGAAAACAGTCCCGCGAATTCGGCAAAGCAGACCTCGAAGACGAAGTATGCCGCCGCAAGGATAAGCAGCGCGCGGAATAGCTTCAAGAGCTCCTGCGTATCGCCGCCGGAAAACCGGCGCA
>ERZ779892.1755-NODE-1755-length-18586-cov-2.646160_pt1 | contig 18586 bp, 16 predicted proteins | sample MGYA00511552_ERZ779892 | MGnify/ENA primary metagenome ERZ779892 (study PRJEB29588, sample SAMEA2154561) | human gut metagenome | biome: human gut; feature: human-associated habitat; material: faeces | place: Denmark | collected 2008/2010 ... | reverse complement strand
GCTGGTTCACCAGCATCAGCCCGAAGAGCCGCATGAGGGCGCTCACTTCCTCCTCAGGGCGCTTCCAGTTTTCGCTGCTGAAAGCGAAAAGCGTCAGCGCCTTGATTCCGGCGCGTCTCGCGGCTTCGGTACAGCTTTCCACCGCGGAAACTCCTCTCCTGTGGCCTTCGACTCGCGGCATATGGCGGTTTTTCGCCCATCTGCCGTTTCCGTCCATGATGACGGCAACATGCCTCGGGAGAGTTTTCACCGGTTTAGCTTCCTCCATCAGTTCTCCAGTCATGCCGCCATCAGACGGTCATGATTTCCTTTTCTTTCTCTTCAGTCACCGTATCAACTTCAGCGATGAACTTGTCAGTGAGCTTCTGAATGTCGTTATCGGAACCGCGGGCTTCGTCCTCGGAGATCTCCTTATCCTTCAGGAGCTTCTTCACGGCGTCATTCGCTTCACGGCGGACATTGCGGATCGCAACCTTGCCTTCTTCCGCAAGACGCTTCACAACCTTCGTGATCTCGCGGCGGCGCTCTTCGGTGAGCGGGGGCAGCGGCACGCGGAGCGTCTGACCGCTCGTCACCGGGTTAAGACCGAGATCGCTCTCCATGATGGCCTTTTCGATCGGCTTCACGAGGGTGCGGTCATACGGCTGAATCGTGAGCGTACGGGCGTCAGCCACGTTCACGGAGGCGCACTGCGCGAGCGGCGTGCGGGCGCCGTAGTACTCAACATAAATGGAGTCAAGCAGACCCGTGGAAGCACGGCCCGTACGGATCTTGCGGAACTCTTCCCTGAGGCCTTCAAGGCTGCGCGTCATCTTGCGCTCGGTCTGGGAACGGATTTCCTGAATCGTCGTCATAAAAATATCCTTTGCTTTGTTTTAATGGTTGCGGGTGCTCAGGAGTGGACAAGCGTCCCTTCTTCGAGCCCCGTGCAGGCGCGCTTCAGGGCGCCCGGCTTGAAAATATTAAACACCCGGATCGGCAGATCGTTCGTGCGGCAGAGGGCAAAAGCCGTGCCGTCCATCACCTTAAGGTCGCGCTTCATCGCTTCATCGAACGTGATATCAGCGAACTTCGTGGCGGTCGAGTCCGGGCTCGTAGATCGGAATTCGCCCGTTCTTGAGCTGTTCGATTTTCGAGGCGTCCGTGTCGATGCAGACCACCTCGGCGCCCATTTCCGCGCCGCGGAGCGCCGCAGTCGTATCCGTCGTGAAGAAGGGGTTGCCGGTACCGGCAGCAAAGATCACGACACGGTTCTGATCGAGATAACGCAGCGCCTTGCCGCGGATATAGGGCTGGACGACCTGCTCAAGGTGAAGAGCTGACTGAATACGGACCGGAACACCCGTCTTCGTGAGCGCATCCTGAAGCGCCATCGCGTTCATCACCGTGGCAAGCATACCCATGTAGTCGCCGGTCGCGCGGTCCATGCCGTTCGCACCAAGCGCAACGCCGCGGAAAATATTGCCGCCGCCCACTACGATGCCCACCTGAACCCCGATATCGAGAATCGACTTGATTTCGCCAACCATGTAGTTCAGCGTATCGCGGTTGATGCCGAACTGGTCGTGCCCCATCAGGGCTTCTCCGGAAAGCTTCAGTAGAACACGCTTATAGATAGGTTTTGCTTTTTTCTGATCCGACATTCGCTGTATCTCCAGGCGGGCTAGGCACACTGCCGCCCTAATAACATATTAGTAAGGCATGGGGATAATACTGCAAAGACGCACCTTTGCGCTACGGCTTGGCAGAAGGCTCCCATAAAAAAACCGCTCGGAGAGACATCTCCCGGGCGGTTTTTCAGCCAGAATTCCGCTCCTCAGAAGAACGGAATTCCGGTACAGGCCATTAGGCCTGCTTGGAAGCGGCAACCTGAGCGGCCACTTCGGCAGCGAAGTCGTCAGACTTCTTCTCGATGCCTTCGCCAACGACGAAGAGGTAGAAGGCAGCGCAGGTGGCACCCTTGCTCTTCAGCAGCTGGCCGACGGTGATCTTGTCGTCCTTCACGAAGGGCTGGTTGAGCAGCGTCACTTCCTTCAGGAACTTCTTCACGGAGCCTTCAGCGATACGCTCAACGAGGTTCTCGGGCTTGCCGGACTCGCGGGCCTTTTCGATAGCGATACGGCGCTCGGACTCGATCAGCTCAGCGGGAACGCCGTTCTCATCGAGAGCCTTCGGCTTGGAGGCAGCGATGTGCATGGCGACGTCGTGGGCGAGTTCATCGTCGCCGCCGATCATGTCAACCATAGCGGCGATCTTGGCACCACCGTGCACGTACGTGTCGAGACGGCCCTGGGCTTCCACGCGGATAAAGCGGCGGAAGGACATGTTCTCACCGATCTTGCCGACGAGGCCCGTGCGGATCTCTTCGAGGGACTTGCCATCAACCGTCAGGGCGGAGAGGGCAGCGATGTCAGCCGGGTTCTTTTCCGCGACGAGGCGGGCACCAGCTTCAGCCATGGCGACGAAGTCAGGGTTCTTCGCAACGAAGTCAGTTTCAGAGTTGACTTCGAAGAGAGCGCCGAGCTTGCGGTCGTCAGACACGTAAACACCGACAATACCTTCAGCGGCGACGCGAGCGGCAGCCTTGTTGGCCTTGTTGCCCAGCTTCACGCGGAGGATTTCCTCAGCCTTGGCGAAATCGCCTTCAGCAGCCACGAGGGCCTTCTTGCACTCCATCATCGGAGCGTCGGTCTTCTGGCGAAGGTCTTTCACCATTGCGGCGGTAATAGCGGCCATTTAATTCTCCAGATACTAATAAATTTGATACGTTTGAAAATCGAAAGGGGGCGCACCCAAGACTGAGAGCGCCCCCTGAAATGCTTCGGCAGGAACGCCTGCTGAATGACTGATTAGGCCTGAGCGGCAGCGTCAGCAGCGGTTTCAGCGGCTTCGACTTCCACGAACTCTTCAGCCGGATCCTTGTCAGCACCTTCCTGGTGTTCAGCGGCGCCGGCGATGACGGCGTCAGCGATGCAGGAGGCGTAGATAGCGACAGCCTTGCCGGCGTCGTCGTTACCCGGGATCACATAGTCAACGCCAGCGGGGCTGCTGTTGGTATCGACAACGCCGATAACCGGAATGCCCAGCTTGTTGGCTTCCTGAATGGCGATCTTGTGATAGCCAACGTCAATGATGAACAGAGCGTCCGGGAGGGAGGCCATGTCCTTGATGCCGCCGATGGAACGGTTCAGGGCTTCGATTTCACGGTTGAAGTCGAGAGCTTCCTTCTTCGTCATCTTCTCAAGGCCGCCTTCAGCGACGGTGTCTTCCATTTCCTTGAGGTGCTTGAGCGTGTTCTTCACCGTCTTGAAGTTGGTGAGGGTGCCGCCGAGCCAACGGCGATCGACGTAGCTCATGCCGGCGCGCTGGGCTTCAGCAGCGATGATCTCGCGGCCGCCGCGCTTCGTGTCGACGAACAGGATCTTGCCGCCCTTGGCAGCGAGGTCGTGCGCGAACTTCTCGGCTTCAGCGAGCTTCGCAACCGTCTTCTCGAGGTTGATGATGTGGATGTGGTTGCGGGAGCCGAAAATGTACTGAGCCATCTTCGGGTTCCAGAAACGGGTCTGATGGCCGAAGTGGCAACCAGCTTCAAGCATTTCACGCATGCTAACCATGTTGATTCTCCAAGGTTTGGTCTGACATCCGGGTCTCATGCCTGCTTGCATAAGCGGGCACCTCGGTAAACCCGGATGCGCTATTTAAGGCTCCCGCCCAGAGGACGGACAGCCAGAAAAAAGGTTAAGTTTGTCTGCCCCGGTTGGAGCAGGCGTGCAATTATAGGATAAATTGAGATCCCGCTCAAGCGTTTTTTATGAATTTTCTTTGAGCTTTAGCCGCACTTCCCTGCCCCGCCCCCGCCTCTGGTGTACCATGTTAGCTAACTCTGGTTTTCAATATGACCTGCGCCGCGGGAAGCGGCCGGGCGTCCTGCGCCCCCTTCCTCTCTTCCCGCGTCCGGGGACAATTTAAAAATGGCAAAAGAACAGATCCCTAGCATTCATATCTGCACGCCGGAAGAAATCGAAGGACAGCGCACCGCCTGCCGCCTCGCTTCCGAGCTGCTTGACTACATCACTCCTTACGTCGAACCGGGTATCTCTACCCTTGAGCTCGATAACCTCATTCACCGCTATACGGTCGATGTCCAGAAATGCCGCCCGGCGGACCTTGGGTATCCGAACGCTGAAGGAGTCCCTTTCCCGGCCGCTTCCTGCATCTCGGTGAATAATGTCGTCTGCCACGGTATCCCGTCGGAAAAGAAGCTGAAGAAAGGCGATATCGTGAATATCGACGTCACGAGCATCTGGAACGACTTCTACGGTGATACTTCCCGTATGTTCCTTGTCGGCAAGCCGACCATCGCGGGAGAGCGTCTCGCCCGGGTGACCTACGAATGCATGTGGCGCGGCATTGAGGCCGTGAAACCCGGCAATACTTTCCGCGATATCGCTGTTGCCTGTGAAAAGGTGGTGTCAGATGCCGGTTACTCCACAGTGCGCGAGTACGGCGGCCACGGTATCGGCAAAGGTGTTTTCCACGGTGAGCCCTGGGTGTCTCACTATCCCCTTTCCCCGAAGGATTTCCCGCCCGCGGGCATCGTGTTTGAGCCTGGCATGATGTTCACGATTGAGCCGATGGTGAATGCCGGCCGCCGCCACATTCTGGATCTCGGAGACGGATGGACGGTGGTGACGAAAGATCATTCCCTTTCCGCGCAGTGGGAACACACCCTCGTCGTGACAGAAACCGGTTACGAGGTGCTCACGCATTCGGATGGCTGCCCGAAGCCGCCGGAATGGGCGACCCAGAAGTGGTAAGAAATCGCTGAGCCTCTCGCTCAGAACAAAAAGCCGCGGAATAAAATCCGCGGTTTTTTCTGATTTTAGGCAGACGTTATCCCCGTGATCAGGCCTTCTTCTCCGCGAAAGCCCACCAGTAGACGAGCGCCACCATGAACCCTCCGACGAGGTTTCCGAGCGTCACAGCGGAGAGGTTATAGAAGATCCCCGGAATCGTGATGACCGAGGGGTCGAATCCCGCGGGAGCCGGGAAACCGCTCGAAGCGAGAAGGTATCCCATCGGAAGGAAGTACATATTGGCCACACAGTGCTCAAACCCAAGCGCAACGAAAGCGGAGACCGGGAGGAGCACAGCGAGAATCTTGTCAGCTACCGAGTGAGCCGCGAATCCCATCCAGACCGCGAGGCACACGAGCACGTTGCAGAGAATGCCTTTGAAGAAGAGTGTCCCCCAGCCAAGCGACACCTTGCCGGCCGCAATCTTCATCATTGTGGCTCCCATCTGCCCAAGTTTCGGGGTATCAGAGAGGTAGACGAGTGTCACCAGAATCACTGCGCCGACCAAATTGAATATCCAGACCCAGATCCAGTTCCTCAGCATGCCGCCCACGGGAATCTTCCTCGAGGCAAGAGCCCCAATCATCAAGGAGTTTCCCGTAAAGAGCTCCGCGCCGCAGATGATCACGAGAGCAAGGCCAAGCGAGAACATCAGGGCTCCCGCAAAACGCTGCACCGCGAAGGACAGCGAGCTGTCAGCCATGAAGAGCGTGAAGTAAAGTCCGCCGAGACCAATAAAAAAGCCCGCGGCGAGCGCGAGCGGTATCAGTCTGGAAAGCGTCAGGGCATTTTTCGTGACCCCGATCGACTCCGCCTTCCGTTCAATCGCGGCAGGGGCAAGCGAATCAATCGAAATCACGGGCTGCGAGGCGGCGCCCTCTTTCTTCAAATCAGTCATTCCTTATTCTCTCCTTAATCTGGAAGTGCTGAAGAATGATGATTTTAAAGGAAAATTACATTATTCAAAAGGCTACTGAAGTATCAGGCGGCATCCCTACTCAGGGGCATGCCGCCTGTCACTTATGGTGATACCGGATATCCGTCATGCCCTCTGATGGACTACAGAAAATTAGGAAAGCGCGGTTCCGGAATACGTACCGCGTACCGTAACCTTTCCTTCCCGCTTCAGGAAGACGCCGCGCGACATCACATCCGTCAGTTCCCCGTTCGAGCGAAGGAAACAGAGATCCGCGTCCCGCCCGGTTTCCAGCCGGCCCTTCGGTATCAGGAGACTGTCAGCCACATTGCTCGTAAGGAAAGGCAGCGCGCGGCGGATACCTATCTCGTGCGCGAGAATCTTCCAGGCGCGGAAATTATTCCGGATGTCGAGAGTCTGCAGTCCCTGCAGCGTCCCGTCTTCCGCGTAAACCGGCAGAGCGCCATGACCGTCAGTGGAGAGCGTGATGCGGTCTTCGGGAACACCCCCGGAAATTGCTTTCAGAACGGCATCCGCGGCTTTCTCAGGTTCATCCGTCGTGAAATCGAGCATCCCGCCCGCGCGGCCGAACTCAATCGCCGCATCCAGGTCTCTCGCGCAGTGCGTCGGTCTGAAATGCTCAATCGGAATTCCCCGCTTGACCGCTTCCATAAACATACCGAACGCGCCGCCCAGCGTTCCGAGATGGATATGAAGGAAACCCCGCTTGCCGGCCAGGCGGCCTCCGAGCCTGATTTCGGAGACGAGCCGCATCAGCTCTTCCATCGTCATAAAGGAAGCGCGTGTATCGGCCATGGCAACTTTGACCCCAAGGCACTCGGGGATTGTGTAGAGATCCAGCTTCACGGAGCCGGTAAGCGTGGTCGGAGGATAGGCGTAGTTTGAGGTCCACATCCAGGTGGAGAGACCTTCCCGCCTCAGGCCGCGGATCTTCGCAAGCAGAGAAACCACCGGGCGGGAAATGACATCAGCCCCCAGAACGCCGACTACAGTCGTGTCGCCGCACTCCGCTGCTTCCTCAACAGAAAGCTCCGGCGCCCGGGTATGCTCTCCGCCCTCACCGCCTCCGCCTGTCACGTGCACATGCTGATCGATAAATCCCGGAAGCGCCTTCGCTCCTGACATATCAATCTTCTGAAGCCCTGGGATTCCCGGGTCAAGCGAGTCGCCGATTGCGGCGATCCGCCCCTCGACCACGAGAATATCCTTCACTCCCCGGTAATCCGGGGCATAGAGCTCAGCCCGCTGAAAAAGAAAACTTGCCATTGGATTTCTCCTTTCTTTTTTCGATGCGGGACTTCGGAGACGGCCTCCCGGTCTACTTCGAAGACTCGCGGTTGAAACCGTAGACCCGGACCGGCCGTTCCTCGACACCGCCGATACCGCGGAGCCTGTCAAGAACCTTTTTCGCGTTTTCGACCACCGGATTCGTGCTCGAATCGCTTCCGATCTCTTTCTGCTTCGTTTCACGGGCGATTGTCATGAAGAGCTTCACGCGGTTCGCGATATTCGCCTCCGAGCTGCCGGCTTCAAAGTCGAGCGCCATCAGGTTGGATTCCGGATAGCGGCCGCGGATTGCCTTCGCAACCCCCTTGCCCGTGATGTGGTTCGGGAGACAGCCGAAAGGCTGCAGACAGAGCACATTCGGAACACCATGATTGATAAAGTCAATCATCTCTGCCGTAAGGAGCCAGCCTTCACCGGCCTGTTCTCCGAGCGACACAATGCCTTTCACCGAGGTCTGCAGTTCCTTGAAGTCCGCGATCGGCATATAGCGGGTGCCGGCGAGCGCTTCGCGCATCGAGCGACGCAGAGACTCGATTCGGCCCATAAAGAACTTCCCAACCATCGACTTCAGGAAAGAGCCGCGGCGGAACTTCTGCTCTATCACGCTGTCATCCAGGCAGTAGAGGAAGAAGTCCGTCATATCTGTCAGCACCGGTTCGCCGCCTTCAGCCAGAATCATGTCCGTCAGGTGACGGTTGGCGTCCGGGTGATACTTCAGCAGAATCTCACCCACGATGCCGACACGCGGTTTTTCGATGTCATCCTGCGGGATGGAACCAAACTCGCGAACCATCGGGATCATGTCAGACTCGAAGTCTTCGACGCTGTTACGGAAGCTCACATCGCGGGCCCGCTCGATCCACTCGTCAAGCTTCTCCTTCGCGTCACCCTTGAAGAGCTCGTGAGCCTTGGTCGCGTAGTAGAGCCTCTGCAGCATATCGCCGTAAAGGGTCGCGATCATTGCGCGGCGAAGTGCAAGCGGCGAAATCGAGAAACCCGGCTGTTCATTCAGAGAACCGCCGGAGAGCGACACAACCGGCACCTGGCTGAAACCCGCTTCAGCCAGAGCGCGATGGAGCAGCGCGATGTAGTTAGTCGCGCGGCACGGACCGCAGGTCTGAGCCAGCATGAGTGCCGTATGGTCAGGATCCTCAACGTTTTCTTTCAGCGCGTTCACCAGCTGACCGATCGTGACGATAGCCGGATAGCAGGCGTCGTTATTCACGTACTTCAGACCAGTTTCAATCGCGCGCGGCGACGCAACCGGAAGAAGCTTCAGCTTGTAGCCGCTTGCGGAAAGGGCCTTTTCCAGAATGGCGAAGTGAATCGGCGACATCTGAGGTGCCAGAATCGTATGGGTTTCGCGCATCGAACGCACGAAAACCGCAGGCTTCGCCGGTGCCTTTGCGGGCGTCTCGTCAGACTCGTCTGCCTTCGGCATGCCACGGCCCGCCTTGCGCTCTTCCACCGTTGCGAGGAGCGACGCGATACGGATCTTCGCGGGTCCGAGCGAATCGCCCTCGTCGATCTTAAGAAGCGTGTAAAGCTTTCCGGACCGCTGCAGGATTTCGGCCACCTGATCCGACGTGATGGCATCAATGCCGCAGCCGAAATTCGTGAGATGGATCAGCTCAACACAGGGCTCGGTCGCCGCGAGCGCGGCCGCGCGGTAAAGCCTCGAGTGATAAGCCCACTGGTTGACAACACGCAGCTTCCCGGGTTCAGGCGCGAGCTGCATCACAGAGTCTTCCGTCACGACCGACACGCCCAGAGACGCGATGTAGTCGGGAAGCCCATGATTGATCAGTGGATCCACGTGGTAAGGACGGCCTGCGATCAGGACCACCGTCTTGCCGGCAGCCTGAGCCTCTGAGAGAACCTTCTCGCCCTCGGCCTCCAGCCTCTGCTTCCAATCCGCCAGCGCGTCGCGGGCCGCATCATAGGCACGGTCAACTGCCGCCCCGTCAAGCTGCGGGAAATACTTCAGCATCACGCGCTTCACGACCTTCTTGTCGCTCACCAGCACGAAAGGCGTCAGAACCTGAGGCTCCACACCGGCCGGAAGATCCGCGTTCAGGCGGACCACTTCCGGGTAGCCCGCGACCACAGGGCAGGCAAAAGTGTTATCCGACTCCTTGAAAACTTTCTCTTCCTTCGGGATGCAGGGGAACCAGATCCGCTTCACACCGTGCGTGGCAAGCCACGTCACGTGGCCGTGGGCCAGTTTCGCCGGGAAACAGACAGACTGAGACGGCATCGAGGAAAGTCCGGAGTCAAAAATGGACTTCGTGGACTCCGGCGACAGCACAACACGGAAACCGAGTTTCGTGAAAAGCGTGAACCAGAACGGGTAGTGCTCGTAAATATTGAGCGCACGCGGAATGCCAATCACACCCTGAGGCGCGTTCTCCTCTGCGAGAGGCTCCCCTTCAAACAGGTGCTGCAGCTTCCAGGCGCAAACGTTATTCGTCGGCTCTTCTTTCTTTTTCGCGCCGCCCCGGGCACCGAAGTCGCAGCGGTTGCCGGAAATAAACTTCCGGCCATTGCTGAACCGGTTCATCGTCAGCATGCAGCGGTTGTTGCAGCCCTTGCAGCGGAAGCTGCGGGTTACCACTTCGAGCGCCTCAAGAGAAGCGACATCAAGTTTCGGTGCGGGCAGATTCCTCATCTGCACCTTTTCACGCGCGATCAGAGCGCAGCCATAGGCTCCCATCAGACCGGCAATATCCGGGCGAAGCACGGGCTTCCCGAGATGCTTCTCCAGGACTCGGAGCAGTGCGTCATTCAGGAAGGATCCGCCCTGCACAACCACATGGTCGCCGAGCTCTTCAGCCGAACGGAGACGGAGCACTTTGTAAAGCGCGTTGCGGATCACTGAGTAGCAGAGACCGGCCGCGATGTCACCGACATCCGCGCCTTCCTTCTGCGCCTGCTTCACACGGGAATTCATAAACACCGTGCAGCGGGTACCGAGATCCGCGGGATTCTTCGCAAAAAGCGCCTTATGCACAAATTCCGGCAGTGTCAGGTTGAGGCTCTTCGCGAATGTCTGGATGAAGGCGCCGCAGCCAGAGGAGCAGGCTTCGTTGAGCTTCACCTGCTCAATCACGCCGTTATGCGTCTTCAGGCACTTCATATCCTGACCGCCGATATCGATCACATAGGTGGTCTTCGGGTCAAGGAATGTCGCGGCGCGCAGATGCGCCACGGTTTCCACTTCACTCAGCGGTGTTCCAAGGACAGATGCCGCCAGATCAGCGCCGTAACCCGTGGTGCAGATACCCCGGATCTGAGCGCCTTCCGGCATCTCTTTCAGCAGCTCAATCACATGAGGAAGAAGCGTCGGCAGCACGGAACCCGTGTTGCTGCCATACCAGGACTTCACGATGCGGGATTCGCTGTCGAGCACGACAGCCTTCATGGTGGTGGAACCGAGGTCCACACCCATCCAGAGATCCCCCTTCGCTTCGGCAATCGGAGCCCGGGGTGTCACCTTGCGGCTGTGATCCGCGAGGAACTTCTGATACTCCTCTTCACTCGTAAACAGAGGGGGAAGGCTCGAGGTGCGCTTTCCCGTCGGACGGCTGCGCTCAATACGTTCAATCCAATCACTGAGCAGAATAGGACCTGCGCGGTTCTCATTCTCAAGCCGCGGGGAAAGTGAGCAGAGCGCCGCGCCGTAGGCCACGATGAATTGGCCGTCAGGAATATCGGCTATCGTTTCATCCGTAAGCTTCAGCGTTGCTATAAAGCGTGCGCGAAGCTGATCCAGGAAGTGAAGAGGACCGCCAAGGAAGGCGACTTTCCCGCGGATCGGGCGGCCGCAGGCCAGACCGCCGATTGTCTGATCGACGACAGCCTGAAGAATAGAAGCGGCCACGTCCTCCCGCCGGGACCCGGCATTCAGAAGAGGCACAACGTCCGTCTTCGCGAACACGCCGCAGCGGGACGCAACGGGATAGATCGTCTTCGCGTCGGCCGCGAGTTTATTGAGCCCTGACGCGTCCGTATTGAGGAGTGACGCCATCTGGTCGATGAACGCCCCCGTGCCGCCGGCACAGACCTCATTCATCCGAAGCTCCATCCCATCCGAGAGATAGAGAATCTTCGCGTCTTCGCCGCCAAGCTCAATTGCCACATCCGTATCAGGGGCAACGAGTTTGATAGCGCGGCTAGACGCAATCACTTCCTGAATGAATCCGGCGCCTGCTGAAACGGCAAGATCCAGAGCGGCGGATCCTGTCAGCATCAGTTCAAAGGCGGTATCGGGGTATTTGACCTGCAGCTCCTTCAGGAGCGTCAGCGCTGTTTCCTTTACAGCCGCGCCATGGCGACGGTAATCGCTTTCAAGGATCTTTCCTTCGCTGTCAACAACTGCAAACTTGGCAGTCGTAGAACCTAGATCAAGACCAATCCCTAGAATCTTCACAACTTGACTCCAAAACCGTCCAATTCCCCGGTTACAGACCGGGGAAGGCTGCTGTTAAACGATGGACCGGCAAAAAAACCTGTGTAAATTTTGACAAATCGGCAGTTGTATAAGAAGCAACCAGAATACAGGTTTACCCTTATCAAAAACCGAACCGTATATCGTCAGACTTCAGCCTGGTAGACGCTTCTGTAAATAGTGAGCACATCAGAGGCTTCAAGCGGCACAAAGTGTCCCAGAGTTTTTCCTCCGGTCACACTCTGAGCAAGCTCTTCAAGCGGCGCGTCACCAGCTCCGAGTGCCGTGAGAGAATCCGGCATTCCCATCTCGCGGTAGAAAGCCTTCAGCCGGGCAATGCCTTCGCGGATCGCCTCGACATCATCCTCCTCCTTCACTTCCATCACATTGCGGGCCCACTGTGCCACGCGCTTCGGATTTCTGACACCGACAAAAGCGAGATACCCCGGAATGATGACCGCGAGCCCTTCAGCATGGATGATGGATGGCTTCCATCCGGAGAGAGCGTGTTCCATTCCGTGGCAGGCCCAGTCCTCCTCCTGTCCGAGGCCATAGAAACCGTTATGTGCGAAAGTGCCCGCGAGACCGATCTGGCTCCAGGCGCTGTAGTTCTTGGGCTCGCGGCGGATAATGCGGCCGAAATGCATGATGGAGCGCATTGCGGCTTCTGCCTGACCATCAATAAAACCCGTATCAGAAGTATTCGTGAAGTAGCGCTCCATGATGTGGCTCATCATGTCCACCACACCGGAGGCTGCCTGGACGGCAGGCAGCGTAAAGAAGAGCTCCGGATCAATCAGCGACATAAAGGATCGGATATGCTGGCTCGCAGTCCCCAGTTTCTTCTCGCCATTCGTCACCACGACGCGCATGGAGAGTTCGGAGCCGGCCGCCGGGATCGTGAGGATTACGGAGATCGGTGTGGCTTTTTCGCAGACAGCCCGGCCGATAAAGAAATCCCAGACATCGCCGTCATAAGGAATTCCCATCGACGCGGCCTTCACGGTATCGATCACTGAACCGCCACCCACCGCAAGCAGCACATCCGGCCGCCATTCGCGCGCCTCTGCGATCAGTTCACGGATAAAGCCAACCTCCGGGTTCGGATGCACACCGCCTTTTTCCCGGACACTTAAGCCCGCATCAAGGAGTGACCGCTTTACCCGGTCATAAAGTCCGGTTCGTTTGATGGAGCCTCCTCCGTACACGAGAAATACCTTTCCGCCGGGGAAACGGCGCGCCAGACGTGTACCTATTTCTGTCTCAACTCCCCGGCCGAATACCAGTTCCGTTGGAGAACAAAAATCGAAATTCTGCATTTAAGCCCCTTCAATCTGAAACACATGTTGCGATCAGCTTACAACAAAATTTGTTACGCGCTAAGGATCCCGGATACCTAACCTGAGGGGCATTATTTCCGCTTCAAAAGTACCCCCCCGAAAGTGGGATGCGGGTTATTTTCGGCTTGACTTTGACTGTCTGAACGTCTATCTTTCAGGCCATGTCAAAAACGGCCTATCTGATACGCGGGGGACTGCACCGGTCTCTGCCGCGCACTTTTTTCGCCTGGTTCCGCCGCTGCGGGAACCAGCGGTCGCCGTTTTTTCAAGGAATCTTCCCTTTGCGGGAAGATTTTTTTTGCGTCCATGACAAGCGCCGCAGCCCGCGATCGGCCTTTCGGACCGTACTGCAGGCCACTTCGGGACCCCTCTCCCGCAGGCGCAGCAATTCTCCCATCACTCATTTTTAATCTGAGGCAAGCTCTATGTTGGAAAAACCCCTGACGGTTCGAGACCTGATTGAACCCGCCATCATGAAGGCTGGCGGCTGGGTGAACACCCATGCCCATGCGGACCGTGCCTTTACTCTGTCAGACAAGGTGCTGGAAATCCGCCGCACTTACACGCTGCAGCAGAAATGGGATGTGCTCGATCAGCTGAAGAAGAACTCTACCGTCGAGGATTATTACCGCCGGTTCTGCCAGTTCTTTGAACTGATGATCAGCCAGGGCGTTACCGCCGTCGGCTCCTTTGTGGATATCGACCCGCAGTCTGAGGACCGCGCGATCACGGCCGGTCTCAAGGCCCGTGAGCACTATAAGGATCAGCTCACAATCAAATTCGGCAATCAGACGCTGAAAGGCGTGATTGATCCGGAAGCCCGCAAGTGGTTTGACCGCGGCGCGGAACTGGTGGACTTCATCGGCGCGCTTCCGAAGCGTGACGAACGTGATTACGGCCGCGGCGAAGAAGCCTTTGACATCATTCTTGAAACCGCCAAGAAGTACGGCAAGATGGTGCATGCCCACGTGGACCAGTTCAATTCGTCTGACGAATATGAGACTGAAATGCTCTGCGCGAAAACAATCGAGCACGGCATGCAGGGCCGCGTCGTCGGTATCCATGGTATTTCGATTGCCGCCCACTCACAGAAGTACCGCACGCGTCTTTATGAACAGCTGAAGCGCGCCAAGGTGATGATGGTGACCTGCCCGACCGCCTGGATTGACACGCGCCGCAGCAACATGATCAGCCTTTCTCACAACTCCATGACCCCGGTGGATGAAATGATTCCGGCAGGTGTCACGGTCGCTCTCGGTACTGATAACGTCTGCGACGCCATGGTGCCCTGGTGCTCGGGCGATATGTGGCATGAGCTTCAGCTTCTTGCCACGGGCTGCCGCTTCGACGACTTCGAAAACCTCGTGAAGATCGCCTCCGTGAATGGCCGTAAGGTTCTGGGCCTTGATCCTTACGATTCTGAAACTGCCCCTGTTACCGCTAATAAGAAGGAGTGATCACAATGACTGAACCTCTGAACAATACCCGCCATCTCACCGCTTCCTCCCCGCTTGCGATGGAGATTACGGCGGAGAATCTGCTTCAGATCGGAGCGGTCAACTTCCTTCTGGATCAGCCGATCCGTCTGAAGTCCGGCCTTGTTACCCCGATCTACGTGGATAACCGTCAGCTGATTTCCCACCCGGATGAGTGGCATGACATTATCGAAACGATGGCCTCCTGCATTGAGGCTCTGAAACTCGACTTCGACTGTGTCGCAGGCGTCGAAGGAGCTGGTATCAGCCATTCGGCCGCTCTGGCCTACCGCATGAATAAGCCGAATCTCTACGTGCGCCGCGCTCCAAAGACCTACGGTGACCGCTCGCGCTTTGAGGGCGGCACGGTGGCCGGGAAGAAAGTGCTTCTGATTGAAGACCATATTTCCACCGGGCTCTCGTGCCTCGACGCGATCGACGCGCTCCGTGCCGAAGGCGCTACCGTAACGGACTGCCTCTCCATCACGAATTACGACATGCCTGAAACTGAACGTCTTTTCGCAAAAGCGGGCGTCGCTACTTATGCCATGCTGCCCTTCAGTTTCATTCTGGATAAGGCCGAAACCCTTGGCATGATCAATGCCGCTCAGCATGAAGATCTGAAGGACTGGCTTGCTACGCCGTGGACCTGGAGCATGCGCCGCGGAAGCGCTGTGACAGGCGCGGAAAACTGACCCTCTTCCGGATCTCATTTTCCTGATCAGACGCCGCGATTCATTCGCGGCGTTTTTTCGTTCGCTGTTTGTGTTTTTCCTTTATGATGTACGCCGTTGGCATCTTTTTCAGTCTACGTAAAACTCCATGCAGCTCACTCGTTATACCGACTACAGCCTGAGGGTTCTGCTCTACCTTGCTGTGGATCAGAATCGGAATCCGCCGGTCACCGTCGACGAACTTTCCCAGCAGTTTCAGATCAGCCGAAACCATCTGGTCAAGATCGTGCACGAACTTGGTCAACGGGGGCTTTTGCTGACCGTGCGGGGCCGCGGGGGCGGAGTTCGTCTTGCGAAAGACCCGAGTGAATACCGGATCGGTGACATCATCGAGCAGCTGGAAGGCGGCCGCGCTGTCATTGACTGCAAGAAGATCGGCTGCGTTCTGACTGGAAAGTGCGGCCTCTCCGGAGCGCTGTGGCGCGCTATCCGTCATTTTTTTGATGAACTGAATCAGTACACACTCGCGGACGCCATGGATGCCGAAACAGTCGCCGCAGTGGAAGCCCTGCATCCGACGCTTGAAGTTCTGATGCACAGCCGCGAAATCTGCCGCCATCCCCCTGACGCCGAAGCCGCTGACAAAACATCTGCCCAGAAAAAGACCGGCAGAAAATCCTCTTCCGCCGGCCGTATCAAAATTTACGAAGTTCCGTAAATCTCTCTAAGACTGCTTCACTTCCTCTGTCTTCCGTTCCTGTGACCGGGTCACGGAAGACTTGGGAATGCCCTGTGCCGGTGTGGCCGTATTCTCAATAAATTCCTTACGCTTCGTCCACAGATAGGCGAACGCGATAATCTGCACAATACCTGCGGCAATCATCGTCGCGCGAAGCGAGAGCAGCGAAGCAATCGCGCCGCCCGCCAGAGGTCCGATGATGGAACCCGCCTGCTGGAAACTGAACGAAATACCAAACGCGCGGCCGCGCTCTGTTGATGGTGTGTATCGCGTCAGGAGCGCGTTGATCGACGGGAATACACCGGCAAAGGCTAGACCGCCGATAAACCGGAGAACGATGAACGGGTCAAGAGTGCTTGGAATCGCGGAGATAACTGCAAAAAGGCCGGCAAAAAGCATTGAGGCGAGAAGCACCGGTTTAAAGCTGAAAGTCTGACCCACCCAGCCCCAAAGCGGCGACGCGATTACACCTGCGATACCCAGCACAGCGAAGACATATCCGGAAAGCGCGACGATATTATCTTCAGACCCCTGCAGAAACGCCACGTAGAACGTGAAGATCGGCATCGCGAGCGTGATCGACACCTGGGTGAGGCAGGCTGAAATCAGCAGTCCGCGGATAACGGGCATTTTAAAGAGCGAGGGCTTCTTCTCTTTCTTTTCCTCAGCCTTTGCCGCTTTCGGGGCCGCCTTTCTCGGCGGATCCTTCACGAAAAGAATGATGACCATTGTTATCGTGAAAAGCGCCGCGCCGCCGAAAAAGAAAGACGTGCGCATACCGAAATACTGAGCAAGAACACCGCCGATCAGGTCCGATCACACCGCCTGCCGTCACGGCCCCCTGCATAATCCCCATAGAAATGCCAAGCTTCTGCTGCGGGCAGTTCGACGACATGATGGCGAGCAGCGCGGGCCAGAGACCTGCAGCAATGCCCTGCAGAACACGGACAAAAAAGAGCTGAGTCGGCGTCTGGACAAGACCGCCTAGCGTGTAAGCAAGCGACAGCAGCACGGCAGACCGGATCGCCATCAGCTTCCGGCTTCCCTTGTCAGACATCGCGCCCCAGATCGGAGCCATAAAGGTACTGACCAGGAAGGTAACCGAGAACACCGCTCCGGACCAGAGATTGACGTGTTCAGTAACGCCGAGCTCTTTCGTCAGATACACCGGCAGAAACGGAATCAGCATGGTGTAGCTAGACGACATCAGCGTGGCCGCCAGTGTCAGGATGGTCAGCAGCACCTTCCAATTCATCATCTTTGGAGGTGTCTTTTCAATTAATTGATTATTCATATTCAGATCCTGCACATAATTTCTTTCTGCCGCATTTCCGCTCTCATAGGCTGAACGGAATAAATCAAACAGATGAAACTATCGAGGCGCTTAGTTTAACCAATTGTGAGGATACACTTGACGCATCACGGAAAAACAATTCTGGCAAAATTTCTGAATTCCGTGACAATAGAAACAACCCGGGCGGTTTCTATCGAGCCCCGCAATATGATGAGAAAGGTTTAGCAGTGAATCAGATTCAACAAAGTACCTTGGAACACCTGAAAGATGCCGTAAGCCATCACGCTGTGACGCTAGTCAGTCATTTTCCGGGTAAACCCTCTGCGAAGCTGATCTCAGAATGTTTCCCGGACTTTACGCTGGTCAGCGGTGAATCCATCAAAGTCTGGAATCTGGCAGAAAATCTCCCCCGCGAGTTTTTTTCTGTTTACCAGACACCTCTGATTTTTGACGCCTGTGAGCGTGTTCCCGGTTTTCTAAGATACCTGTCAGATGAGCTGCCAACACTCACCGGTCCTCTGATTCTGATCGGAAATCCAGATCCGATTCCTGAAGTCCTTCTGAATTCGCCTCAATTCAGCAGAATCTGTCTGTTTCCGACCGCCTGGCCCGAAACAGAATCTTTTCCGCCGATCGGAGAGGATGTGTCCGAGACAGGCACAGTTTACGAAATGCCGGCTGCAATGGCAGAAGAAAGAACCGCAGCCGGACTCGCCAGAACCCGTGGATCTGACAGTATTGGCTCTTACAGTTTCTGGTCTGACTGGATGAACGAATTTATTCGGGATACAGCGATAAGTACCCTTAAGGTACGAGACCAGGCGGCCTTTTTCAGGTTTCTGAAAACACTGGCTGCATCTGCCGGGCAGGGGCTGAACGCGCGAGCCCTCGCGAAACAATCCGGCGTTACCGCAATGACCGCCGGAAACTGGATTCAGAAGCTGAAGTCCCAGCAGATCATTCAGCTGATTCAGCCGGTTCCGCAGCCTGAAAATCACCGTCACATCAGACGTCCGAAACTTCTTTTTACCGATACCGGTTTCGCCGCGTATCTGCTCGACGTGTCGTCCTATGACATCCATTCGAGTCCATACCGCGATGCGCTTCTTGAAAACGCATTTGCAATAGAACTGATGAAACGTTTCAGTCCGTATGACAACGCGGAATTCTTTTACTATCAGGACACCAATCACATTGCTGTCGATCTGATCTGCGAACTTTCCGGAACTTTCACACCTATTGCAGTCGCGACAGATGAGGCTTCACTTTTGAAGAAAATTCGGGACTTCAGAATTCTTCCTGCGCTGGGCTTGAAAACCGGCCTCCCCGCACTGATTACGCTGAAATCTCTCGCGGAAAAAGATGAAGTAAAGGCGCTTCAGCCGGATCTGGTGCTGCTGACCTGATCCGGATCTCAAACAGTCCGAAAGTGAAAAGGGAGGAGCGTGAGCTCCTCCCTTCTTTTTTCCCGGATGTTCTGAACGCGCATAAAACAAAACCCTCGAAAGAAAACTTTCGAGGGTTTTGAAAGGGGAGC
>ERZ779892.1748-NODE-1748-length-18630-cov-5.896258_pt1 | contig 18630 bp, 16 predicted proteins | sample MGYA00511552_ERZ779892 | MGnify/ENA primary metagenome ERZ779892 (study PRJEB29588, sample SAMEA2154561) | human gut metagenome | biome: human gut; feature: human-associated habitat; material: faeces | place: Denmark | collected 2008/2010 ... | reverse complement strand
ATTATTATATATAAAATAGCACAATTCCTCAAGTGTATATATTTTAAGTCCTATATCCTTTACAACAAGCGGCTGTTTTGCCTCCCTTGCCCTGCATAATATTATCTTTCCCATTTACGCATGACCCTCATTTCAGTAAAAACGTTTTTTCTATTATTTTTCCGGAACTTTTTACTATGTCACCAAAGCCTTTATCCTTTATTAACACATGACATTCCTCATCAGACATAAAATCAACATCCATTTCTATTCTTGTCATTTTACCTTCACGGAAAGGCAGTGAACTTATGTCAATTTTTTCAATATATTCTTTGTTAGTATCAACAGGTCTCAGATAAAAATTAATATATCTTACATCATCTATTATAAAAAACAGCTGTTTTTTTACACTGTACCAGTTTGTTCCGGGTCTTACAATTTTCAGACGCATATCATTTCCACGCTCGCATATGTCCATCTCTATACCAGTTGTAATCCTGTTTTTGCATGCCAGAATTGTATCAGGAGGAAGTATCTGTTTTACTTTTGTACATGCCCCAAGAACCGCACCTTTCACATAAAGATTCTGCCCTGCAAAAACTTTTCTTGAATGGCACAGAAATCTTGTGAATTCATCAGGAAATTTCTCCATCTCAAATCTGCTGCCTGTAAGAAATACACTTGAGACATTATACCTGGACAGCAATCCTTTAAGCCACTCTGTTATCTCATGCTGATTAACACACAGATTGCTATATGAATCCTTTTCTTCATCATATTGTATGGCATCAGAAAAATACCTGTTTTCCATTATAACATCACAACCATTAAGATTAGATTTCATGCAGATATATGATGCAATATTATCATTACTGTAGTCAAGAAGCATAACACCTGCTGAATACAGACCTTTTTTCTGGCTGTAAGCATAAAAAGCAAAACTTTCCTCATGGCTTATAACTGACCACTGTTCACTGTTAAACTGCAGCCGTTTCATGACCTCCGATATAAAATTAAGCTTTTTAATTTCATAATCAGCGATTGTTATGCATATCAATCCCGCTTTTCTGCCCTGTGCACATTTTGATGCACATTCTATTATCGATGCAATAAATTCACAGGCTGCCTCAATATTACAGCTCTGTCCCCAGCCTGGCATTTCAAACGGATTTAAAAAAGCGGCCTCGTTTTCAGGTCCTGTAACATGTATCACCATCTCTGTCTGCTCATCCCAGATTGCAGCCTGTGTTATTTTATCCTGTATATCAATCCCGACTATCACTCCATTTACATTATTCATTAAATTCCTCACCTACATTGGTTTAAAAATCTGTTGTGTTACATAATCCTGAACACAATAATCATACATACACTTTTTCATTTCTGCCGAATCATGCTGCTGCCTTGCCGAAAGAATTTTATTAATGCTGTCAAATCTTCCTGCGGTCTCTGATTTATTGATAACATTATTCTGCATATGAAATATATCAGACTTTCTTGTTTCACTTCCAATTTCTTCAACAAAATAATATCTGACACTCTCCGAATAAAAAAGTGTAAATCCTTTTACAAAATAACCTCCACAACTTGAAAGAATCTCAGTATATTCATTACTGCTTTCTCCAAACCAGTAATGAATCTCCACACGCGAATCCGGATTACCTGCATACTCCGCAAATGTCCTGTCTGTCATATTATATGGAAGTGCAAATACTTCAGAATAATTTTTATAAAATTCAAAACACTTGTCCACTGCACATAATGTTTTTATAATTTCATATATAAATCTGCTTTTTGACTCTGTAAGTTCTCCGGTTCTTAAAGAATAATATTTTAAGTATGCAAGGACACAGACATCAGGAATTGCACGTTTTTCCATAATAAGCTCTTCTATCACGTCAAAAACTGCTATGTCAACTTCTCTGTGCTTTACAAAATACATAAAAGCATTATATGCAGCATAAGCCGCAATAACTGTCCTGTGTCCACCATTTTTTACATATGAATCAAATACATCTGTAAGCCTTTTATCACTTGATTTTGTAAAAAGCATCTGTGCGACAATTCTTTCTTCTATATCACCTGTAAATACATCATAATCTTTGCATGCATTCCATATATCAAGCATCTGCTCATTAGTTCCATTAAATCTTTTTTCAAGATTTTCAAGAATATCAGCATTATATTTTTTATTTTCAAAAGCATATTCACACAGCTGCGTAAGTTCATCATCATCTTCTATCCCTGCAAATCCCAGTATATGACGTGCAAGTTCTGATATTTTTCCTGAATTGGCATTACATATTCCGTACTGCTTTATAATTGAAAATGCAAAACTATAAGCATTATTATCGACACTTGCATATATAAGTCTCACTGCATCATTTTCATCTAAATCATCAGTATCTACAATCTGTATATCTGCCAGATAATTTTCTTTATCATATGATTTTTCAAAATATTTTATAAGCCAGCTGTTAAGCTTCTTTTTACATTTTTTATCACAATCAGCATCATTTATGATACATCTGACAGCTTCATATATTTCTTCATTAAATATATCTTTTTTCTGCTCGTACAAAATTATATTTTTATATTTTTCTATATCATTTTCTTCATATTGATAAGCAAGCATGCTCTCGTTTATCATTTCGTAGTATTTATTTTCAAATACTTTTTCAATGTCATACCTGAAGCTGTCCTTAAAAAATTCTCCTGATTCTGATTCAAATATAATAACGGCATCTTTCGTGTAAATCGGGACAAATGCACATTTATTAATGATTTCGTAACGATGTAACGTCTTATATTCTTTATGTTTTACCCATACAGCTTTTACATTTTCCTCATAACATTTTATTTTATAAGTGTATAAAATTTTCATCATTGATGATGCTGTATACTCATCAAATAAACATTTATTCCATATCCTTTTATAAATTAATATAAGATGATTATTAATTCTGCCATAACGAAGCTGTTCATACGCAAATTTATCAATAAGCGGCATGTACATCTCCATTATCTTCTCATTTTCCGCTTCATTAAAAAGTACATCTGCATATAAAAATGATTTATTTTCATAATCAAGAGAGGCATCGTATGCGAAATACATTAAAACAAGCTTTGAAAAACGCGGATATTTATTTTTATCAAGACTTTTTATGTAATATTCATATAATCTTGTAATTTTTATCCCTCGAAGAATCCCTTTCTCATAATAAATATTACTTTCACGGCTTATACTTCCGGCACAAATCAGATATGAAATAATAGACGTAAGTACCTCATCTTTTTCATATATTTTGTAAATATTTTTCAACAGTTCTATTTTTGAATTGCTGGCATTTTTGTCAGAAACAGCTATCTGTGCGGCATGCAACGCAAGTTTTTCACTTACAATGTTATTCTTACAGCCAAACGTAAGAACCTGTATCTCAAATTTATCAAGAACTCTTAAAAGATGAGGCTGATTATTCATAACATTTAATGCTTCCATATACATCACACCGCTTTTACATCCTGAACGGAAGCTTTCTTTTATCCTCATAAGCTTAATGCTCTGATTATGTCCGAATGTCAGATCAACATAAAATCTTATCCACAATATACGCCAGTCATCATTGCCATTTTCATATAAATTTTTAATATCTATGGCAGCCTTCGCAGTATATACTGCATTACTTATAAGCATTGATTTTACATAAAGATAATAGCTGTATAAAAATGCATCATCTTTTGAAACCTGAACCTGCTCAATAAGATTTTGTGCTTCATCATTCATCTTGCGCAGATTATAAACCTGTGCCTGCATAAGCATGTACAGCGGATTGTCATAATCGAGCGTTCTCAGCCTTTCTATAAGATTAGCCGAACGCTCAGCCCACACACCTGTATCAAATTTTTTCATGCGGTAATCGAGATAATTTTTGGTAATCTCATACATGAATTTTCTCTTATCATGATATATCTCATTTGTATTTTCATCCGGATACTCTGCATATATTTTCTTTACTTCTATATCAGTTACAATTTTACGGTTATATGTATTTATTATTATTCTTCCATAATTATATCCATCATGAAGTTTTTCATAATTAATTATATATGCAAGTTCACATTTATTTCCTGTAAAATTCTGTGCCGAAATATGCTCTGTTTCCATTGAAATAAAATCTGCTTCAACACAGATATCCGCCTCAATATATCCCCACGCATTTTTTTCTAAAGCAATAGTATCTCTTCTGTCATCGCTGCATATATATGAGCGTTCTTTATCTCCGCATAAATTTATTGAAACAGGAGATTTCTTCCCGGCAGCAACGAGAAACTCTTCTATTGCACGCCCGGTATTATTCTCTTTTTTCAATGCTTCATATATATTAGATAGTTTTGTATCATTTTCAATAAGGATATTGAAATTATCACTAAGAAAAACTGCAACAGCCTCTTCCGGATAATCTCTTGTGAAATTAGCAAATTGAAATAAATCTGCAATATCATTTTCGTTAGTCTTTAAAAATTGTGCCGTAACTGTAAAAGCATATTCTAAAAAATATTCCCCCGCATTGCTTATGACATCAAACTTGCCTTTTATAACATCATCTTTCTGAAGTCCATTAGTATCAACAATATAATGTATCGTACTTACAGTTCCAAGAAACATATTGTCGATGATTTTAACACGCTCATTTGATGACCAGATAACGCCTTTTGTTACTTCTCTTGAGACTATATCAAACGACTGCTCACAGACTACATTTTTTGTGATATTTAATTCTATATTATCCTGTTTAAAATGCAGCTTAGGATTATCATATACAAAATGACCACATGCCAGCCGCCTAAGATTATCTCTCATTAAGATTCAGCCTCCGCCTTAATTTTATCAAGATGTTCCTTTATTTTTTTCTCATATCCGTTATCTGTCGGCTCATAAAATACAGTGCCTTCAAGTTCATCCGGAAGGTATTGCTGTTTTACATAATGATTTTTGTAATCATGTGCATATTTATATCCAATACCATGTCCAAGCTTTCCTGCACTCTTATAATGTGCATCCTGTAAATGCACAGGAACACCATATGTCTTTTTATTTTTCACAATATCAAGTGCTTTGTCTACAGCCATATAAGCGGCATTGCTCTTAGGAGCACATGCAACGTATGTTGCCGCCTGTGAAAGAACTATCCGTGCCTCCGGCATACCAAGCCTTTCTATTGCAAGACATGCGTTAGTTGCAACTACAAGTGCCTGCGGGTCAGCATTTCCGACATCTTCACTCGCACATATCATTATTCTTCTCGCAATAAACTTTATATCTTCTCCGGCATATAACATTCTTGCAAGATAATATACAGCCGCATCAGGGTCAGAACCACGCATGCTCTTAATAAATGCTGATATAGTATCGTAATGGTTATCACCATCTTTATCATACTTTAATACACGCTTCTGTATACACTGTTCGGCAATCTTTAAATTAATATGAATCTTTCCATCCTCAGATGGCTTTGTTGTAAGAATACCAAGTTCTATGGCATTCAATGCACTTCTCGCATCACCATTTGCCACATCTGCAAGAAATGTAAGTGCCTCATCATCTATATCTGCATGAAGACTTCCCATTCCTTTTTTCTCATCATATACTGCACGTTTTATAAGTGTTTTTATATCTTCTTTGTCAAGTGGCTTTAATTCAAATATTATTGACCTTGAAATCAAAGCTCCGTTTACTTCAAAATATGGATTTTCTGTAGTCGCACCAATAAGGATAATTGTTCCGTCCTCGACAAAAGGCAGAAGATAATCCTGTTGTCCTTTATTAAATCTATGAATCTCATCGACAAACAGTATCGTCTTTTTTCCGTACATTCCAAGATTATTTTTTGCCTGTGCAACGACATCTTCCATATCCTTTTTTCCGGCAACAGTTGCATTAATCTGCTTAAAATCTGCACTTGTAGTATTGGCAATCACCTTTGCAAGTGTGGTTTTTCCTGTTCCCGGAGGTCCATAGAATATAATTGAGCTTATCTTATCAGCCTGAATTGCCCTGTATAAAAGTTTATCTTTTCCTATAATATGCTGCTGCCCCACCACTTCATCCAAAGTTTCCGGTCTTATTCTTGAAGCCAGCGGCGATTCATTTTTCATCGTATTTTGTCTGACATAATCAAATAAATCCATTATATACTCCACTTTCATAAGTCATTTGGATTTATTATAACATATATATTGAATTTTTTACAGCCGCAATATTTTTTCAACTTACATTTTCAGCTCATATTTTGGTCACATAACATCAATCTATTCTTACAATATCATTTCAACAGCCTGCCAAACACCTTTTTTATCTGTGTTAAAAAATCTGCTTTTTCTATATTTTCAGATGAAATAACATTGACGCTGCCTATTTTTTCTCCATTATAATAATAGTCAAGTGTTCCAATTGTATCTCCTTCATTTACAGGTGCGGCAATATTTTCATTTATATGGAGCTCTTTTGAAATATCTTCATGATTAACCGGATTAATAAACATATATGAAAATTCTTTTTCATACCGGCAATTGACATAGTCTTTTTTACCTTTTGAAATTCTTATATTTTCTAATAAAGGCATACCATCATCTTTATATATATCACATGTATTAAATCCATAATTCAAAAGATTAACAGCCTCAGCAAATCGTGTCTTTGAGTCCGGTGCAGCCATTATTACAGCAATAAGGTCAATCCCATCCTTATTTGCCGATGCTGACAGACAGCATTTTGCAAGCCCTGTCGAACCAGTCTTTAACCCAGTCGCCCATTCATATTGCTTAATAAGCTTGTTGGTGTTTGTAAGTCCAAACTCGCTGTCACCTCTTCTTGTACTGTGAATAATGGTATCCATCCATATTGTGGAATAATCATGAATCTGCGGATATTTTGTTATCAGTTCACGGCTCATAAGTGCTATATCACGGGCAGTTGACATATGTCCATCCGTATCAAGTCCGCAGCAGTTCACAAAATTAGTATTGTTCATTCCAAGCCCCATGGCTCTTTCATTCATCTTTGTAACAAATGCACTCTCTGTGCCCTCTATGTATTCTGACATGGCTACACATGCATCATTCGCACTTGCCATACTTATACATTTAATCATCGTATCAACCGTCTGCTTTTCTCCTGCCTCCAGAAACACCTGACTTCCGCCCATAGATGCCGCATATTCCGATACAGTAACTTCGTCATCAAGTCCGATTTTGCCATCCTTTATAGCATCAAATATCAATATCAAAGTCATTATCTTGGTAATACTTGCCGGATGCAGGCTCGTATCTGCATCTTTTTCATATATAACCTGACCTGTTGATGCCTCCATAAGTATCGCTGACGGTGATTTTAATTCTATTCCTGAATTTTCTCCCTGTGTCCGTTCCTGTGCAATACATGTGACGCGGCTCATTCCCGCATAGACTGATGTAAATATTAAAATCAGACACATTATGCACATTATAAGTCTTTTGTTTCTACTCTTAATAACAAACATTTGCTCACCCAATACACAATATTCTGGCTATAGTTTATGTATAAAGAGGGGATTTTATGATTAATTCAATTTCCTATTCCTTCTCCAACAATTTTTTATATGTATTATCAATTCCCAATGCTCCCAGCGGAGCTGTGATAATAATTGCAAGTACAGCCACTGACAAAATAATTTTGCCACAGGCAAGTCCTGCTGCAAGAGGCACTGAACCGATTGCCACCTGGACTGTGGCTTTCGGAAGGTACGCAATAACGCAGAATATTCTCTCTTTCATATTAAGTTTAGTCTTTATCGTACATATCAAAACACCCGCCGTTCTGAAAATCAATGTAATAAAAATCATAAACACTGCCGCTATTCCTGCACTAAGCGTATATCGTATATCAACCGCAGCCCCAACAAGCACAAAAAGAACCACTTCAGCTGCAATCCATAACTTTCCGAATTTCTCTGATAATCTTTTTGAAACAAACGCTGTACTTTTTATTTTTATAACACATGCCATGCTGACTACAGCAAGTAGTCCTGAAACAGATACTTTTCCCTCAAGCCAGCCTTCAACAGAAACAAGCAGCATTGAAAAGCCAAGCACAATTATTACTTTTGTACTGTTTCTGACACAATGCTTATGTGCATATGATGTCTCAAAAAATAAATATAATCCATATCCTGTAACTACACCAAGAAATATTCCCAGAACAATTGAAACAGGAATATTTACAAAATCAATAATATCAGCACTTCCACCCTGTGCCATGCTTAAAAATGTCGTAAATAATACAATAACAAAAATATCATCGCATGACGCTCCTGCCATAATCATCTGTGGAATTGCTTTTTTTGTCCCATATTTTTCTTCCATAAGCATTACCATTCTCGGTATGACAACCGCAGGTGAAACTGCTCCAAGCACAGCTCCCATTACCGCCGCCTCTATCCTGTTAATTCCTAATAACAATGGTGCAAATAATATATATCCTGCTATTTCACATGTTGCCGGAACAAATGACATAAGAATTGCCGGTCGTCCCGCCTTCTTCAAATCCTTCAAATCAAGAGACAATCCTGCTTTAAGCAGAATAATTATAAGTGCCAGTTTTCTTAATTCAGATGAAATAGAAAGTATTGACGGGTCGAGAAAATCAAGAACATACGGTCCCAATACAATACCCGTAACAAGCATTCCGATAATACGAGGCATTTTAAGTTTCTGGCAGATTGCCCCCATTGCAAGTCCAACCAGAAAAATAAGTGATAATGATGCTAACATATAATCCTCCTTAAATTATTCAGCAGGGATTCTATTCATTGTCCACATAAAAAAGCTGACAACCCCTGCGATTCTAAAATCGTAGAAGTCATCAGCTATAATAAGCAGTTTAGGTTTCCCATGGGAGAACTTCATTCCCAACTTGTAAAATAATACTTCTTTTAAAGCTTTATGTCAATATACAACTGTCAACTTCGTTTTTTAACATAAAAATGCTGCATTTCAGGAGGATTATCAATCTTTCAATCTTTTTTTACACTATATCAGAAGACTGTATGAATGCAGTAAGCATCTTATCAGACACAGAAATTGCTGTTGAGCGTGTTCAGAAATTTGCAAACAGTTCTGCTACCACACCTTCCGATTCAGACAATATGATGCAGAACATGTCACAGGAAATTGAAAATCTAGAATCAAAATTTGATGATTTGCAAGAAATCATAAATAAACTTGATAATTCAGAAATACAGGCAGCTTATGAAACATATTATTCTGTATATAACTCCTATTCCGAAAATGCGTCAAAAACGCTCGGAACAGACAGCAATGATGCCGACTCATTTTTACAATCCACGCAGTCAGGTTCTAATATAACAGAACAGCTTGATGAAGCATACAGCACTTTATATTCACTTATAGATGATGAAGTAAACAATGTGCTTCTACTGCATTAGACAGCCAGTTTACTATTTCAGACAGAGCAAATATCATAATATTTGCAATACTTATAGAAACAGGAATCATTATAATTCTTGCTATATTAAAGATTGTACGTCCTCTCCAATCTGCAAACGGACAGCTTTCAAAAATAATCAATGATATTTCCACGACCATTGAAGAAAGTGCCAATGGAACAAATGACATTTCTTCCAGAATACGAAACATTGCTTCTTCCGTCGAGGCAATAAAATCCCAGACTGCCGAAAATCAATCCATCGGCAATGAACTGAAAAAAAATGTTGAAGTATTTAAAAACATCTGATTTATATATTATTTTTATTATTTAAAAATTAATGGTATTGATATAGCATTTTTATAGTGTTAGTATATTTACATTATATACTACACAATTATAATTGAATAATAACTTTATGCTATGATATAATGTCACCAACGAAAGAAGGTGATAGAAAGTGAGCGATTCAATGACACGCGAGGAACTTATTAGTTTAACAATTGATAAATATACTGATTTACAACGTATCAAAAAGGCAAATGGCAATACCGAAAATAAAGAGCTTGACTATCAGCTTAAAGTTACTATAGCTAAACTATCCTCATTAGGAATATCCGTTGAAGATATAACATTATAACTTTCAACTCATATCTTCTGTCTAAGGTATAATGTTATTAATATGTGTTTATATAATAAAGCTGGGATTTTCCCAAATTTCACACAAACCTCCAAACTAAGATAAAACGTATCTCAGTTTGGAGGTTATCTTTCAATTTTTATATTTTAAGAGATATTATTCACGCTACAAAATGCTCATTGGACAAATATAAAAAGTAATTTAAAAATATAATCACTCAAAAGTACGATTTATAATATAAAAAGAGATGTAACTACACAAATCACAGTTACATCTCTTTTACATTTTCTACTTATACTCTGTTCCCAGCCAGAAACGTTCAACGTCTCCAACCACTGAACCATTCTTTCCTTTTACTGTACATGAGCATAATTTCTTATCTGAATTGTAATAATACAGTTTATTTTTATAAAATAATGTGCTCACAGTATCTGCATCTGAGCCAACATCTGTCATCTTCACCTCATCCGCTGTAAGCGACTTTTTATAATATTGGACATTATCACGTATATACGTAAGTTCAGATGATGTATTTTTTACAATGCTTAAAGAGCCATCAGTAATATTTTCAGCAATAGTTTTAACTTTACCGGAACTTATGCTTATTAGATTATTATTTTCATCAACTGCTGCAATCGTATCAGCTAATTCAAGAAATACATAATCTAACGCACCTCCGAGCTTTGACACAACTGTAAATACCGGCGTTACATCCTTCTTGACAGACGCATAGCTTACCTGACCAGAATTGATTACATATACATAATCTTTATCATATATAAGCTCAACACCGGAACCATTAAATTTACCAATAAACATATCCTCTGTATTCTTTGATGATATACTGTGATAATAACAGTTTCCGTTGACACTATATATAAATCCTTCCGCCTTATCTGACTGATTAACCGGATTTGCCTTATAGGAATATCTCACAGAAGATTTACTTGTAAGTGCATAAATATTTTTTGCATCTTCAGATATTTCCTTTTTCTTCTCATCTTTATCATAATTAAGTGTATACAACACATTACCGGTTGAATTATATATAATAATATTTTTGGCAGAATATATATACACATTTGCAAGCGACGACTCAACTTCTGTTATAACACCATGCATATCACCATCTTTGGATTTATCCAGCTTACATACCATAAGTGATGTCTGTCCTAATGCCCCCTGGTCATTTACAACCTGGGTATCTTTATAAATTATAGTTCCTTTATCACTTATATAGAGTATTTCTTTTTTATTTGAACTTTCAGCAAGTCTGAGACTCATTGAATTGTTCCATACAAAAAGCGTGTACTTGTCTTCCATAGAATCATAAGTTATGGCAGTAAAATATTTTCCCTGATTGGAAGCCATTTTCTGTATAATATTATTTTTATCTATTTCGTCAGAAAATTCCGGCATATAAAATGAATTATTATCAGCCTCAAAAACAATATCATCTTCGCTGCAGACCAGCTTACTGTCTATCCCTGCAACATTATATATTTTATTATTGTATTTCATATACAAAACATAATTTTTACGTGTTGCAAGCTTAAATACGCCAAATCCTGCAAGAGAAGCCAGCATTAAAACTATTGCTGCTGCAATTATTCTTACTATCAGCTTCTTCTTGCCTTTTACAGCCTTTTTCGCCTGTGATGCTGTTTTTTCAACCGCATCCTGTGCAAATTTACTTCCACTTTCTTTAAGACGCCGAAACATTTCATCAGGCAGCACTTCTTCCTGCCCACCATTTTTAACATCTGCTGTATTATTTTCAGAAGTCTCTTTATCAGAAGAAGCAGACCCTTTTCCGGCCTGCTTCTCCTCATACGCCCTCTTTCGTTTCAGATAATCTGCATTATTAACAATGACTTCCGGTCCATTGCATCTTGGACACTTATCACCTTCATATTCCTGACCACATTTTGGACATATCATATAAATAACCGTGCCTTTCCGCATAATTAAAATTCAAATTTTTCTGCGAAATATGCTTTCAAATCCTCAATCTTAACTCTTTCCTGTTCCATTGTGTCTCTGTCACGTACTGTAACAGCTCCGTCTTCCTCAGAATCAAAGTCATAAGTAACACAGAATGGTGTACCAATTTCATCCTGTCTTCTATATCTCTTACCAATATTGCCTCTGTCATCAAATTCACAGTTATATGTCTTTGAAAGTTCTGCAAATACCTTTTCTGCCCCTTCATTTAACTTCTTAGAAAGTGGAAGAATACCAATCTTAACAGGTGCAATAGCAGGATGGAAATGAAGAACTGTTCTCACATCGCCGCCCTCAAGTTCCTCTTCATCATATGCTGAACAAAGGAAAGCAAGTGTAACTCTGTCTGCACCGAGTGATGGCTCAATAACATATGGGATATATTTTTCTTTTGACTCATCATCAAAATATGACATATCCTCACCTGATACTGTCTGATGCTGAGTAAGGTCATAATCTGTTCTGTCAGCGATACCCCAGAGTTCACCCCATCCAAATGGGAATAAGAATTCAATATCTGTTGTTCCCTTGCTGTAGAAACAGAGTTCTTCTGGTGAATGGTCTCTTGCACGCATCTCATCATCCTTGATACCGAGAGCTTTAAGCCAGTTGATGCAATACTCTCTCCAATATCTGAACCACTCAAGGTCTGTGCCAGGTTTGCAGAAGAACTCAAGTTCCATCTGCTCAAATTCTCTTGTTCTGAATGTGAAGTTACCTGGTGTAATCTCATTTCTGAATGATTTACCAATCTGACCGATACCAAATGGAATCTTCTTTCTTGATGTTCTCTGAACATTCTTAAAGTTTACGAAAATACCCTGTGCTGTCTCTGGTCTTAAATATACTGTATTCTTAGCATCTTCTGTAACTCCCTGAAATGTCTTGAACATAAGGTTAAACTGTCTGATATCTGTAAAATTATGCTTTCCACATGTAGGACAGTTAATTTCATGCTCATCAATAAAATTCTTCATCTGTTCCTGAGTCCAGCCGTCAACTGAACCTCCAATATCAAAATTATTATCTGCTGCCCAGTCTTCAATAAGCTTATCTGCACGGAATCTCTCATGACATTCCTTACAATCCATAAGAGGGTCTGAGAAACCACCAAGATGACCTGAAGCTACCCATGTCTGTGGATTCATAAGAATTGCACAGTCAACACCGACATTATATGGGCTTTCCTGTACAAACTTCTGCCACCATGCTTTCTTTACGTTATTTTTAAGTTCTACACCAAGATTACCATAATCCCATGTATTAGCCAATCCGCCGTATATTTCAGAACCAGGATATACAAATCCTCTGGCCTTTGCAAGAGAAACAATCTTTTCCATTGTCTTTTCCATTTCTTTTCTACCTCCGTTATGTTTGACTGCAATATGCAGATAATTTTATAACATTTCTTCAAATATGACAAGCTTAAATCTTTCCCGGCTATGTATTATTCTCTGTCCAATGATACTTTTATTCTTCCCATGGCCTTATTCTGTATTTTGCACCTATATCATCACATATTTTCTGACACTGTGCCTCTTCTTCATGGGAAATTGTCGTATCAACTGTTGTAAGGACAACATTTGGAATATATTTTGTACATTCTTTTGCAAACGAAAGCATTGCATCAAATGATTCATCACCAAACTTGCTTCTTACAAGCTCATTATATCTTTTTTTATCAGGATCATTAAGACTTATTGAAACTGTATCAATAATCCCTTCCATCTCAGGTACAATATCCCTTTTATTAATCAGATTTCCTACACCATTTGTGTTAATTCTAATAGGCTTGTTATATGTCTTTTTGACATATGAAGCAACTTCCTTTAACACATCAAATGCCTCTGTAGGCTCGCCAAATCCACAAAAAACGACTTCGTCATAATCTTCCATATTGAATTTTGCAAACTCATCTATAACCTCTTTTGCCAACGGTTCTCTTTCAAGCCATAATCTGTCCGACTCACCGATTCTGTCCATTGTCTGTCTAAGACAGAATGTACAGGCATATGGACATCTGTTAGTAAGATTAACATACAAATTATTATGTACCTTATATAATATTTCCATGAAGCACCTCCAAATATTTATTTTAATGAATATAACAGCTCTTCAAAGCATACACCATCAGTCAATGGTATATCAAGTTCAATTGACTTCATGATACATTTTTTTATAAACGAAGAAGCTTTTTTTACTGATTTATGAAAATCCACACCATTGACCGCATCTGCTGCAATTATTGATGTAAATATATCACCTGTTCCACTTCTTTGTGCCCCAATCTTTAATGCTTTAACAAAATAGCCTTTTTTCCCTTCTTTTTCTCTTTCATAACAATAATTTGAAATAAATGTTCCTTGAACAATTCCTGTTATAACTACCTTTTCAGGTCCCATCATTGAAAGTTTTTCTGCAAGTTCTACTATGTCTTTTTCATAAAGCATGTCAGAATATGGGGTACCAGTAAGAATACAGCTTTCAGTAATATTAGGAGTTATTATATCTGCTCCTGCAACAAGTTCCTTCATAAGACCACACATTTCATCTGTATATGTAGAATAAATTTTCCCATAATCGCCCATAACCGGGTCCACAACAACTATTGTATCATCAGTTTTAAATTCTTTTATAAAATCCTTAACAATAGAAATCTGTCTGGATGAACCAAGAAATCCGGAGCATATTCCGTTAAATGATAAATCCAGCTTTTTCCATTCCTCCACATATCTTTCCATCCTGTCAGTATAATCATCAAAAAAATAACTGTCAAACCCTGTGTGATTAGAAAAAATTGAAGTAGGTAATGGACAACATTGTACTTTGAGTGCGGATATAATAGGAAGTTCAACCGCAATTGAACACCTCCCAAATCCGGTAAAATCATTAATCAATGCAATTTTTTTCTGATTATTATGTGAAATATTTTTAAGCATTTAACTCCTCCTGTATTGAAAGCATTTCAAATGATTTCATTTTTTTATCTATAACCGATTCCTTTACCGATGTAATAACTTCCATCAGCTGCATTAATACATTTTTATTTACAGCAAAGGAAAAAAGTCTGTTTAATGGTGTTCCCGTTATATACTGAAGTGCATGAACTGTCGAATCTTCCAGTTTTACTGACATATGTGCATAATCTGCACAATCCGCACAGTAAATTCCAAGTGTACTCTTTGAAAATGAGACCAAATGTTCTTTTTCCTTGCCACAGCCCTGACATACAAAAAAATCCGGACTTTCACCATTTATTGCAATTATTCTCAGTTCATAGGTAATGCGGATAAGCGGCTTTGATAAATTTTTACGTCCAAGAGCCTTTAATGCAGCATATAACAGATTTATCATAACAGACGCATCAAGATTTTCCCTGCCATAATAATCGGCAAGCTCCGCAAAATAATATGCATAACAGACCGCATCAAAATCGCTTATAATTTCTTCAAAATAAGCTGTTATATTCGCCTGTCTTATCGTATACGAAGTTCTTCCCTCATACACCTGAAATGTTCCAAAAACAAATGGTCTTGTTATTCCTGTAAGAGGACTGTTTGGTCGTCTTGCCCCTTTTGCAAATGCTGCAATCTTACCTCTTTCCTTTGTAAGAATTACTATCCTTCTGTCAAACTCGCCTACAGGCATAGCTGATAAAACTATGCCTGTAACCTCTGTTATGTCACTCATATCAGATTAACCCAAATCGTCCTTCTTTTTGTCATAACCAAAATTCTTAATAAGAACGTCGCTGTCACGCCATTCTTTTTTAACTTTCACCCAAAGCTGAAGATTCACTTTTGTATCAAGCTGCTTTTCAATCTCATATCTGGCATTTGCACCGATTTTTTTAAGCATTTCTCCGCCTTTACCTATAATTATTCCTTTGTGGGAATCTCTCTCACATATAATGGTTGCCTGAATATCTGTAATTATGCCCTTCTGGCTTTTTCTTTCTTTCATGCTGTCAATTACAACGGCAATTCCGTGAGGAATCTCTTCATTAAGTGCGTGAAGTGCTTTCTCTCTTATAAGCTCAGCGACAATCTGTCTCATAGGCTGGTCTGTTATTGTATCCTCATCATAAAACATCGGACCATAAGGAAGATATTTATAAATTGTATCAATCAGTTCATCAACATTTGCACCGCTTCTTGCTGACACAGGTATTATTTCCTGAAAATCAAGTTCTTTTCTATAGCAGTCAATAACCGGAAGAATTTCTTCTTTTTTGATTGTATCTACTTTATTTATAACAAGAACATCCGCATCCTTTGCCCGCTCAGCTGCTTCTTCTGCTGTCGAAAAGCCATATTTTATTACTTCTCCTAACGCTTCATAACCCGAAAAATCAATGTCATCTCCAATTGTTTTTGCGTCCAGAAATACGATTTTCATGTGTTTCTCCTTATATAATGTACCTGTTTATGGTAAACAAAAGGCTAATCACTGTAATCTGATTAGCCCCTGAATATTTTTCTTTTGTATTTGTTATGATTAAAGGGTCAAACGGTGTCATTTATTATGCAATCGAAAACTTATAGATTGTTTTGGATGCATAGTCCTTTCCAGCCGCAGTAATCGGAGACTGGAAATTCGGTTCATTGACAGAGTTTGGGAAATACTGTGTCTCTAAGCAAAATGCTTCACGTTCTTTGTATGTAACCCCGCCTTTTCCTTTCTGTCCCTGTATAAAGTTTGCACTGTAAAACTGCATACCGGGACAATCCGTATAAACTTCCATCTGAATACCCGACTCCGGTGCATAGGCTGTGGCAACTTTTTCCACACCATTACCAGTATGATCCAGCGCAAAATTGTGATCGTATCCGCTTCCATATTTTAATTGGTCATTTTCTGCGTTAATGTCCCGTCCAATTGGTTTTGCAATGCGGAAGTCAAATGGTGTACCTTCCACATCTGCCAGTTCCCCTGTAGGAATTGCTTTTCCATCCTTTACCGGTGTAAAATGGGATGCTTTGATCTGTAGGGTCTGATCCAGCACAGAACCGGATGCATGCCCATTTAAATTAATATATGCATGATTAGTAAAATTAAATACCGTATCTTTATCTGCTTTCGCATGATAAGTAATTGCAAGGCCATTGTCTTCTGTCACTTCATAAGTCACCTGAATGACTGCATTTCCCGGATATCCCTGCTGAAGATCCGCATCTTCAATCTGCAATGTAATCATCTGATCCGTGCAGGAGATCACATTCCAGAAACGCTCCGAGGTTCCATTCGAACCACTGTGGAGACTGTTTTCATTATCATTTGCCTCTAACTGATACTCTACCCCATTGATTGTAAATTTTGCATTTGCAATACGATTGCAGTTGCGTCCTACGACAGCTCCGAAATAACAAGTATTTTTCTGATAGTCTGCCACATCGTCATATCCAAGAATAACATCCGTATCTTCCCCATTTCTGTTTTTGACAAATACAGATACCAGTGTTGCACCAAAATTTGTAACCATAGCGCGCATTCCCTTAGAATTGCAAATGGTGTACAAAGATGCTTCTGTCCCCTCTGCCGTCTTTCCAAATGTTGTTTGTTTCATATTCCCTCCTATATCATCATTGCTATTTGCTGTATTCAGAATTTCTCATCTAGATATTACTTCATTTCTATAAAGAAGTAAAGAAAAATGCCGATATAAATTATATAAAGTTTGCATTATGGGAGGAATATCATGGCAAAGGTATCTTCAGGTCTTAGCCTGTCAACAAATTATTTTATGCGCAACTACTACGCAAACAATCGGGACGTCATAAAAAACAGTGGTCGCAATGACTATACAAAAATCGAATTATCATTTGAAGACAGTCGCGCACTGACACGTGCCTCCAAGCGTCTGCTTAACAATGATTATGGTTCTGAGACGGATGAAAAAGACAACGATATCAGTGATACCACCCGTTCTTCCATTGAAGCATTCGTGACCACATACAACAATGCCATTGATTCTTCCAAGACAACGGACAGTCATGACACAAAACGTTATCTGAAACAGCTAAAATCTTTGACAAGTAAATATTCCAGCGAATTGTCCGAGATCGGCATCACAGTCGAGCGTTCCGGAAAACTGACAGTCAATGAAGACCTTCTTAAGACTGCCAATAATTCCAAGGTGCGAAAAATTTTCTCACCGGATCAGGAATATTCAAAGAAAGCCTATTCCATCTGCGGCAAATTCAACAATGCCGTCCGCGACGACATTGTTTCCCAGATAAATGGAAAAGGCTTACATATCAATATTGCATTATGATACCCGCACCGTTCTGCAATTTCTGTGATTGGCTCATTGCCAGAAACCAATAGTTCACAGGCCAGTTTCACCCGGCTTTTGATCACATCATTCATGCACGTTATATGAAAATATTTAAAAGAGGGAACGAAATAAATCTCTGAAAAACATTTTTCTTGAAATACCTTTCGGTTCGTGCTAAACTTTTGAACTGCGTGTTTATAAATTTTTTATAAATATTTTATAAAGCTTTACCGAAAGGATTAATCAAAT
>ERZ779892.1746-NODE-1746-length-18639-cov-5.830069_pt1 | contig 18639 bp, 15 predicted proteins | sample MGYA00511552_ERZ779892 | MGnify/ENA primary metagenome ERZ779892 (study PRJEB29588, sample SAMEA2154561) | human gut metagenome | biome: human gut; feature: human-associated habitat; material: faeces | place: Denmark | collected 2008/2010 ... | reverse complement strand
CACGCGGCATCGTACTGCTGGATACCCCACAGGGCGTAAAATGGAAGATGGAGCAGTAAACAACGCTTTAACCAACAAATAAAACGGGAGCCGTCTGATTTTCAGATGGCTCCCGTTTTGAAAGTGACAAAATTTTTATCGTGCAGACCCCAGACCGAACAGTGCGCCTGCCGCGGCGAACCACCCGAGATGGGTGAAGGGGTGCAGCAGCAGGGACATCGAAGGGGAGAGCCACCCGGTTATGTGGAACAGGCAGCCAAAGGCGTACATCAGCAGGAAGAAGATGGGAACAATCAGCAAAAGCATCCTGATAGGCGCCGGTATCGTTTTTAAGAAGAAATTGATGAAGAAGGACACGGTTCCACCCACCACAGAAAAACTCAGCAGCTGCCGGCACAGCAGGTTGTACAGCAGGCTGTAGCCATTGATTTCATATGCCTGAGGTTGCAGCCAGAGCTGATAGACGATGAGATAGACAAGGCTGAGTGCAGCGGTAATCAGACAGAAGACGGCAAAAACGGGTGCTTTTCTACTCATAAAAATACCTCCTCAAAGCAATGGGAATCTTTGCTCCTATTATAGCATAGCCGCAGCAAATTCCGCAAGGGTTAGACAAAAAGAAAGGCAGTCGTAAGAAGAGAATCGGCGGTTGATTTTTCCTTGCCGCATCCTTATAATAAAGAGGTGAAAACGAAGGAAGCAGGAAAGGGAGCGGGCGTGTGATGAAAAAACTGTATGTTTCGGATGTAGACGGAACGCTGTATCGGGGAAAAAGCGAAGGCTTATCCGAGACGGGCAGAGAGTTGTTTATCCGGCTGATGCAAGAGGGCGTCGGGTTGACGGTAGCTTCGGGACGAAACTTGTACGGCGTGTATGACCTTGCGGCAAGCTGCGGCATCACCCTGCCGGTCATCGCCTACAACGGCGCAGTCATTTATGATTTTGGCAAGGGGAAGGCAGAACGGACTTTCTCCATCCAACCGGCAGATGCGCAAGGGTTGTTCGAGCGATTCGACCGTCAGAAGATTCCCTATAAGACCTGCGTGTTTCGTCCGCAGGAGGAGCGCTGTGTGACCTACCTGCAAAACGGATACCGCTCGCCCAACTGGAGTGAGCGTAAAAAACGCATCGAACAGGGCTGTGAGGATGCCGTTCATCCGCAGAACGGTTTAGTGTACGACGAACCGTTTGTGGATGTGCCGCTGTCGCAGCTGTTGGAGGGAGAGTGCCTATACATCGGCTCCAGTGGGGAACAGCAAGCCATCACCGCTATTTATGAGCAGGCAAAGCAGATGCTTTCTGAGAACAGAGAGGTCATGGATCATTTGGCAGAGTTCTTAATTAAAGAAGAAACAATTACTGGAAAAGAGTTCATGGAAATCTTCCATAAATATCGTCTGGAGCAGATGGAACGTCAGGTTGGTATGGACGTATCAGACAACACAAACGAATAAAGAACAAAACATATTGATTTAATCTATTATGGACGCTCATTTATAAAAGAAGCACAATTTTTTTATGTTGATTTGCTTTGCTTATGAATGGGCGTTTTTTAAGGAGTACGTATGGAGCAAGATGATTTTTTAGCACGAAAAGAGCAGATATTAAATCGCAATTCTGCGAAGAATTTCAAGGAATTTAATATTGAAAATGAATTAAAAAAGTTGCCTGCAAAGCCGGGCGTCTATCTGATGCATGATGCCTCGGACGAGATTATTTATGTCGGAAAGGCGATTAAGCTTTGTAATCGTGTACGCCAGTATTTTCAGCGCAGTAAAAAGCCGTCTGCCAAAATCGAGCAGATGGTTTCTCATGTTTCATATTTCGAATATATTGTGACAGACTCTGAGATGGAAGCACTGATTTTAGAGTGCAACCTGATAAAGAAACATCGTCCGCGCTATAATACGATGCTTATGGATGACAAGGCATACCCGTATATTAGAATTACAGTCGATGAAGATTTTCCAAGAGTCATGCTTGCGCATAAGCAGGTGCGTGATAAGAGCCGTTATTTTGGACCATATCCGAGCGGACTGGCTGTTAAGGACACACTAGAACTAGTGCATAAGCTCTTTGGCATTCGCACCTGTAATCGTGTTTTGCCGCGCGATCAGGGAAAGGAACGTCCTTGCTTGAATTATCATATCGGTCAGTGTATGGGACCATGCCAGGGGTATGTCACCAAAGAGGAATATGCAAAAAACATCCGAAAAGTGATGGATTTTCTGAATGGAAATTATAAGGAGATCATCACGGAGCTCGAAAGTAAGATGCAGCAGGCTTCGGATGAGATGAATTTTGAAAAAGCGATTGAGTATCGGGAACTGTTAGGAAGTGTGCGGGCAGTGGCACAGAAACAGAAGATCACAAATACCGATGGCGAAGATAAGGATATCATTGCATTAGCAAGAGATGAACGGGATGCCGTGGTTCAGGTGTTCTTTATCCGTTCCGGCAAGCTGATTGGAAGAGATCACTTTTATCTGCGGATTGCAGACGGGGAAGAAGAACAGGGAATCCTGACCTCTTTTGTCAAGCAGTTTTATGCGGGAACGCCTTATATTCCAAGAGAGATCGTGCTGCAAAGCGAGATCGAAGAAGAAGAGGTGATCTCGGAATGGCTGGCAAAGCGAAAAGGCCAGAAAGTGTATCTGCGGGTACCGAAAAAAGGAACGAAGGAACGACTGGTAGAGCTTGCGAAGAAAAATGCCCGGATGGTATTAAGTCAGGACAAAGAGCGTATCAAGAGAGAAGAAGGAAGAACGATCGGAGCATTAAAAGAAATCGCAGGGCTGTTAGAACTGGATGGAATCCGAAGGGTAGAGGCTTATGATATTTCCAATATCAACGGATTTGAAACCGTAGGTTCTATGGTGGTCTATGAAGGGGGTAGACCAAAACGGAGTGATTACCGCAAATTCAAATTAAAGAGTGTATCCGGACCGGACGATTATGCATCGATGCATGAGGTGCTGACCAGACGTTTCCGGCATGGTTTAGAGGAACAGAAGGAGTTAGAAGGACGGGAACAGGAACTTGGAAAATTCAGCCGTTTTCCGGATCTTTTGATGATGGACGGTGGAAAAGGACAGGTCAATATTGCCCTGACGGTGTTAGAGGAACTGGGGCTGTCCATTCCGGTCTGTGGAATGGTAAAAGATGACCACCACCGCACCAGAGGTCTGTATTTTCAAAATAAAGAGATCCCGATCGCAAGGGACAGCGAAGGCTTCAAACTCATCACAAGAATTCAGGATGAAGCCCATCGATTTGCCATTGAATACCACCGCTCCCTGCGAAGTAAGAGTCAGGTACATTCAATCTTAGATGACATTCCGGGGATTGGGGCGACCAGACGAAAAGCGTTGATGAAATATTTTGATTCGATAGAAGAGGTCAGAAATGCCTCGGAGGAGACCCTTGCAGGAATAGACAGCATGGATGCAAGAAGTGCCAGATCGGTCTATGAGTTTTTTCATAAGGAAGATCAGGAAGAAGATTTACAAAACTCTTCCTCAAAAGAGGCACCGGATTGTTGAAGCAGGGATTTTTCTATGATATGATGAATAGAGTAATGGGGAAAAACGGTAGATAAAGGAGAAGCGTATGAGCCAGAAAAGTGTAAGTGTATCAAAATTAGCAAAATTGTTGGATCTGAAGGTATTTACAAAAGAATTAGATATAAAAAAACATAAAGTAACCTTGTCCGATGTCAATCGGCCGGCATTGCAGTTGAGCGGATATTTTGAGTATTTTGAGCCGAACCGTGTACAGATCATCGGAATGGTAGAATACAGTTTCTTAAAGCAGATGGACCCGGACAAACGGATCGAAATCTATAATGCACTGTTAGAGAGGGAGATCCCGTGTATTATTTTCAGCCGTGATTTTGAACCGGATGAGGATTTTTTACGGATTGCGGAAGAAAAAGATGTGCCGCTGCTTGGAACACACCGTACGACCTCTTCTTTTATGGCAGAGCTGATCCTGTGCCTGAGTGAAGAATTGGCGCCATGTGTGACGATCCATGGGGTACTGGTCGATGTGTATGGCGAAGGACTTCTAATCACCGGAGAGAGCGGAATCGGTAAGAGCGAAGCTGCATTGGAGCTGATCCGCCGCGGTCATCGTCTGGTTACGGATGATGTCGTAGAGATCCGTAAGATCAATGAACATACACTGGTGGGAACATCCCCGGCGATTACCAGACATTTTATTGAATTAAGGGGAATCGGAATCGTTGATGTCAAGACATTGTTTGGTGTAGAGGCGGTCAAAGAAAAACAGAACATTGATCTGGTCATCAAATTAGAGGACTGGAAAAAAGAAAATGAGTATGACCGTTTGGGACTTGAGGAAGAATATACAGAGATTTTAGGAAATCAGGTAGTCTGTCATTCACTCCCGATCCGTCCGGGAAGAAACCTTGCAGTCATCTGTGAATCGGCTGCCGTAAACCACAGGCAGAAGAAGATGGGTTATAACGCTGCACAGGAATTGTACCGGCGTGTACAGGAGAATCTGAATAAGACAGAAGAAGATGAATAGAAAAAATAAAAAGAAAAGAGGTAAATAGTAAATGGAAAAAACAAATGCTTGGATGAAATATCCGGAAGGGGAAAAAAGAACACAGGTTTTTGATTTTGCAGAGGATTACCGCAAATTCCTTTCTGCATGTAAGACAGAGAGAGAATGTACGAGCTTTTTTGAGGCAAAAGCAAAAGAAGCAGGCTATCAGTTATTAGAGGATGCCATCAAAGAAAAGAAGAGCCTGAAGCCGGGAGATAAAGTTTATGTAAATCAGATGGGAAAATCCATTGCCATGTTCATCATCGGTAAAGAGTCGCTGGAAAAAGGCATGAACATCTTAGGTGCACATATTGATTCTCCAAGATTGGACTTAAAACAGGTACCGCTTTACGAAGATACGGAAATGGCAATGTTTGATACACATTACTATGGTGGTGTCAAGAAATATCAGTGGGTAACACTCCCGCTTGCACTTCACGGAGTAGTGGCAAAGAAAGACGGAACCGTGGTCAACATCAGCATTGGTGATAAGGAAAATGATCCGGTATTCGGAGTCAGCGACTTACTGATCCACTTAGCAGGCGACCAGTTAGAGAAAAAAGCATCCAAGGTCATCGAGGGGGAGAATCTGGATGTCCTGATCGGAAGCATTCCGGCAGACGTAGAAGAAAAAGACAAAGTAAAAGAGACTGTCAAAGCAAATGTACTGAATATCCTGCTGAAAGAATATGATATAGAAGAGGAAGATTTCTTATCTGCAGAGATTGAAGTCGTACCGGCAGGCGCTGCAAGAGATTATGGATTTGACCGTTCCATGGTCATGGGTTACGGACATGATGACCGTGTGTGTGCTTATCCGTCTTTCCGTGCAATGCTGGAGGTAGATACACCGGAAGTGACCAGTGTGTGCCTGTTAGTCGATAAAGAAGAGATCGGAAGTGTCGGTGCAACCGGTATGCAGTCACGTTTCTTTGAAAATGCAGTAGCAGAAGTGATGGAGCTTTGCGGTCAGTATTCCGAGTTGGCACTGCGCCGTGCATTAAGCAATTCACAGGTGCTTTCTTCCGATGTCAGTGCAGCATTTGACCCGAATTACCCATCCGTATCCGAAAAGAAAAATGTAGCATATTTCGGAAAAGGACTGGTATTTAATAAATACACCGGAGCAAGAGGAAAATCCGGCTCTAACGATGCAAATGCAGAGTACATGGCACATTTAAGAGCCGTATTAGATAAAGAAGAAGTTGCATACCAGACTTCAGAGCTTGGAAAAGTAGACCAGGGCGGCGGTGGAACCATTGCCTATATTCTTGCAAACTATGGAATGCAGGTCATCGACAGTGGTGTGGCAGTATTAAATATGCATGCACCTTGGGAGATTATCAGCAAAGTGGATTTATATGAAGCATTCCGTGGATATGTAGTATTCTTAAAGGAAGCATAGACAGGAGATTATGACAACAGAAAAGATATTTGATGAGGCTTTAAAAAATATTCTCTCAGAGGATGAGATTTTAAAAGATGAACCGATGAAACATCACACCACATTCCGGGTGGGTGGACCGGCCGAGTATTATCTCCGTCCGAAAAAAGAACAGGTGGCGGAGGTACTCCGCCTCTGTCTCACATATCAAAAGGAATACCTGATCATTGGGAACGGCAGTAATCTTTTAGTTTCGGACAAAGGCATTTCAGGTGTCGTTATCGAGATTGGAAAACAGATGGATGAGATTACCGTGGATGGTACCACCATATACGCACAGGCAGGAGCAATGCTTTCTAAGACCGCACATGCAGCCCTGGAAGCAGGACTGACCGGGATGGAATTTGCAGCAGGAATTCCGGGCTGTGTTGGCGGAGCGGTTGTGATGAATGCAGGTGCTTACGGCGGCGAGATGAAAGACATTTTAAAAAGTGTTACGGTACTTACCGCGGATGGACAGGAGAAAGAACTGACTCCGGGCGAACTGGACATGAGTTACCGCCATAGTAGTATTACTGAGGAACACTACATGGTGTTGGGCGTAACGATCGCTTTAGAGGCAGGCAGTCAGGAACAGATCCGTGCTAAAATGGAAGAGTTAAAGGAAAAGCGTGTAGAGAAACAGCCTTTAGAATATCCGAGTGCAGGCAGTACCTTCAAAAGACCGGAGGGGTATTTTGCGGGAAAACTGATCATGGATGCAGGTCTGCGTGGATTTCAGGTCGGCGGTGCAGCAGTATCTGAAAAACACTGTGGATTTGTCATCAATAAAGAGAAGGCAACCGCATCCGATGTTTATCGGCTGATACAGGAAGTGCAGCAGGAAGTATACCGGCAGTTTGGTGTAAAGTTAGAAACAGAAGTAAAAATGGTGGGGGATTTCAGATGAAATTAGTCATTGTAACAGGAATGTCAGGAGCAGGAAAAGGTACGGCAGTCAAGATCATGGAAGACATGGGATATTACTGTGTTGACAATCTTCCGATTCCCTTAGTAGAAAAGTTTGTAGATTTTACCCTGCAATCGGAGGATGAGTTAGAAAAGGTGGCAGTCAGTATCGATATCCGTAACAACAATGCACTGAGTGAATTAGAGGGAGTCTTAGAGCGTATCCGCCAAAAGGGTATTCGCTTTGAGATCCTGTTCTTAGAGGCAGATGATTCGGTTCTTGTCAAAAGATACAAAGAGACGAGAAGAAGCCATCCGCTTGCCGGAGGTGGAAGGATTGATAAAGGGATCGGACTCGAACGTAAAAAACTTGCTTTTTTAAAAGAGCAGGCAGATTATATCATCGATACCAGCCGTCTGCTGCAAAGAGAGTTAAAGGCAGAGCTTGAGAGGATTTTTGTAAGGGACGAGGATTACCGGAACTTATATATTACCGTACTGTCCTTCGGGTTCAAGTATGGAATTCCGACGGATTCAGACCTGGTATTCGATGTGCGTTTTCTGCCGAATCCATATTATGTGGAAGGACTCCGTCAGAAGACGGGAAACGATATCGAGATACAGGACTTTGTCATGCAGTACAAAGAGGCACATGAATTTTTGGACAAGTTAGAAGATATGATCAAGTTCCTGATCCCGAACTATGTGACGGAAGGAAAGACACAGTTAGTCATCAGTATTGGCTGTACGGGTGGCAAGCACCGCTCCGTTACACTTGCAAACGAACTATATGACCGGTTGAAAGAATGTTCCGGCTATGGGATCAAGATCGAGCACAGGGATATAGGAAAAGATGCGTTGAGAGGGAAATAGAAGATGTCATTTTCCGGTGAGGTAAAAAAAGAACTGACAGAGCATGTCAGCAAGAGCCGTCATTGCCAGTTGGCGGAGCTGGCGGCTTTTTTGAATTTTTCCGGTATTAAGGCAGGAATGGGGGAACACCGTTTTTTGTCCTTTGAATCGGAGAACGAAGAGCTGGTTAGAAAATACTTTACTTTAGTCAGAAAAACATATAATATTAAAGTATGTATTACGAACGTAGAGGAAGAGCAGATCACAGGCAATCTTTTTCATGAAGATCTGACGGTAAAGAGCCGTTATCTGCAAAATTCCTGCTGTAAGAGAGCATTTATCCGGGGGGCGTTTTTAACATCAGGTTCGATGAGTGATCCGGAAAAAGCCTATCATTTTGAAATTGTATGCGACAGTGAACAAAAGGCAGTGCAGTTACAGGAAATGATCAACAGCTTTGGGATGGATGCTAAGACGGTACAGCGAAAGAAGAATTATGTGGTATATCTGAAAGAGGGCGAACAGATCTCAGATATGCTGAATATCATGGAAGCGCCGATTTCCATGATGAAGTTTGAGAATATCCGTATTTTGAAAGAAATGCGTAACAGCGTGAACCGACAGGTCAATTGTGAGACGGCAAATATACATAAGACAGTGTCTGCGGCGGTACGGCAGTTAGAGGATATCCGTTATCTGCAAAAGACCGTGGGACTTGAACATCTGCCGGTGCAGCTTCGGGAAATCGCATATGTGCGTCTGGAGTACCCGGATGCAACCCTGAAGGAATTGGGAACTTATTTAGAACCGCCGGTTGGAAAATCAGGGGTTAACCATCGTCTGCGAAAAATCGAGGCAATGGCAGAAGATTTAAGAATGGCAGGAAAATAGAGGAAGAGATGAAAAAGTTACTTTTTGTAGTCAATGGACATTCTGGCAAGGGTCAGATCAAGAATAAACTGTTAGATATTATAGATATCATGATAAAAGAAGGATACCATGTTCAGGTGCATACGACACAGGAACGGGAAGATGCAACGAAGGTTGTCCGTGAACAGGCAAAATACTATGATCTTGTCGTGTGCAGCGGCGGTGACGGAACCTTGGATGAGGCAGTTACGGGAATGATGCAGAGTGAAGTGCGTACCCCGCTTGGTTATATCCCGGCAGGAAGTACAAACGATTTTGCCAATTCTCTGGAGATTCCAAAAGATATGATACAGGCAGCAAAGACTGCAGTATTGGGAGTGCCGTTTTCATGTGATGTGGGAGAGTTCAACGGAGACTACTTTATCTATGTTGCAGCTTTTGGGATTTTTACGGATGTATCTTATGCAACCAGCCAGGAGTTGAAAAATGCACTCGGTCATGTGGCATATATCTTAGAAGGAGCAAAAAGACTTTATACAATTAAAACCTATCATATGCGGGTAGAATATGATGGAAATGAGATAGAGGGCGATTTCCTGTTAGGAATGATCACGAACTCTACTTCTGTCGGTGGATTTAAGAATATGACAGGCAAAGATGTGAAGTTAGACGATGGCCTGTTTGAGGTCACACTGATCCATAAGCCGAAAAATATTATCGAGCTGAATACGATCATTGCCAGTCTGACGAATCTGAAGGATGAGACGGACCTGATCGATTCTTTCCGGGCAGACAGCGTAAAATTTTATTCCGAGGAAGAGATTCCGTGGACACTTGACGGAGAGTTTGGCGGTGACCACAAAGAGGTGCAGATCAAGGACCACTGCAAAGCGGTGGACATTATGATAAACGAGAAATAATCTATAGAATACTTGAATTTAACGAAAATTTCAGTATACTATAATTATAAATGTAAATGAGATTATGGAGGGCGATGTATGTTAGTATCAACAAAGAAAATGCTTGAAAAAGCGGAGAAAGAACACTATGCGGTAGCACAGATTAACATTAATAATCTGGAATGGACGAAGGCAGTATTAGAAGTATCTCAGGAATTAAATTCACCGGTGATCTTGGGAGTATCCGAAGGTGCCGGAAAATATATGGGTGGCTATAAGACTGTAGTAGGAATGGTAAAAGGAATGTTAGAGGAACTGAATATCACAGTACCGGTTTCCATTCACTTAGACCACGGCGGTTACGATGCCTGCATCAAATGCATCGAAGCCGGATTCCCTTCTATCATGTATGACGGCTCCCATGATTCCATTGAAGAGAATTTGAAAAAGACAAAAGAGATCGTAGAGATGGCTCATGCAAAAGGGATTACCGTAGAAGCAGAGGTAGGAGCGATCGGAGGAGAAGAGGACGGAAAACTTGCAGCAGGTGAGTGCGCAGATCCGGAAGAGTGCAGAGAAATTGCAGAGACAGGAATTGACCTGTTAGCAGCAGGAATCGGAAATATCCATGGAAAATATCCGGAGAACTGGGCAGGACTCAGCTTTGAGACTTTAGAGGCAGTCCGCAAGGCAACAGGACATCTCCCATTAGTACTTCATGGTGGTACAGGAATCCCGGAGGATATGGTAAAGAAATCCATCGACATGGGTGTATGTAAGATCAATGTCAATACAGAATGCCAGCTTGCATTTACGGCTGAGGTTCGTAAGTATATTGAAGAAGGAAAAGACTTAGTTGGTAAAGGATTTGACCCGCGTAAGTTATTAAAACCGGGTACAGAGGCAATTAAACAGACTGTCCGCGATAAGATGGAAATGTTTGGCTCCATTGGAAAAGCAGAATAAGCTCTTTGTTATATTTTACAAAAAAAGAAAGAAAAAGCAGAATTAATTGTAAAAAACAGAGAAGAAGAGAAAAAATAAAAAATTCTCTTGCAATTTCAAAACAATTGGGGTATCTTATTAGCAGAGATTAGAACAAGGGTGTTCCATATGAGTGGAGCGCCCTTTTTTACTGTTATAGGGAAATATAAAGTAATTGCCTATAAAGTAAAACACTCCGTGAGGATGTGGCTCTTTATTCTAATTACAAGACATAATAAAGAAAATACAAAAGCAGAAGCACTAGGGGATGCATTTGTAGAAAATGGTAAAGAAAGGATGTAAGGATATGGAAGAGAGAATGTTAGAAAAAACACCGGATTATTTCAATGTAACAGACATTTTTGGAGAAAACGTATTTAACGATTCCGTTATGCAGGAGCGTCTTCCGAAAAAGGTTTACAAGAAGTTGAGGGAAGTCATTGAAGAAGGAAAAGAACTTGATTTAGAGACTGCTGATGTAGTAGCACATGAGATGAAGGAATGGGCAATCGAAAAAGGTGCGACACACTACACACACTGGTTTCAGCCGTTAACCGGTGTCACAGCAGAAAAACATGATTCTTTTATTACCGCACCAATGCCGAATGGCAAAGTACTGATGAGCTTTTCCGGTAAGGAACTGATCAAAGGAGAGCCGGATGCATCTTCTTTCCCATCAGGAGGTTTAAGAGCGACATTTGAAGCAAGAGGATATACAGCATGGGATTGTACCTCACCGGCATTTGTACGTCAGGATGCAGCAGGTGCAACACTTTGTATTCCAACAGCATTTTGCTCCTATACAGGTGAGGCATTAGACCAGAAGACACCATTGCTTCGTTCTATGGCAGCAATCAATGAGCAGTCCTTACGTCTTTTAAGATTATTTGGAAATACAACATCTAAGAAAGTAACACCGTCCGTAGGACCGGAGCAGGAGTACTTCTTAGTAGATAAAGAAAAATACTTAAAGAGAAAAGACCTGATCTATGCAGGACGTACCTTATTCGGAGCACCACCGGCAAAAGGTCAGGAAATGGATGACCATTACTTCGGAGCTATCCGTGAGAGAATTGCTTCTTATATGAAAGATGTCAATAAAGAGCTCTGGAAACTGGGTGTATCCGCAAAGACACAGCATAACGAGGTTGCTCCGGCACAGCACGAGTTAGCACCGATCTATGCAGAAGCAAATATCGCAGTAGACCATAACCAGTTAGTTATGGAAACACTTAAAAAAGTAGCAGGCCGTCATGGATTATATTGTCTGTTAAATGAAAAACCATTTGCAGGCGTGAACGGTTCCGGTAAACATAATAACTGGTCACTGACCACAGACGATGGAATCAACCTGTTAGATCCGGGCGATACCCCACATGAGAACATCCAGTTCCTGTTAGTCTTATCCTGTATCTTAAAAGCAGTAGATGAGCATGCAGAATTACTTCGTGAGTCCGCAGCAGATGTTGGAAACGACCACAGATTAGGAGCAAACGAGGCACCGCCTGCAATCATCTCCATCTTCTTAGGAGCACAGTTAGAGGATGTGTTAAAACAGTTAATCAGCACAGGTGAAGCTACACATAGTATAGAAGGCGAAATGCTGAAAACCGGTGTGGCAACATTACCGGACTTCATGAAAGATGCAACTGACAGAAACAGAACCTCACCATTTGCATTTACAGGAAACAAATTCGAGTTCCGTATGGTAGGTTCTAAAGCATCCATCGCACAGCCAAACGTAGTATTAAATACCATCGTTGCAGAAGCATTTGCAGAAGTATGTGATACGCTTGAAAAAGCAGATGACTTCGATATGGCAGTACATGATCTGATCAAGAAAAATGTAACAGAGCATCAGAGAATCGTATTCAATGGAAACGGATACTCCGATGGATGGGTAGAGGAAGCAGAAAGACGTGGACTTCCAAACATCCGCTCTATGGTAGATGCCATTCCTTATCTGGCTACTGACAAATCTGTGGCTTTATTTGAGAGATTTGGTGTATTTACAAGAGCAGAGTTAGAGTCCCGTGTGGAAGTAGAGTATGAGACCTACGCAAAGACCATCAACATTGAAGCAAAAGCAATGATGAACATTGCAGGAAAACAGATTATTCCGGCAGTCATCAAATATGCAACCTCACTTGCAACCTCCGTTAATGCAGTTACTGCTGCATGTGGAGCAGATGTCAGCGTTCAGACAGAGCTGTTAACAGAGACCTCTACATTATTAGCAGAGGCACAGACAGCATTGAAGAAGCTGCATGAAGTAACAGAAAAAGCTGCTGCTATAGAAGAAGGCAGGGTACAGGCTGTTGCATACAGAGATGAGGTTAAGGTAGCAATGGATGAGCTTCGTGCACCGATCGACAAATTAGAGATGATCGTTGATAAGGATGTATGGCCAATGCCATCCTATGGAGATTTAATCTTTGAAGTATAATTAAAATTGAAAATGGAAGAAATAGAGTTATAAGCGTTATCAAAGGAGATAGCATAGAAGGTTAGAAAAATCTGACATTCGGTGTTGTCTCCTTTTTTATATTTATATCAGGAGAAAGAGGAGGAAGAAATTATGACAGATGAAATTATGAAAGTGATTAATGACAATGTCTACGGCGTCTGGTTTCTAATTGGTGCGGCATTAGTATTCTGGATGCAGGCAGGATTTGCAATGGTAGAGGCAGGTTTTACCAGAGCAAAGAACTCCGGAAATATCATTATGAAAAACTTAATGGATTTCTGTATTGGAACCGTAATGTGGTTCATCATCGGAGCATCTTTAATGCTTCCGGCAGCAGAAGGAAAAAGTGATATCTTAGGAATTCTCGGAACACCGGGATTTGGGGTATTCACAGACTATGCAAATTTCAGTTATTCGGGATTTGTATTTAACTTAGTATTCTGTGCAACAACAGCAACCATCGTATCAGGTGCGATGGCAGAAAGAACAAAATTCATAACGTATTGTATTTATTCAGCCGTTATTTCCGGTATCATCTATCCAATAGAAGCACACTGGACATGGGGCAATGGATTTTTAGTCAATATGGGATTCCATGATTATGCAGGTTCTAACTGTATCCATATGGTTGGTGGTATCTGTGCATTGATCGGTGCAGCATTCCTTGGACCTCGTATTGGAAAATTCAGTAAAGATAAAGATGGAAAAATTACAAAGGTTAACGCAATTCCGGGACACAACCTGGTTATCGGTTCCCTTGGTGTATTTATCCTCTGGCTTGGCTGGTATGGATTCAATGGTGCAGCAGCTACCGATGTTCCGACACTGGGATCTATCTTTTTAACAACAACCGTAGCTCCGGCAGTAGCAACTGTCGTATGTATGGCATTTACATGGATCAAATATGGAAAACCGGATGTATCGATGTGTCTGAACGCATCTTTAGCAGGACTGGTAGCAATTACCGCACCTTGTGATGTAACAGATTGTGTAGGAGCAGCAATTATTGGAGCAGTAGCAGGAATTTTAGTAGTCTTTGGTGTATGGTTTGTCGATAATGTACTTCATGTCGATGACCCGGTTGGAGCAGTCGCAGTACATATGTTTAACGGTATCTGGGGAACGATTGCAGTAGGTTTATTTGCAACATCTTCAGCACCGGGCTTTGAATTAGCAGGTATTAAAGAAGGTCTCTTCTATGGAGGCGGCTTCAAACAGTTAGGTTTACAGTTTGTAGGTATGTTCATTACCGCAGCTTGGACAATTGTTACAATTACGATCGTATTTATCGTATTAAAAAAGACCATCGGTCTTCGTGTTTCCGAAGAGGAAGAGATCACAGGTCTGGATGCAACAGAGCATGGACTTCCATCAGCATACGCAGGATTTGCAATTATGGATATCTCTGGTTCTACAATGGATGTCAATGAAAATACCGACCTTGGTGTGGCTGATTATGAAAGTGCATCAGAAACTCTGCGGAATGCAGCAGTTCCGGTTGCAGCAATGCCACATGAGCCGACAGGCATCTATAAAGTGGTTATTATTTCAAAACTGTCACGTTATGACAAGTTAAAGAAAGCCATGAATGAACTTGGTGTTACCGGTATGACCTGTACACAGGTTATGGGCTGTGGTGTGCAGAAAGGTTCCGGAGACCGTTACCGTGGTGCAGAGTTGGATGCAACACTCCTTCCAAAGATGAAGGTCGAAGTGGTGGTCAGCAAGATCCCGGTAGAGGATGTCATCGAATCCGCAAAGAAAGTACTTTATACAGGACATATAGGAGATGGAAAGATATTCGTATACAATGTAGAACAGGTAGTCAAAGTTCGTACAGGAGAAGCTGGAACGGCTGCTTTACAGGATGTAGAGTAAGCACAAATATGAGCTAATCTGGAAAGATTAGTATATCTAATCCCCTTAGTGTATATACATCAACAGAAAGAACCCCGACGGAAACGTCGGGGTTCTTTCGTGTTCCTTGATGACCTATTATTGAATCATTTACTCGCCTTCTTCGGAAGGGTTTTCAAAGTCGTTATTGTTATCATCGTCATTCTTGTTATCATCAGAAGGAGTATCAGGATTGTTATTGTTATCCGGATTCTTGTTATCATCATTCGGATTGTCATTGTCATTCGTGTTATCTTTTTTGTCCTTTTTATCCTTCTTCTCATTCTTATCTAAGAAACCACCAATATTTTCGAGTGCATCGGTTGTATTCGTAGAAGCATTATGCACATCACAGGTAGAATTTGCAAGCTCATCGGAAAGAAGATATGGACCATCTCCGGAGTTTGCAGAACCGCCAATGATATAGATGTTCGTCTGCTTCGTTTCTTCCGGACAAAACTCATTTGCAATTTTCATAGATGCCGTACAGATTGTTGCACGAACATGGTGGTCGCAGATTTCCGTAGGAACGGTTCCTGATGCAAAATATTCGGTATAAACCTGATTGCCGCGTGGATCACAGTCACAGATGCCTGCAACGGCAAGTTTACCGGATTTCTTACATACGGTAGCAGTCTCAATGCCTTCCGGTTTTTCAAAATCACGGTATTCCAATCCTTCGTTCACACGCTGCATGACGGCTTTCCATACGTTTTTGGTATACCTTGTGCTCTTTAACGGAGAGTTGTCATCATATCCGCCCCAGACAACACAGGTATAATATGGAGAAAATCCTGCGAATAGAGAGTCACGGTTTTTCGTTGTAGTACCGGATTTTCCGGCTACCGGCATATTGCTGATATTCGCTGCAACACCGGTTCCCTGTGTCATAACATCTTTCATCGCAGAAGTGATCAGCCATGCGGTCGTATCTTTTAATACGGTATGTGTCTGAGGTGTATTATCAATCAGTACATTGCCGTCATGGTCAAGGATTTTTGTGAAAAATCTTGGTTTCGTATAAGTGCCGCCATTTGCGATCGTGGCATAGGCAGCCGTTAATTCTAAATTGTAGACACCTTTTGTCAGACCGCCGAGACAGAGTGACTGGGTGTTGTCCTCCGGTACAATGGTAGTAAAGCCAAAATCATCGAGGTAATCAAAACCTACCTGTGTGCCGATCTCGGTCAAAGTCTTTACCGTTACGACATTGATGGAATTTGTAATGGCTTCCCGGAGTGTGGTAAATCCACGGTAGTTATTGTCGTAGTTACGGAGTGAAGTTCCGTTTTCATAGGAATAAGGAGCATCATCCTGTACGGTTGCAAGTGTCATGCCGGCGGAATCCAATGCCGGAGCATAAGCGGCAAGGACTTTGTAAGTGGAACCCGGCTGTCTTGCAGTTGAAGTGGCACGGTTCAGGGTCTTACTTGCTGTCTTTTCACCACGGCCACCTACTAACGCTTTTACTTCGCCGGTGGACTGGTCGATCAGTGTCATCGCAGCCTGTGGCTGTAACGTATAAGAAACGGTTTCGCCGCCTTCCGGAATGGTATCGCCATCCTCTAACATCTCGTTTTTGTATTTTTCAATGGCAGCCTCAGCAGCTTCTTTGGAGGCAAAATGGATATTGTAGTTTTTGTCATTTGCCTGATAGTAAGAAAGCATGGTCTGCTCACTGTAGTTCTTATAAGTACCGTCTTTTTTCTGGATGGTCAGACGGTAGGAGAAAGAATACTCCGGATTTGCGCCGTAATTTGCTTCGTTGTTGACCTCTTCATCACAGATCTTTTGCAGGTTGCTGTCCTGTGTGGAATAAATGGTCAGCCCTCCACTGTAGAGTGCTTTGTATGCCTGTGTTTCCGTATAACCTTTTTCATCGATCAATGTCTGGATCACCTGATCTGTCAGCGCATCTACAAAATAGGAAGTGACGTTATCATCGGCAACCTCAAGGTTGGCAACCTGGATCCGGTCATAGACCTTATCCTTCATGGCTTCGTCATATTCCTTTTGAGAGATGTATTCCTGATCTAACATGTTTTTTAATACCTTGGCACGGCGCTTTTTATTCTGGTCAGGGTTGCTGACCGGATTATAACGGCTCGGATTCTGTGTGATCGCCGCAATGACGGCCGATTCTGAAATATTCAGTTCCGAAACATCCTTATTAAAGTAACGTCTGGATGCCGACTGGACACCAAGTGTATTCTGACCGAGGTTGATGGAGTTCAGATAGTTCTCTAAGATCCAGTCTTTGCTTACGGATTTTTCTAACTGTACGGCTAAGTACTGTTCCTGCAATTTACGCTCTAACTTGTCCGAAAAACTGGATTCGCTTGTCCAGCCTGTAAATACATTGTTCTTCAAAAGCTGCTGCGTGATCGTGGATGCACCTTCTGAAAAGTGAAAACCATGTGTGATACCACGGACTCCCGCGCGTAAAATACCCTGTAAGTCAATACCGTTATGATCGTAAAAACGCTCATCTTCAATTGCAACAAATGCATGCTGTAAATCTTTTGGAATCTCATCTATGGTCACATAGACACGGTTGGAGCCGGAAGCCACCAACGTTGCGATTTCATTTTCATTATTGTCTAATACCGTGGAGAGATATCCGGTCGGTGTAGCATCGATATCCTTAATGTCCGGTGCGGACTTGATAATGCCTCTTACCATATTGAAGACGGCGATCGCGCCGACCACAACTGCGATCAGAATGCAGATAAGAAATGTCTTTAAAAACATTACACGGAACCGTTTATGTGCCATCGACTGCTGGGAGGCTAAATCCTTCTCCTTTTTCGATGTGCGGTTCTTTCCATAGTTCATAACAGACCTCCTTTGTAATTAGTCTTAAACTATATTATGATACATTATACCAAAAAACGGCATAAGAATAAAGTATTAACTGATTTGCAGGCACTTTTCGGACAATTTGGTATTTACGGAAAATCAAAATACCGTTATAATGAGAGCAGAAAAACAGGAGAGAGATGACTATGGAGACAAATGGATACCGGGCTGTCTACAAAGGTGGACAGGGAGAGATCATAGAAAAAAAATCCAGATTTATTGCTACCGTACTTCCGATAGAAACGGAAGAAGAGGCATTGGAGTTTATCGCGAAGATGAAAAAGAAATACTGGGATGCAAGACACAACTGCTATGCCTATGCCATCGGCGAGCGTCAGGAGCTACAAAGATGTTCCGATGACGGAGAACCAAACGGTACCGCAGGCCGTCCGATGTTAGATGTGCTCCTGCATGAAGACATCCACAATACCGTAGTCGTGGTGACCCGTTATTTTGGCGGTGTACTTTTAGGAACCGGCGGACTGGTGCGGGCATATCAAAAGGCGACCCGGAGCGGATTGGAGTCCAGCGTTATTATAGAGAAGCAACGTGGCGTTTTTGGAAATATCGTAACCGATTATAATGGGATCGGAAAGATCCAGTATATATTAGCGCAGAACAATATCCCGATCGCAGACAGTATCTATGGAGAAAATGTCAGCATTCAGGTGGTCGTTCCGGCACAACAGCAGGAAAAGTTAGAAAAAGAACTGATCGAGGGTACGAATGGAAAAGCAGAGATCGACTGGGAAAAAGAGGTCGTTTTTGCAATTGTTGAAAAAGATTTAAAAATTTTTTAAAAAGTGCTTGACTTTTGGTAAAATCATCATGTATAATACCCATTGTTGACACGACATTGGCCCATCGCCAAATGGTAAGGCAACGGACTCTGACTCCGTCATTTCAAG
>ERZ779892.1744-NODE-1744-length-18664-cov-10.991993_pt1 | contig 18664 bp, 14 predicted proteins | sample MGYA00511552_ERZ779892 | MGnify/ENA primary metagenome ERZ779892 (study PRJEB29588, sample SAMEA2154561) | human gut metagenome | biome: human gut; feature: human-associated habitat; material: faeces | place: Denmark | collected 2008/2010 ... | reverse complement strand
ACCTCCTAATATATTTATGATATTATTCTGTCTTTCTTGTTGAATCATACCAAGGGGGCGGCGGAGCCGACGGATGAGTTGCATTTCTTCGAGCTTTAGCTCGGTTGTATGGTTTTTCAATTTCCCCATCTCTCATTTCTCATCCCCACTTTCCTCTTTATCAATAGATTACTTAGAAATCATTTATTCCCTTGCATGATTTTTAAGCAGTTACAGAAAAATTCAATAGTATTTAAAAGCCGATAGTATCGTTACTTTTACTGTTTGTCACCCTTAAGAGTACTTTTACGGCGCCAATTTTCTTCAAATGTTGTATAATAATCATAGGCAACTGCCCGCAGTTTACCTGAAAAGACTGTTCCCAGGGGTGAGTCTTTGGAAGGGAGAGTGCCCGGTGAGGTTCCTCCGGTATCGTTACCCGGAAGGAAAGCAGCCGATCGCCGACCCGGACAAGGAATAGTCCCCATGAGGCCTAAGCCTCCGAAACTCTTTTTCGATTGCAGATATACCTGCCGCTTCTCCGAGCATTGTTTGTTTTGTCCGGAGGGGTCCAATGCCTCAATGAAGCTGCCGTATATCCGCCGGCGCAAGCGTACGCCTCGCAAGCACCGGTCCTCTTTTCCAAAGAAGAATAAGGAAGAAGATGCGAAAGCTCTTTCCTCCCTGCCATCAGGCCAGAGTCAGGCCGAAAAGCAGCAAGAAGAAACCTTACGTCTCTCCGCCCGTATCGGACGCCAATCTTCCCGCTCCCGCACGCTGTCAGTGCTTCCGTGGAAAAGTCATTCATGCCGTCTTTCACGTATCCCGCAGACAAGAGCCAGCCGCTGATGCAGCGGCGCGATGGAATCCGTCTTTCCTCCTTCCAATCGCAAGGGTCTCCTAACCCATGCATCTCTTTCGCAGCAGCATAGTTGATATGTTCCTGTGACTAGATCATTCCCAAACTCCAAAAATAAAGAAGCCCTCCCTGCCGGCTGCCATCCGGTAAGGAGGGTTTTTACGTGGGAATTGCGTGTGGATGGAGGCGAGGATGTGCGGTTTTCCACGAGCAACGCGAGGTTGGCATGTTTTCCCTTTGCGAAGCAAGCGAGGGTTAACTCCCTCAAACCAGCCTTCAGCTGAAGAAAAACCAGAAAAGCCTGCGCTGCTCGCAGGGCAGGCTCAGCTCCCCCACGTAAAAGAGCCATGAAGCGCAAATCTCGCTTCATGGCTCTTTCATTTCCACAATTCACTGCTGCAAGGGGGGATGCAGTGAATCATTTCATCCAACTTGAGAGCTGGTCGATGAGGCCCTTGCAGGCTGCCTCGGAGGCCTTGATGGCTCCGGCGAAGGTGCCATCTTCATAAGGGTTCTCAATGTCCCCTTCAAATCCTGCATATTCGGAGAGCAGGTGGATCTTGTTGTCGACGTCGCCGCCCATAGTATTGAAGAGGGCGGGGTTATCGGGGTTGTCGACGAGAAGGATGAGGTTGTAGTTGTCATAAGTCTTCCATTCGAGCGGAATGGGGACTTCGGGGGTGACTGGGAAGCCTGCAGCCTCGAGAGCGTTCTTTCCTTCTTCACAAAGTGGTTCACCTTTGCAATCTTCGATTCGGGCACTTTCTGCTTCGATGCGGTCTTCGAGGTCAGCATCCTGAATGAGCTGCCTTGCGATGAAGAACGCGGCAGGCGGCTGCCCGGTGCCGGTGTGGGTCAGAAACAGGAGTTTGAACATTGTAAGCTCCTTTCCAAGTGGAACAGAATATAAAGGGGTATGTTTTTAGTATAAAGGAGTTTTGTAAAGATTGTGTAAAGAAATAAGTAAAGTTATGGGTAAGGAAATGGGGATCAGAGAGCGGCGAGGGCCTCTTTGGCGGGCGCATAGCCCAGGGCTGCGGCTTTCGTGAAGAGCTGGCGGGCGAGGGGGAGATTTCTTTCTCCGCCAAGTCCCTTTTCAAGGAGCAGGGCTTCGCCGGTCATGCCCGGGGCGGCGATGATGTCGCCTCTTTCCGCAGATTTCCTGTACCATTTCAATGCAAGGGCATAATCCCTTTCTACACCTGTCCCGTCCTCATAGCATTTCCCGAGGAGGTACTGGCTCGTGATGTCGCCGTCTTCCGCGCCTTTCTTGAACCAGGAGGCAGTTTCCTTGTCATTCTTCGGGACGCCGCGGCCTTCCTGATAGAGGAGTCCGATGTAGCGGGCGGCTTTCATGTGGCCTAGCTTGTCAGCTTCCTTGAAATAGGCGAGTGCTTTGGCTGCGTCTTCTTCTGTCTTTCCATTATAGAAACGGAGGCCCTGGCTTAGGACTTCGCCGGCAATTTCATGCTTCTCTCCCTGGGAAAGGCCGCTTTCGTTGAAGGAAACGGGAGTGTTGTCCAGTGTCTGGAGATAGAGCCAGTCACGGATGCCCGGGATATTGTAGGCAAAGGTCCATGTGTACATGTGGTTGCCGTTCTGGAAGACGGTGTAATTGATGGCAGCGTCCTGCTTTTCGATCTGGCGCACGAGGTCGGCCATGGACTTGGAGTCAGCGTGGCTGTTCCAGAGGGGAGCAGTGGCTACTTTCGTGCCCAGCTTTTCCCAGCGGGAGACAGCGTCGTTCATGCCCGGATACACTTTCGTGTCGCCTTCGCTGACGAGGATCCAGAGGTTCTTGTCCTTCAGCGCTTCCATTTCCTGCGTGTTCCACTGGCAGGCGACAAGGAACTGTGCGGCAAAGAGGTCCGGATACTTATCGCTGATGGCGATGTTTGCCATGCCGCCCTGGGACTGGCCGGTGCCGTAGATGCGGTTCGTGTCGACGGCGTACGTGTTCGTGACATCGTGGATGAGATCGGTGACGAGGGTGAGGCCCTTTGTCCAAACGTTTTCATCCGTCGTCATCATGCCGGGGGAGTCGACGAGTTCCGGTGGATACTGGACGGCAAGGACGATGGAAGGATGCTTCTTCTGCTCTTCCTCCGATGCCCAGACGGTCGCGCCGTTGCCCTGGACGAGGGTGATTTTCGGATCGCTGATATTCGTGCTGGCATCCGGGATGAAGACGAGAAGCGGGTAGCTCTTCGATTTGTCATAGCCCTTCGGAAGGTAGAGGTAGTAAGGGATCGTTGCCTTCAGGGCCGGATCAGTGTAAGTGTGCTTGATGAAACCGGAAATGTCCGGCTCAAGGACGGAAGTGTCCGTATAGACCGTCTTTCCAGCAGGGATGGTCTCCCCCCCTTGGCCGTGCGGATCGGGCCGGTCTGCGTGACCTTCACGGAGAGGTCAGGCATGACGCGGTCGCTCTTCATGGACGCATCACCGTTCTTGGGGCCTTCCTTTCCTTTGGAGCCGCCCTGCTTAAAGGGCATATCGGACTGCGGATTCGTGTTCTTGATATTGATGATGACATACCTGCCGGCTTCCGTGGGTTCGCCCGGGGATGCCGTGGTCGCTGCCCAGACGGAGGCGATTTTTTTCCCTTCCACGGAGAAATCTTCCGCAGAGAGGGAAGTTGTCAGGATTTTCTCATGATATTCGAGAGCGATTTGGGAGACCTGCTCGCCCCAGCCATAGTTGCGGGCGAGGGAAGTGACCGAAGAAACGAGAGGGGCTGCTGTTTCAGCTGCCGGCGCAGTACTTGCCGGAGCAGGCGCTGCTGCCAGACTTGCGCCGCCTCCCAGAAGACAGAGCGCACATGCCAGTGCGCAGATCATTTTTTTCTGTTTCATGGATATTCTTCTTTCGAGCGGATGTCCGCTGTCCTCATTGTAGCACCGGGGAATATAAAAAAGTCAAGAGAAATACGTAGGGGAGGAAAGGAAAGAAATCGGGAAGAAATGGGAGCCATCCGCAGGAAATCCAAAAGTGACCACTCAGCCGAATGATAGAAGTCTTACGGATATAATAAAAAAATAAAATAAAAAATCAAAAGCCATAAAAGATTGGTAAGACACGAAAAAGCCCGATCGTATCGGATTTTCTTCGATATTTTTCGTTCTTCCGGCGCGAAACTGGCCGTTTGAAATAATAGACTATTTACTTATTTTGTCGAAAATATTAAAATAAAAATGAGACATAAGCATTCTTTGTGCAATGCTTATTTGATATATATAAGGACGTTCTAGGGTGAACGATTCAAGGCGGTGAATATGGATGTTGGATGAGAAAACGATTGAAGAGCTCCATTCCTATTATGACAGGCTCCCCGGGGGCATTTGTCTGGTCAAGGCAGATGATTCCGAGGAAATTTTGCTTGCCAACGCGGAGCTTCTGAATTACTACCAGTGCGCGAACTGGCAGGAGTTCAAGGAGCTGACCGGAGGGACGTACCGGGGCATGGTGGAAGCATCCGACTATATTCCGCTGAAAGATATCGTAAGAGTGAAGGGGCAGCCGGAGGCAAATTATGCCTACTTCCAGTTCCCGTACAGGACGAGAGAAGGCCATTTCAATAAAGGAAATGCGCTCCTGATCCGCACGACGCAGAAGGGGCTCGGGGACATCTGGTCCATCAATGTCATGAAGAGCAAGTACAGCCGCGCGCCCGGTGAGACGGAAAATATCACAGGGCTCCTTGGGGGTACTGCGTTCTACAAGCGTGTCAATGAACACATCCAGATGGAAAAGATCGACGGGACCGGCGGACTGTACTGCCCTGTCTATTTCAACCTCACGAACTTCAAATTGTACAACTCCAATTACGGCATTGAGCAGGGCGACGAACTGCTCCGGAAGGTGGCGGACGTACTGCGCGCGCATTTTCCGTACTCCATCATCGCCCACTTGAATGCCGATAATTTTGCCCTCGTTGCGCCGCGTGACGGCGTCATCGAGCAGGTGGAAGCCGTCTGCCGCGAAGTCGATGAAATGATCGACAATTTCAGCATCACACTGAAGGCCGGCGTCTTCTTCCGCGACCCGGACAATCCGTCCGAATATACAGCCAACAGTGCTTTCGATATGGCCAAGATCGCCTGCGACTCCATCAAGGGCGATGCCAGCAGGAGCTGGGCCACGTACACCGAGACGATGGGGAAGAACCTCGCTGCCCGCGCGTACGTCCTGGAGAATTTCGACCGCGCCCTGAGAAACGGCTACATCAAGATTTTCTACCAGCCTGTCGTCCGCACCCTGACAGGGAAGCTCTGCGGCATGGAAGCGCTCGCCCGCTGGGAAGATCCCGAAAGAGGCAGACTCACGCCGGACATGTTCGTTCCGGTCCTTGAAGATGCCAAGCTCATTTACAAACTGGACTCCTACGTCGTCGAGCAGGTCGGGAAACGTTTGCGCACGATGGAAGATTCCGGCATGCCGGTCCTCCCGATTTCCGTCAACCTGTCCAGCGCCGATTTCGATCAGGTCGATCCCCTCGACGTCGTCGAAAGAGTCGTCAGGAAGTACCGCCTGCCCAGAAGTTATATTCGCATAGAAATCACCGAAAGCGCCCTCGTCAAAGACGGCAAGAAGCTCCAGCGCGAAATCGACCGCTTCAGGAAAGCGGGCTACCAGTGCTGGATGGACGACTTCGGAAGCGGCTACTCCTCCTTCAATGTGCTGCAGAATTTCCACTTCGATGAACTGAAGATCGATATGGCCTTCCTGCGCAATTTCAATGACCAGAGCCGGAAAGTCATCAAATCCATCGTCCTCATGGCGAAATCCCTCGGCGTCCATACGCTCGCTGAAGGCGCCGAGACGCAGGAACAGGTGGATTTCCTCCGCTCCGTCGGCTGCGAAAAGATCCAGGGCTACTTCTACGGTCGTCCGATGAAGTATGATGACCTCCGCGTCCACTGCCGCGACAAGAACCTGCTCGAAGAAACGCGTCAGGAAGAATTTGCCTACGACAAACTCGGCCTCATCAATGTCCTCACCGGTGCGCCGGTCGCCCTCTGCGCCGTCAATGACAAATCGATGAGAATCCTCTACGAAAACGACGCCTACAAGAAAGTCCTCGAAGACGTCAGCGTCAGCGACCTCCGCCAGGCCAATGCCAATCTGGCGGCCGACGACCTGCCGATGCACAAGAAATTCAGGACCTTCGTCGACAAAGCTGTCGACAGCATGAAGAAAGAATCGATGACCTACGTCGACAATGGAAAGTACCTGCGCGTCAATATGGAAATCGTCGCCAGGACGAACCAGATCAGCGTCGGCCGTCTGGCCCTCTACAACATCACATTTGACGATAAATTCAAGGAAACGAAGCGGTATGACGAAATCTTCAGAAACGCCATCCTCTTCTACGACGGGATCTACTATGTCCACATGGACACGGGCGTCCTCGAAGTCCTTGAGACCATTAATCCGCTCCTGAAAGCAGGTGACCGCATCCCGTATGCACGCCAGCTCATCGCGCGCTATGCGGCCCGCTTCATCCACAGGGATGATCAGGAACGCTTCATGCAGTATGCAGATGCCAAGAGACTGTATGAAATCGCGAAGGCATCGAAACGGTCCGAAGCGAACAACGTCTTCCGCGTCAAGCAGAAAGACGGCAACTACCGCTGGAAAGAATTCGACGCCATCGTTCTCTATAAATCCCAGTCCAAGGACCTTCTCCTCTGCCTCAGAGACGCCACCATGGAACGCCTCCGCGAAAGAGAAGAGAAAGTGCCTGAATTCTTCGAATCCTTCGGCTACGTGCCAAGAAATGAAACAAGGGACTACAACCAGCAGAACAGCCAGATTTTCATCAACAATGCCCTGCAGTCTTTCCTCGACTTCTCCGGCATCAAGTTCTTCTGGAAGGACAAGAACCGCCGCTTCAAAGGCGCTTCGAACGCTTTCCTCAATTACTACGGCCTGAAGCTGGAAGACATCCTCGGCAAGACGGACGAAGACATGGGCTGGCATATCAACGAAGGCCCGTACAAGGACGACGAATGGGCCGTCCTCCGTCATGGACGCGTGAAACGCCACGTCATCGGCCACTGCATCGTCAAAGGCGTACCGCACACCATTGCTGCCTCGAAATTCCCGATTTATGACGGCAATGAAATCGTCGGCCTCGCCGGCTACTTCAACGACGTCGACAAAGGACTCTGGCGCCAGGAGCAGCAGGTCAAGATCGGCCTCACCGATCCGGGCACTGGACTCTTCGGCTTCCGCGGCATGATGATGACAGGCCTCCAGTATGCGGACAACTACCGCCTCCATGGAGAAGACTTCTGCGCTATCATGCTCGACGTGCCCGACTTCGATGCCACCGTCCGCATGTACGGCCCGCAGATCAGGAAGAAACTCCTGAAACGCATCCAGAAAGCGCTTGATACCTTCGACGTACAGAAACGCGCACTCGGCCATATCGGCGAAGGCGGCAATTTCCTCTGCTTCGTCAAAGGACAGGATGCCAAATCCATCCACAAGTACCTCATCCAGCTCGCCAAGAATATCCATGAAATCACCAAGATCGACGGATACGACTGCACCCTCTACCTGCGCTATTCGACCGCATGGTGCTCCGAGTCCAAGAACCTCGACGGCATGCTGCACCTCCTCATGGAACGTCTGAATGACCAGAAACTCTAGAAACGCAGCGAATCCGACTACATCGGCGACTGCATCTCCTTCGACAGGAGAAAGTTCGACGACATGGACGAAAGAGTCGCCATGAGCGATCCCGATACATACAACCTCGTCTACCTCAACAAAGCCCTCCGCCACGACCTGGGCCTGACAGAGGATGAAGACATCACAGGAAAGAAATGCTACGAAGTCCTCGAAGGCGCCAAGAGCCCGTGCGAATTCTGCACGAACGAACGCCTCTCCAGAGACTACTTCTATAAGTGGGTCCACCACGACGCAAGAACCGGCCAGGACTACATCATGCGCGACACCCTCGTACCGTGGCGCGGCAAGAACTACCGCTTTACCTTCTCGACCTGCCTGAAAGACTACGTAGGCAAGTACCTCAAGGAGAACGGGGAAATCGTCGGAAAATCCGCAGCGAATGAAATGATCGCCATTGCCCTCGACGAAAGAGATCCCGAGCCAGCATCGACAAAATGCTCGAAAGCATCGGGGAAGCCCTCAAAGCCGACAAAGTCATGATCTTCGAAGAAGATGAAGAAAACGTCTCCGCTACCTATGAATGGAAGAAGGAAGGCGTTCCTTCCACCATCGACAAACTCCAGAAAATCCCGCGCGAAAAGGCGAAAGCCCTCTACCAGGGCTACGTCCCCAGCGAAGTTACCATCATCAACGACCCGGAAAGAATGAACAAGGCCTTGAAAGACGGCAACATCAGTGCCGTCAAAATCAACAGCCTCGTCTCCGGGCACCTTGCCATCAACAGGAAATCCTTCGGTTTCGTCGAAGTCGTCAACCCGGCACCCGACAGACTGAAAGACGCCTCCCTCCTCCTGACAGCCGTCACCAGATTCCTCAGCGTCCTCATCCGCAACAGAGACATCTACAAACGCTTGAGACAGCTCGGGAACACCGACCAGCTCACAGGAGTCATGAACGGCACCGCTTCATGGGACTCATGCAGCACATCCCGCAAGGCGAACCCATCGCCCTCATCTGCGCTGACTTCAATGACCTCAAAGACATCAACGACACCGACGGCCACGAAGCAGGCGATGAAGCACTCAGGAAAATGGCCTGCGCCATGTGCTCCGTCGTAGACCAGAACCGCGTCTTCCGCGTAGGCGGCGACGAATTCATAGCCGTCGCAGAAGAAGTCAACCTCGACGACGTCAAAGAAATCGTCAAGAAAATGAGACAAGCCTTCGACGAACAAGGCGTCAGCGCAGCCCTTGGCTACGGCATCTTCAAAATGCCCATAGACGACATAGAAGCCGCCATCGCCGAAGTCGACCACTGGATGTACTACGACAAACGCCGCGCCAAAGAAGAACAGCACAAAGACCAGGACTTCATCCCCGACCACCTGCCGGAAAAAACCGCAGGACAGAAGGAAGAAGGAAAAGAAAACCCAGAACAGTAAAAGGAGAAAAGGATAAGACCTTCACAACAGGGGGAAGGAGATCCTTTATATCTTCAAAAAGATAAAACCTTTACAACTGGGAAAGCAGAACAACCCGAGAACCGGGGGGGAAACATACAACCGGTAAAAACGAAAACCGGGAAACCGGGAAAAGCTAAGACCGGGAAATAAAAAACCATGCCAGACCAAAATGCCGGCATGTTTTTTCAGCCGAAGGCTGGTTTAAGGGTGTTTGACCTTGCCTCGTAGAGGAAGGTGGCGGCGGAGCCGACGGAAACATCATTTCCCAGCCTGTAAGGCGGCTGTATGGTTTTTAATCTCTCCTCTCTGCTGTCCGTTTTTAAGCCTTTCCTACTTTGCCATTTTCTCGACTCACCATCATAAAATTTCCTATTTCCTCAAATCACTCCCGCGGCTTGCTGTCAAAAAGTCGCATTTTGTCCAGCATGCGTGGTACATGCATGGGATCTACTAAAAATCATGATATAATAAAGAAAAAATAATTTATTTTTCTTTATAGGAGGAAATCACAAGTATGGATGACGGCCACATATGGGGCGAATTATTGATCATCATTTTGCTGGTACTGGCCAATGGGGCTTGTTCTCTGGCGGAGATTGCCATCGTAGGCGCCAGGAAGACGAAGCTGCAGGAAATGATTGACGCGGGCAGCAAGAACGCTGTCTACGCGCTGCGTCTGGCGGAGAAGAAGGAAGAACTCTTCTCCACGATCCAGGTGGGCATCACGACCATCAGCATCATCACTGGTATGTTTTCGGGCGCGTCGCTGGCGGGTCCTTTGGGGCGCGAGCTGGAGAAAATCCCGTTCCTTGCCCCGTATGCGCAGGGCGTCAGCATGGTCACCGTCATGGTGCTTGTGACGTACTTTTCATTGATTATCGGCGAGCTCGTCCCGAAATGGGTCGCGATCGCCATTCCGGAGAAAGCAGCCTGCGCCATTGCAAGGCCGATGATCCTTCTTGCGACCGTCTGCCGTCCGCTCGTGCTTTTCTCCACGTGGTCGACGAAAGTCGTCGTCAATCTAATCGGCGTGAAAATGGGCGGTGAGCAACCGGTCTCCGAAGAAGAAATCCGCGTCCTCCTCCAACAGGGGGCAGAACTCGGCACCTTCGACAAGGAAGAACCGGAAATCATCGACAATGTCTTTGAACTCAACGACCGCACCGCCGCTGACTGCATGACCGCGCGTCCGCAGCTGACATGGCTCGACCTGGAAGACACCGAGGAAAAAATCTGGAAAGACATGATGGAGACCACCCATTTCAGGCTTCCTGTCGGGAGCGGATCCCTCGATGATTTCAAAGGCCTGGCCGACCTTTCCGAAGTCCTTATGGACCAGCACCTTTACCCGGACAAACCGCTGAAGGCATCGCTCATCGAAAAAGTACGCCAGCCGCTCTTCATTCCGGAGACACTCATCCTGACGAAACTTCTCCGCTTCTTCCGCACGAAGGGCGTCCACGAAGCCGTCGTCATCGACGAGTACGGGACATTATCCGGCCTCATCACACTCCATGACGTCCTCGAAGAAATCGTGGGCGACATGCCGGGCGACAAGCAGGACATCATTGACGAGAAAAACAAATTTATCCGCCGCTCCGAAAACTCCTGGCTGGTGGAAGGGCTCTGCTCCATCGATGAATTCAGGGAATATTTCCACATCGAGGAAGAGCTGCCAGGCGAAGCGGAAGACTACTACAAGACTTTGGGGGGCTTTATCACCTACCTGCTCGGCTACATTCCGAAAGAAACGGAAAAAGCAACCTATGACCGATTCACATTCGAAGTCATGGACTGCGACAACCGCAGAGTGGATAAGGTATTGGTAACGGAAGGAACTCCTTCCGAGAAGGAGCAGAAAGAAAATGACAAAAAAAATTGATGAAGAAACCATGCTGGAGAACATAGAGAACCTCCGCAGTGAACTTTCTGAAACAAAAGGATTCCTGCAGACATACATGCTCGATCCAGATCCCGACTCCCGCCCCGCTGAAGACGAAAGACTGAAAACCGTCGTCCGCCTCGCAGGAGAAATGGAAGATATCCTGGCCCAGCTCACCGGCGGCGTCCACACAGAAGAAGTCAAAGAAGAAACTCCGGAAGAAAAAGAAGCTGCTGCTGAAGAAGAAAAAGACGAAGAAGTCATCAAAGAAGCAGAAGAATCCGAATATACCGAAGAAGCTGAAGAATCCGAATACACCGAAGAAGAACCAAAAGAAGAAGCTGATGACGAAGAAGACGAAGAGGAAACCGAAGAACCGGAAGAAGTCTCTATCGAAGGCACTCCTGAAGAAACAGAAGAAGACGCAGAAGACGACTCCATCCCGGTAGCCCAGGACATCTCCGAACCCGCCGACGACATCAACCTCGAATACAAAACCCACGAACTCGGAACACCTGGCGAAGACGAAGACAACATCGAAGCAGACTGGAACCTGAACGAAGAAGACATGATGCCAGCCTTCCGCGTCTACGCCACCAGCGAAGAACTCGAAGAAAAGAAAAAAGAAAAGAAAGCAAAGAAAGACAAGAAAAAAGACAAAAAGAAAGCAAAGAAAGACAAGAAAAAAGACAAAAAGAAAGTAAAGAAAGACAAGAAAAAAGACAAAAAGAAAGCAAAGAAAGACAAAAAGAGCAAAAAAATGAACAAAGAAGCCGGCCTCTTCGCCGACGTCAAAACATTTGAGTAACAAAGAAGAGGTCACCGGAGACGGGGATGCAGCATTTCCTGGGCCGTAGGCCGGTCTTAACCTTGCTCCGGAAGGAGAAGGTGGCGGCGAAGGCGTCGGATGAGATGTAGTTCCCAGCCTGTAAGGCGGCTGTATGGTTTTCTCATTTCTTGGCTGTCCCCGTTAGGGGAAAGTGGCGCCGGAGGCGACGAAAGGGGTTCATTTTCACTCCCTCCATCTTGCTTGTACGCTTTACACTTTCGTTCCAATTAAAGAGGATGTACGACGATCACTCGTTACTGCATCCCCTTTTTCATCTCAGAAGACAATTTGTTTCCATGAAAGAAGGAATCATTATGCCGAATTATGCCAAAGATGGCGAAGTCATGTACCACACCGGCCTGACCAAAGAAATGATAAAAGGCGCCAAATACGCCCTCGTTCCCGGCGACCCGGGACGCGTCGAAGGCCTTGCCAAAGCCCTTGATCCGAACGCCGCCTTTGTCGCCAGCCACAGAGACTTCACCACCTGGACCGCCGAAGTGAATGGACAGCCTATCCTCGTCATGTCCACCGGCATGGGCGGCCCCTGCGTTACCTTCGCCGTAGAAGAACTCGCCCGCCTCGGCGTCAAAACATTCATCCGAGTAGGCACCACAGGCTCCATGCAGGAAGACCTGAACCTCGGCGACATCGTCATCAACAAAGCAGCAGTCAGAATGGACGGCGCCTCCAAAGCCTACGCCCCCATCGAATACCCCGCCGCTGCCGACATGCGTGTCACACTTGCCTTAGAAGAAGCCGCAAGGACCCTGAAGATCCCCTTCAAAACAGGCATATCTGTCTCCACCGACAGCTTCTGGCCCGGCCAGGAACGCTACGACAGCTACGCCGGCTACGTCCGCCGCGCCTACCAGGGAAGCCTCGAAGAATACCAGCGCCTCGGCTGCACCAACTTCGAAATGGAAAACGCCACCCTCTTCACACTCTGCGACGTCATGGGCCTTCACGCAGGCTCCGTCTGCGGCGTAGTCGCCAAAAGAACCGACAGCGAGACAGTCGCCCCGCACGACGTCTACGAAGAAGCAGAAAAAAGATTCCAAAAGACAGTCAAGCTCGCATTAAAAATGCTCACAGGACACTTTCTCGTGAGGATTTGAGGATAGAAAAAATAAATGGTACGAAAAAAGGACCTATCGAAGGTCCTTTTTTCGTTGTCAGACTGCGCTGACGCCGCTAACACTCGCCTTCCCAGGGGAAGGGCCGTAGGCCGGTCTTAACCTTGCTCTGGAAGAGAAGGTGCGCCGTATACCAGTTGGCAATGATGGTAGGAGCAAGAATGACTCGAAAGTTTGTGTACGGGGCAGATGAGTTGCATTTCCTAGGCCATGGGCCGGCTGTATGGTTTTATCATCATTTCTCTCGCTCCCACCATTGCTGCTAAAATGCCAAGGTACGCCTTCTGTTTAGAAAAGATGGGAAAGAAGGCTCTTTCTTATTACACCTTTACAACCGCCCCAAGGTGCGAATGGGAACACCAACAACCGAACTTCGTTCGAGGAAAACAAGCCAACCTCGTTCCACTCGCAGAACCTTTTTATATGAAAGAAATTAAGGGATACTACACTCTTTCCCCCGGCAACAGCTAAAAGATTAGCCGGGCCCCCTTCCTCTCCGAGGCAGGTTTTCTCGATTCTGATGGATAGTATCGAACGAGCATCATACGATTATCATTTACGGTGAACGTATTTAAATCACTATTGATAATAGCCGTTCTCGCCGTTGCGGAAGGTTTTGACCTACCCCAGCGGGGAAGGAGTACCGGACTTCAACTGTTGCCGGGAAAGGGGTGCAGTATTCATTGGTTTTTATAAAAGGTTCCACGGACGAAGTCCGGTTTTCCGGTTTTGTGAGCAGAGCTCACCATCAAAAAAAGACCCTCGACGGGTCATTTTTTGATTCCTATTCTTCTATTCATATTCATACCATTACAATTTCGTCGTCATTCTCTTCACATCCACCGCATATTCTCCATAGTTGGACCAGGAGTTGATGACTTCTTCGATCGGGAAGATGGTGTTGATGGAGCGTTCGTCGGTGACGGTGAGGAGCTGGGAGAACCAGGTGTCCCGGGCGAGCATGAGGGTCTTCTTGTCCATGTGGAAGAGGAGGGCCATGTCGAAGGAGACTTGGTAGGCTCCGTGGTTGACGTTGACGTAGTCGGTGACGATTTCTACTGAATTGATCTTGCCGCCTACGGGGAATGTGCTGTAGGGGAGGTAGAATTCGTCTCTCTTCAGCTGCCCCTCGTTTCTGAACGGGTGGCAGGTGAAGCAGGTCATGCTTTCCATGGCTCCGAAGAAGGGGAGCTGTTTCGGTTCATTGGCGACTTCTATGATTCCGTCATTGAGATGGATCCGGCAGTTTCCGTAGGTACGGGAAAATCGCTCGTCTTTCGCACATTCGTAAGAAAGGAGTGTGGATCCCTTGGTGCGCGAAAGCAGCGCGTGCATGCTCTTGGTGAAGGTAGCTTCTACCATGATGGTTCCCTTTCCCCCCGGCGGGTGCCGCATCCGGTTCTATGCAGGGGAATGGCCGGCTTAATTCACGTTGGTTATCGGACTTGCCTCCAAATTTTGTGGGTGAGGCGTGGCCGCGAAGCGGAGAACCAGGTACCCGGCGATGCCGGATAGAAGTGATCCGAGGAATATGCCGACTTTCGCAAGTTCGCGGGCGTCGCCTGGAGGAAATGCGAGAAGGTCGACGAAAAGACTCATCGTGAAGCCGATGCCGCAGCAGAGTGCTATGCCGTAGACATGTGTCCAGGTCGCAGCTGCCGGCATGGGAACCAGTTTTGTTTTGACTAGGATATACATTGTCCCGAAGACTCCGACCTGCTTGCCCAAGAATAGTCCGATGGCGATGCCAAGGACCACGGGCTGGAACAGATCCGAGATCTGGAAATGACCGAGATAAACACCGGTATTCGCAAATCCGAAGAGGGGCACGATGAGGAAAGTGACCCAGTTCGTGAGGGCATGCTCCCATTCCTGTACCGGGGAGACTGTGCGCCCTTCCCGCATGCCGCGGAAGGGAATGGCGGAGGCGAGGATGACGCCTGCCAGTGTCGCATGAAGTCCCGAGCGGAAGACGCAGTACCAGAGGACGATGCCAAGCATGAGGTAGGGGATCGGACGGATGTAACCGATTCTGTTGATGTAGAAAAGGAGAGCCGTGACCGCCGCTGCGCCAAGAAGGTACATCCACGCAAGTTCCTGCGTGTAGAAGAGAGCAATGATGACGATGGCCATGAGATCATCCATGACGGCCAGAGTCGTCAGGAAGACTTTCATGGATATGGGAACCCGGGAGCCCAGGACGGAGACGATGCCTATCGCAAACGCGATGTCGGTCGCCGTCGGGATGGCCCAGCCGGAGAGATACTCAGGATAAGAGAAATTCACGATCGTGTAGACGATGGCCGGACAGATGAGCCCGAAGAAGGCCCCGATGCCCGGCAGGAAGCGCTTGGCATTCGTGTTCAGCTCGCCATGGATCATTTCCCGCTTCACTTCCAGTCCCACCTGCAGGAAGAAGATGGCCATCAGCACATCATTGATCCATAAGTGCACAGGAAGAGGACCCAGCTCAGCATGAAGGAAATGCTCGTAGTAAGGAGCAAGACCGGTATTCGCCATCACAAGGCCCAGGATTGCGGCCAGGAAGAGGAGCACTCCGCCCGCCGACGCAGATTGAAAGAAGAATAAGAGTGGATTCATAGGTTAACCTCCGATTTAGCTTCTCTTTGGAGAGAAAGGAACATTTCCGTATAAGAAAAGGATTTGTCACTTCCTATACGTACGCAACAGATCCTTTCCCTGAAAGATGGAGTTATAGTAGGGGTAACACATTCGTGTTTATCTATATCTATTTATATTATATCATCACTTTTCGATATAGCAAATTATTCGCAAATAAATTTTCAATAAAAAATCGCGAAACCCGAAGAAAAAAAGGGATTTCGCGACGATATTGCTAAGAATAGTCTTATATAGAGATTTTCTTTGTACTATTCCTAAATTCCGTAGGAGTCATGTGGAACGTCCGGCTGAAGAGCTTGGTGAAATAGCTCTGACTCGTGAAGCCGCAGTTGAAGGCGATGTCTGCCACGGAGGTGTCCGTGTACTGCAGAAGCGAGCGGCTGACCTCGAGACGGTAGTCGTTCACGAAGTCGATCGGCGAGCTTCCCATGTAAATCTTGAAAAGCGAGCAGCACTTGCTGCGGGACACCTTGCCGGCCGCGGAAATGTCCGCCAGCGTGATCTTTTCCTGGTAATGCTCGTAAATGAAATGGACCATGTCCTTCTGGACAGCACGGTCCGAGAAGGAAGGCTGCGGGAGCGCATTCAGCATCGGAGGGAATGAACGGTAGAGGTAGTAAAGAAGCATGTGGATGAGAGCCACCGTGCGGAAAGGCGCTGCCGGCTCCTTGCTGTCCTTGGAAGCCTGCAGTTCCCTCAAAAGGCGCTGCACCTTGGGTGCATCATCCGAGCCCGCAGGGATGTAGAAATACTCCCGGCTCGCATTCTGGAGGAGCGGGCGGACCAGCTTCTCCCGGATTTCCTCATTTGCCGTCAAAAGCGCAGGATTGGCCAGGATGCGCATGAATACTGTATCCTCCGGCTTCGGCAGGTTCCTGTGGATCGCTCCCGGAAGGACAATCAGCGTCGAACCCTTCTGCAGGGAAATAACGGATTCGTTCAGCTGGAAATCCAGCGTCCCGTCCAGGATCGTCAGACATTCCAGCTCGTCGTGCCAGTGAGTGATCGTTCTGTATGATTTCTGCTCGCCCTTCTTCTCCTTCTGCACATAGAAAGGCGAGGCTTTCGCACCCGGCATGGCGGGCGCGTCGGGCAGAATCGTGAATGGTTTATCCATGAAAGTCTCCTTATCCAAAAAAGCGATAGAGTACGATTGTTATAAAAATAAGTCTTGAAAAAATCTTTACAAACTTGAGTGCACATTATTATTATAACAAATATAGAAAGATTTGAAAATAAACATGAGAATTACCATCAATTCCATAAAACACCTATGGAAATTTCCACTGTATCTGTTACAATAAGATAATATATAATTTTTTCAATATTACAGACACATTGTACGGAAAATCCGCGTAAAGACAGGAGTTTTACATGTACGAAGAAACAACCATCGCAGCGATTGCGACAAGCCCGGGCGAAGGCGGCATCGGCATCATCCGCATCAGCGGCATCGACGCCTGCTGCATCGCCGATAAAATATTTCAGGCCAGGGGCGGGAAATTCGCCGAATCCACGCCATACCTCATGCGCTTCGGCCACGTCGTCAGAGGAGACAAAACCATCGTCGACGAAGGCCTTGCCGTATTCATGAAAGCGCCGCACTCCTACACAGGAGAAGACGTCGTCGAAATCCAGATCCACGGATCCATGGAAGCCCTCCGTCAGACACTCGCGCTCGTCCTTGAAAACGGCGCCGTCCCGGCAGCCAGAGGCGAATTTACGAAACGCGCCTTCCTGAACGGCCGCCTCGACCTCACACAGGCCGAAGCCGTCATGGACGTCATCGAAGCCAAAGGTGCCGCTGCGCTTTCCCAGGCAGAAAGCCACCTCTCCGGGAAACTCTCCAGCTTCGTCCACACCTGCCGCGACGAAATCACCGACCTCATCACGAAACTCGAAGTCACCATCGACTACCCGGAAGAAGACCTCGAAGACCTCACCAACGAACAGATGGAAGAAGGCCTCGTCACCATCCAGAAATCCCTCGCTGATCTCCTCCAGAGATCCGAAGAAGGACGCATTATCAAAGACGGCCTTAGGACAGCCATCGTAGGACGCCCGAACGCAGGGAAATCCAGCCTTCTGAACGCCCTTCTCCAGGAAGACCGCGCCATCGTCACCGACATCCCCGGCACCACAAGAGACACCATCGAAGAATCCATCAAAATCGGCGGCGTCCCCTTAGTCCTCATGGATACAGCCGGCCTTCGCGAGACAGACAACCGCGTCGAACAGATCGGCATCGAAAGAGCCAGAGCCTCCATGGAAAAAGCCGACCTCATCCTCGCCGTCATCGACGGATCCCAGCCGCTCACCCCGGATGACAGGAACCTCCTTTCCTCACTCAAAGGAAGAAACGCCATCGTCATCCTCAACAAATACGACCTTCCGCAGGAAACAGAAATCGAAGACGTCAGAGAACTTTCCGGAAACATCCCCTGCATCCGCCTCTCCGCCCAATACGGAAGCGGCATGGACGACCTCAAAGAAGAACTCAGAAAAATCACCGGTCACCAGGACGCAGACGCAGGAAGAGAACTCTTCCTTACCAACCTGCGCCACGTAGACCTCGTCAAGAAATCCCTGGCAAGCGTAGAAAGAGCCTTAGAATCCGTCAGAAACGGCATGCCCGCCGACTGCATCGTAGTCGACCTCACCGAAGCCTGGACCCAGATGGGCGCCATCACAGGCGACACCGTAGACGACGAACTCATCAACGGCATCTTCGAACGCTTCTGCGTAGGGAAATAAAAGAACAAAAACCAAAGCGCCAAGGTACGAACGGAAAAACAGAATTCGCTGCCCTCGTCATTCCAGAGTCCTGCACTGCTGCCGCAGCGCAGAAAAAAGCCATGGTACGCTTTAATATCTAAAAGCTCTTTCTTATTACACCTTCAAAACCGCGGCGGAGCGCGAAGGGGGAAACAAGCAAACTTTGCTGACGCAAGCGGAAAACATGCCAACCGAAAGGTGTTCATTGCGTTTTTTTTCGAGCGAAGCGAGGTTTAAGGGTGTTAACCTTGCTCTGAAGGAGAAGGTGGCGCCGGAGGCGTCGGATACAGCAGTTCCTCAAGGCGTCAGCCTTGGTTGTATGGTTTTCCAATCCTTCCAATCTTTTCCCATCCCTTTCAATCTTCCATCCAGAGGATGTCCCTTTGCATCCTCTTTTTATTTTTCCCCGAATTGCAATAATAAGTTGAACACCCGGCGAACCTTTATGCAGTAAGTGCTG
>ERZ779892.1737-NODE-1737-length-18691-cov-6.191994_pt1 | contig 18691 bp, 16 predicted proteins | sample MGYA00511552_ERZ779892 | MGnify/ENA primary metagenome ERZ779892 (study PRJEB29588, sample SAMEA2154561) | human gut metagenome | biome: human gut; feature: human-associated habitat; material: faeces | place: Denmark | collected 2008/2010 ... | reverse complement strand
TATCTCTCTTTTCTTTTTTCTTAATTTTGTCCAATATCTATTGTAGCACTACACCAAACTGACAAAATCGCTTGATTTTTCCTTGACATACGGAGGGCTTTTTGGTATAATTTGTAGTGTATAGGTATATCCTGCTACGGCATTTTTGCCCGTATCGTCAAATCAATAATTTTGCGAAAAATCAGACCTATGTACTTACTTTGCAGTAAGGGAGGTAACAGCTTGAAGGTAATTGATAATATCAGCACTCTGTTAAAAGATGAACTGATAGAAAACATAAAGAAAGGCAGTAAGATGACGATCGCCGCCTCCTGCTTTTCCATGTACGCATACAAAGAACTGAAAAAACAGCTCGATAACATAGAGGAACTTCGTTTCATATTCACATCGCCTACTTTTGTAAAGAAAACAGCAAAAAAAGAAAAGCGTGAGTTCTTTATTCCCCGTATGGACAGAGAGTCGGGACTATACGGTACGGAATTTGAGATAAAGCTCCGTAATGAAATGACACAAAAGGCTATTGCAAAAGAATGTGCCAAATGGATCAAAGCTAAGGTGAAATTCCGTTCCAATGTCAGCGGTGACGGAATGATTGGTTTTGTTACTGTCGATAATCAGACTGAGTCATCGGCTTATTCGCCTATTGTCGGATTTACTACAACCGATATAGGCTGTGATCGTGGCAATAATGCCTATAATATGGTTCAATGTCTCGATACACCATTTGCTCAGCAGTATATTTCACTTTTTAATAATCTTTGGAATGATAAATCCAAACTTGAAGATGTTACCGAAACAGTAATCGAAAGCATCAGTACCGCCTATAATGAAAATGCTCCGGAGTTTATTTATTTCATGACGCTGTATCATGTTTTCAGCGAATTTCTGGAAGATATTTCAGAAGATGAGCTGCCTAATGAAGCAACAGGCTTCAAGCAGAGCAAGATATGGGATATGCTTTATGACTTTCAGCGTGATGCTGTCCTTGCTATCATCAACAAACTCGAAAAATATAACGGTTGTATCCTTGCGGACAGCGTAGGTCTTGGCAAGACGTTTACGGCACTGGCGGTCATCAAGTATTATGAGAACCGCAACAAGACTGTACTTGTATTATGCCCGAAAAAGCTCGCTGAAAACTGGAATACATACAAGGACAATTATGTAAATAATCCTATCGCCTCCGACCGCCTGAATTATGATGTGTTGTTCCATACCGATTTGTCCCGTGACGGTGGTTATTCCAACGGGCTTGATCTTGAAAGATTGAACTGGGGTAACTATGATCTTATCGTTATAGATGAGTCCCACAATTTCAGAAACGGTATTGGTACACATTCCAACACAAGAGAAAACAGATACCAGAGGTTAATGGAAAAGGTTATCCGTGCAGGCGTTAAAACTAAGGTGCTTATGCTGTCGGCAACACCTGTCAATAACCGTTTTACCGATCTGCGAAACCAGCTTGCACTTGCTTATGAGGGCTGTTCTGAGAACCTGAGCGAAAAGCTGAATACAAAGAAAACCATAGAAGAAATATTCCGTCAGGCGCAGAGAGTATTCAACGAATGGAGCGATTATCCGAAGGAACAGCGTACTACCGATTCGCTGCTGCGTATGCTTGATTTTGATTTCTTTGAGCTGCTCGATAGTGTTACTATTGCACGTTCAAGAAAGCACATACAGAAATATTATAACAGTGAAAAGATAGGCAAATTTTCCGAAAGGTTGAAACCTATCTCGCTTACTCCGTGTCTTACAGACCTCAGCAATGCTATTAATTACAATGAGATATACAGCAGCCTTATAGAGTTATCGCTTTGTATCTATATGCCGTCACATTATATCTTTGAGAGCAAACTCTCAAAATATATGGACACCAGCGATAATTTCAGACAGTCCAACCGTGAGCTTGGTATCCGCAGGCTTATGGCTATCAATCTGTTGAAAAGACTGGAAAGCTCGGTCAACTCGTTCTCGCTGACATTACAGCGTATCTATAATCTTATAACTACTACAATAAATGCTATCAATGCTTTTGAAAAGCACGGTGCCGCTGATCTCGATATGTATGAGATGACCAATGATGATCTCGACATTGATGATAGCAACATTGATTTTACAATCGGCAAAAAGGTCAAGATCGACCTTGCGGATATGGACTACCGTTCATGGCGTGATGATCTGCAAAAGGATAAAGATGCCCTTGAACTGCTGATTTTGATGATAAGAGATATTACGCCCGAACACGATACCAAATTACAGACGCTGTTTGAGCTTATCGCTAAAAAGCAGAAAGAGCCTATCAATGCAGGCAACAAGAAAATGATAATTTTCACGGCATTCTCGGATACGGCGGAGTATCTCTATGAGAATGTCAGAGTATATGTCAAGCAACAATTCGGGCTTGATACGGCTATGATAACAGGCAGCGAGGACGGCAGAACCACCATAAAGCTGAAAAAAGCAAACCTGAACAATGTGCTGACGCTCTTTTCACCCATATCTAAAGGGCGTGATGTGCTTATGTCCGGCAGTACACAGGAAATAGATATCCTTATTGCGACCGATTGTATTTCCGAGGGTCAGAACTTGCAGGACTGTGACTACCTTGTAAACTATGACATTCACTGGAATCCCGTCCGCATAACCCAACGTTTCGGACGAATCGACCGTATCGGCAGTAAAAACGAGGTCATTCAGCTTGTGAATTTCTGGCCCGATATGAACTTGGACGATTATCTGAACCTGAAATCAAGGGTTGAAACTCGAATGAAAATCTCGGTTATGACCTCCACAGGCGATGATGATCTTATCAATGCAGAAGAAAAGGGCGACTTGGAATACAGAAGTTCTCAGCTCCGAAAGATGATGAATGAAGTTGTGGATATGGAGGATATGAACGACAGTATTTCTATCATAGACTTGGGGCTGAACGAATACCGTCTTGATCTGCTGGAATATGTAAAGACACACAAAGATATTGAAAAGAAGCCCAAAGGACTTCACGCTGTTGTACCTGCAACAGATGAACTCGGTGAGGGTGTGATATTCGTTCTGCGGAATGTGAATGACAGCGTGAATATCGGCAATCAGAACCGCATACACCCGTTCTATATGGTTTATATCGGCATTGACGGCGAAGTGATCTGCGATTATCTCAATCCGAAGAAACTGCTTGACGATGTGCGTCTGCTGTGCAGGGGCAAGTCAAAGCCGATAAAGGAACTATGTGCGGTGTTCAATAAGGAGACAGATGACGGCAGGAATATGTCGCAGATGAGCGAACTGCTGAGTATGGCTATCGACTCTATCATCGACACGAAAGCTGAAAGCGACATTGACAGCTTGTTCGGTTCGGGTGGCACAAGTGCGCTTGTGTCGGACATTTCGGGACTGTCGGACTTTGAACTGATATGTTTCCTTGTGGTAAAGGACGGTGACAAATAATGTTTGGACTGCCCGAAAGCACCTATTTCGGAAAGCTCGTTCCGAAGAATAAGTTTTATGACAAGCTCGCTATCGATAAGAAACTGGAGCGCAGTTTCATAGATCAGATAAACTCGATACGCTGGGTGCATAAGCTGTCCGTCGATACACTGAATGTGGAGAAAGGCGGTACTGTTGAAGAAGTCGAAGTCTTTCTGATAAAGCTGAAAACAAGCGAGCTTGACCTGAATGTGCTTCGGCAAATGGACAGGCAGCTCCACTATCATCTGATATTCATACTGGAATTTGAGGAACAGTATCAACTTTGGATAGGCTACAAGGAAGAAAGCACAAATGCTGCTTTCAAGGTCGGGAATTATTATCACACCGATTGGGTTACAGAAGATACTTTCTCCCTGCGGATAGACGGTCTGAACATGGATACTGTCTATGAGAACCTTGTTCGTCAGATTGCAGGCGATACGCTGGCACAGGAAAACAGCGAGAGCCTGAAAGAGACTGTTGAACGGCAACTGGAACGGGAAAAGCTCACAAAAGAGATTGAAAAGCTCCGTGCGAAGATACGCAAGGAAAAGCAGTTCAACCGACAGGTGGAGTTGAACAAGCAACTGAAAACACTCTTGAAACAACTGGAGGAACTATAATGGATTTATCCCAAGTATTGTCTATTGCGACAGCCTGCATTGTTAGTGCTGGCGGTGTTGGAGGCATAGCTATTGCAGTTATAAAATTTTCATCAAATATCATAGCTGAAAGAATATCTGTTAAGTATGAAAATAAGTTAGAACAGGCTTTAGAAAAATATAAAACAGAATTGAGCAAAAAAGAGTATGTGAGCCAAGTAAAATTTGATGCAGAATTTGAAATATATAGAACATTAAGCAAAGGATTTAGTACGGCTGTTAAAAACATCAGTTTAATGATTCCTGACGGAAAGGCATATTTTCCAACAGATAAAGACAAAAGAAAAGAATATGAAAACAATAATTATGTGAATGCTAATAACGCTATTGTTATGGCACAAGATGCTTTATATGCAAATGGAGCATTTATCTCGGAAGACTTGTATAACAAATATAATGAGATATTAGCATTGTGCGGTCAACAGCTTAATGCATTTCAAAGAAGGTACAATGTATTGTATTTCGCTTCACAAGAGAAAAAAGAGAGCTATACAGATAAAGAATATGAGCGAACCACAACAATCAAAGAAAAATGGCTTGAATTGAATAATTGCGTCCGAGAATATATCTCAAAATTAGAGGTTATTGATTAGGAGGAATCTCATAATGGAAAAGAGGAATCTCATAATGGAAAAAATGAAAATGGAATCCGCAAACATTACGGATATGAACATAGATAAGATCGCCGCACTGTTCCCGAACTGCATTACGGAAACGGCTGACGAGAACGGCAAACTGAAAAAGGCAATTAACTTTGAAATGCTCCGTGCAATGCTGAGCGAGGATATTGCCGAGGGCGATGAAGCCTATGAATTTACTTGGGTGGGCAAAAAGGCGGCTATTGCTGAGGCTAACCGCCCTATCCGCAAGACGCTCCGCCCCTGCGTGGAGGAAAGCGTGAACTGGGACAGCACCGAAAACCTCTATATCGAGGGCGATAACCTTGAAGTGTTGAAACTGTTGCAGGAAAGCTATCTCGGCAAGGTGAAGATGATCTACATCGACCCGCCTTACAACACGGGAAATGACTTTATCTACCGTGATGATTTTGCCGTGTCTGCTGACGATTACGCAGAGGAAAGCGGACAGCTTGACGAGAACGGCAACCGCCTTTTCAAGAACACCGACAGCAACGGGCGTTTCCATTCCGATTGGTGTAGTATGATCTATTCAAGGCTAATGCTGGCGAGAAATTTGCTGAGTGATGACGGGGTTATTTTTGTCTCGATTGATGACGGAGAAGTTGAAAATTTACGTTCAATCGGAAATGAAGTGTTCGGCGAAGGTAACTTCGTTGCGGATTTGATTTGGCAAAAGAAATTTTCAAGATCAAATGATGCTACTTATTTTTCAACTATGCACGACCATATTCTGTGCTTTTGTAAAAGAAATATTTTATATGGGCATGGTGGCTGGAAGATTGGCTTATTACCACGAGGCGAGGAAATACCCTCTGGATATAGCAATCCTGATAATGATCCTCGTGGAGTATGGACATCTGTTATTCTTTCTGCAAAATCCGGTTCTGATAGTTTACTTTATGAGATTACTACACCCAGTGGAAGAAAAGTAGTTCCTCCAAGTGGAAGATATTGGAGTTGTAGCAAAGAAACTTTTGAAAAATGGAAAGCAGAGAATAGAATATGGTTTGGTAAAGACGGCGATGGCTCACCAAGAAAAAAGACATTTCTTAGTGAAGTTCAAGATGGACTTAGACCGAACACCATTCTCTTTCATGAAGACGCTGGTCACAATCAGGAAGCGAAGCAAGAAACAAAAGCATTGTTTAATGGTGTTGGCGTGTTTGACGGACCGAAACCGGTAAAGTTATTAAAACTTCTTTTGACTATTGCTAATGCCAAAGAAGATAGTATCATCCTCGACTTTTTCAGCGGCAGTGCCACAACAGCCCACGCTGTTATGCAGTTAAACGCTGAAGACGGCGGACACCGCAAGTTTATTATGGTACAGCTCCCCGAAGAAACTGCCGAAGACAGCGAAGCATTTAAGGCAGGCTATAAAACTATCTGTGAGATAGGCAAAGAGCGTATACGCCGTGCAGGTTCAAAAATAAAATCCGAAACAGGTGTGGATATTGACTACGGTTTCCGTGTCCTGAAACTCGATGACACAAATATGCAGGACGTTTATTACACCCCTGCCGAAACAGATCAGCAGATGCTTTTAGGCTTTGAGAGCAACATCAAGCCCGACCGCACCGATCTTGACCTGCTGTTCGGCTGTCTGCTTGACTGGGGCTTGCCGCTTTCCATGCCGTACAGCTCCGAGCAGATAGAGGGTGTGACTGTGCATACCTATAATGACGGCGACCTTATCGCCTGCTTTGACAAGGCTATCCCCGAAAGCGTCATAAAGACCATTGCAAAACGTCAGCCGCTGAGAGTTGTGTTCCGTGACGACAGCTTTGCAGACAGCCCGTCGAAGATCAATGTCAGCGAGATATTCAAGATGCTCTCGCCGGATACAAGGGTTAAGGTGATATGATATGAAACTGCAATTCAAACACCAGAAATTCCAGGCTGATGCGGCAAAAGCTGTTGTTGATGTGTTCGCAGGTCAGCCATACCTCACGCCTACATACATGATAGACCGTGGTAATGAAACTCGCCTGACCGATACGGACGAGGAGTTCACAGGCTGGGCAAATCAGAAGCTAATCCCTGCCCTGACCGATGATATGATACTGGAGCGTATCCGTAAGATACAGCGTGCAAATCAGATAAAGCCCTCGGACAAGCTGGAGGGGCGGTATAACCTCACTATCGAAATGGAAACGGGTGTCGGCAAGACCTACACCTACATCAAGACCATGTACGAGCTGAACAAGGCTTACGGCTGGAGCAAGTTTATTGTTGTCGTGCCGAGCGTTGCTATCCGTGAGGGCGTGTTCAAGTCATTCCAGATCACGCAGGAGCATTTTGCAGAGGAATACGGCAAGAAGATTCGCTTTTTCATATACAACTCTGCAAGGCTCACCGAGATAGACCGCTTTGCATCTGACAGCAATATCAATGTCATGATAATCAATTCGCAGGCGTTCAACGCAAAGGGCAAAGATGCTCGCCGTATCTATATGAAGCTCGATGAGTTCCGCAGCCGCCGTCCTATCGACTTTATCGCAAAGACAAACCCCGTGCTTATTATAGATGAACCGCAGTCGGTTGAGGGTAAGCAGACAAAGGAACGTCTGAAAGAGTTTCACCCGATACTGACACTCCGCTATTCCGCAACGCATAAATCCGACAGCATTTATAACATGATCTACCGCCTTGACGCACTGGAAGCCTATAACAAAAAGCTCGTTAAAAAGATTGCGGTTAAGGGTATCAGCGCAAGCGGAACAACGGCAACAGAGGGCTTTGTGTTCCTTGAAAGTATCAATGTTTCGGGTGCAAATCCGACAGCTACTATCCGCTTTGATGTCAAGGGAAAAACAGGTGTCCGTCAGGTCAGCCGAACCGTTAATGAGGGTTTTAACCTCTACGATCAGTCGGGACAGCTCGAAGAATACAAGAACGGCTATACCATTTCCCGTATTGACGCAAGGGACGATCATATCGAATTCCTGAACGGCAAAAAGCTGTTCCTCGGTGATATTATGGGCAGCATAGACGAGGAGCAAATTCGCCGTATCCAGATACATGAAACTATCGTATCACATATCGAGCGTGAGAGACAGCTTTTCCATAAGGGAATCAAAGTGTTGTCGCTTTTCTTCATTGATGAAGTCGCAAAGTACAAGCAGTATGATGAAGCAGGACAGCCTGTGAACGGTATCTATGCGGATATGTTTGAAGAAGAATACAAGGCTGTCATTGAGAATTATCAGCGTGAGTTCGGCGATGACGATTATATCCGCTATCTTGATGCGATTTCTGCTAACAGCACCCATGCCGGATACTTCTCCGTAGACAAAAAGGGCAAGTTGACAGACGGCAAGATCGACAAGAAAGAGAAAACCTCGGACGATGTATCGGCTTATGACCTTATCATGAAAAACAAGGAGCTTCTCCTTGACCGTGATCCGAAGCGTTCGCCTGTGCGCTTCATATTCTCCCACTCGGCTCTTCGTGAGGGCTGGGATAATCCTAACGTGTTCCAGATCTGCACCCTGAAACAGTCCACAAGTGAAGTCCGCAAGCGTCAGGAAGTCGGCAGAGGTCTGCGACTTTGTGTCAATGAGGACGGAGACAGAATGGATACGGGTGTTCTTGGCAATGAAGTGCATAATATCAACGTGCTGACCGTTATCGCAAGTGAAAGCTATGACAGCTTTGCAAAAGGCTTGCAGAGTGAGATTGCAGAAGCAGTCGCATACAGACCAAAAACTGTTACTGCCGAGTTGTTCAAAGGCAGAGAGATCAGCGATGACAAGGGTAACACTCAGGTCATTGATGACGATCTTGCTCAGGCTATCTATGAGGATATGATCTCCAATGGCTATATCAAGCGTGGTCAGCTCACCGACAAATACTACGAGGACAAGGCTAACAATGAGATCAAGGTAGCAGAGGAAGTTGCTGACAGCGCTCCTGCTGTTATAGAGATCATTGAGAGCATTTATGATGAAAAAACAATTCAGCCCGAAGATGCCCGTAAGAATAATGTTGAGCTTAAAGTCGATGACAAAAAGCTCGCTATGCCAGAATTTAAGGCGTTATGGGAGAAAATAAATTCCAAATCGGTATATGTAGTCGATTTTGAGACTGATGAGCTTATCAAGAATGCTATCAACGCACTGAACAGCAAACTCAGGGTGCAGAAGATATTCTACAAGATCGAATCAGGCTTTATGGAGGGCATTGACTCCAAGGAGGCTCTTGAAAAGGGCGAGGCTATGAAGAAAAACGAGTCCGCCACCGAAACAAGAACTTTCACCGCCAACAAGAGCGTGAAATATGACCTTATAGGCAAACTCGTTGCAGAGACAGGGCTTACAAGAAAAGACATTGTCCGTATCATGACAGGTATTGAGCCTGCGGTTTTCGGTCAGTATCAGTATAACCCCGAAGAATTCATACTCAAATCTGCTCAGCTTATCAATGAGCAGAAAGCAACAGCTATCATTGAGCATATCACCTATCACGCTCTTGATGATCATTACGGTACGGAAGTATTTACTGAGCCTACTATCAAGGGAAAGCTGAACGTCAATGCAATGAAAGCTCAGAAGCACCTCTACGATCATATCGTATATGACAGCACAAATGAGCATGATTTTGCGACGGAGCTTGATACTAACAAGGCTGTTGCGGTGTATGTCAAGCTGCCGAACGGTTTCTATATCTCAACTCCGGTTGGCAAGTATAATCCCGACTGGGCGATAGCTTTCTATGAGGGTGAGGTCAAGCATATCTACTTCATAGCAGAAACAAAAGGATCTATGTCTTCTATGCAACTCCGTGACATCGAAAAAGGCAAAATACACTGTGCTAAGGAGCATTTCAAGGCTATCAGCAGTGATAATGTTGTTTATGATGTGGTGGACAGCTATCAGTCGATGTTGAATATTGTTACAAAATAATAGGGTATCTACATACAGCAAAGCAGGCTCTTATTTCGTTTCTAAGAGCCTGCTTTATCATTTTGTATTACATATCACAACAGCACTGAAAACCGTTTCCGTTCGTCTGAGCACATACCGCCGTCACTGTCAGAAAAGCTGTCTTTAATCTGTATCGACCTTGACAGCGAACTTGCTTTGGAAGTGCAGTTCCTCCACGATAATAACTGCCGTCTTGTCGGGAGCGTTTCTGAGCGAACCTACAAATGTTATTTGTCCGCCTTTGGAGTAGAGAAAACTCACTGACTTTGCGTTATCATTGAATGCGAGACAAGTGAATGTATCTCTCTACGTTTTCGGAATCGTTGAGTTTAGGCTGGTCAACAGCGATACTGAATTTACAGTAACTGTGATTATCCTCGGTTACAACGTCGAGATCAGTTGTGATGCGTTCTGTCATCATTATTTTGTTCAACATAGCTTGCTCCTTTCAATCCTCGTCTGAACACTCCGGCAAGCCGTGCGTGAGCTGAATGTAAACACACTCTGCTCGGTCACGTTCCTCGCCCTTGGTAGTCATCATAAGTTCAAGGAAATAAGCCTTAGCTTCCTCATAGTCCGTCCAAACCTCACGTCTGCCGTTGCAGATAGTCATGACCTTGCGTGATCTCGGCATTGCCAATTCAGGTATTTTCAACATAGCTGTGTACCTCCAAATCATTATTGTAGATACAGTATACACAATCATCACGCTTGAGTCTAGCTGACCGGAATAATTGTAATAATTCTTGTGAAAGGCGCAGCAATATAACAATTATCCCCGGTGCAATGCGCTGAAAAAGTATTTCTGAAATATGATAAAAAAGCAAGTATGGCATTGATTTCTTCAGGAAATAGGAGTATAATACATATAAAGCACTAAGCATATTTTTTTGACTTAAGTTATAGGAGGATACTAAAAATGGATTGTTTTGAACTGGATAATGCTAAGGTTGTATTTGGTCAAAATGAATATCTGTATCAACGTGTACTTGATGACTTTAAAAACACAAGCTTTATTGGAATTATTACATTTAATATTTCAACAAAGCCAGACAGTATATTGCTTAGTCTGTTAAAAGATGCTTGTGATAATGGCTCAAACGCTGTGATAATTACAAATATTCCCAAAAGGTTTTCGAAATACTATAAAACAACCTATGCATTGGCAGCTAAAAAAACTATTGATATGTATAAAAAGTGTCTAAATCCACAAAATTATTCAATGAGATTAAATCCTTATTTTGCCTTTGACAATCATGCAAAAGTTGTTTTAACTGATAATATGGTTTATTGGGGATCGAGTAATTTTTCAGATGAAAGCAGTCAAAACATTGAATGTGGTACTCTTTCTACAGACAAAGAATTAATAAAATATATGAGAGAGACATTATTCACAAATATCCAAGATAAATCTATACCATATTACAAAAACAATTTTGCTGTTGCGATTTCAAACTTAGAGAGTTTGATTCCTGTTTGCAAAGAAGCAAGAGATAATCTATTTGAGTCCTCATTTGAACCATGGGCAGATTATGATACTGACTTTGAAGAAAAATGGATATTTCGTAAAAGTGAAAATTGCCTTACTATCTCGTTCCTACGGAATTTCATTTCGTTTATCATGGGATTTGATGAAGCTCTAAATGTGATAGATAAAATAGTAGATGAGTATTGGGACTTTGAAGAACTACCTGAAGAAGTTGAACAGCTTAGCGGTTTATATGATGAGTATAAAAAAGTATATGAAGACTTTTTTGCGGATATATCTTCTTTATTTGATGCTCTTGAGCCAATGGCTGCCTATGATGTGTCAAGTGAAGCTTGTAGAAGAATCAGCAATGAATATGGTATGGAAGCCTATGATGAATACCTTGATGATTATACCGATAAAGTAATGGATGAAACATTATCAGAATACGAAGAACTAATTAAGAATTCTAATCAAACATTGCGTGATTCAATCGAAAGACTTGATTCGATAATAAAGTATTTTGAACAGTTAAAAATCAATTTATATAAACTGCTTAAAGTTAATACTAAAATTGATAACACAAATATATGATTCTTTTAATTAAAGCGGGTTCTACAATACAATATCATATATGGATTTGAATACTATTATCATTCAAGTACATTCTGTCTGCGTTTCTTCTGCTGATCTCGGCTCTGCTCCTGACGTATAAATTCTTCTATCTCCTTCATTGCTTCGGAAAGCTCTCTCGACTTCTGATCCAATGCGTCATACTTGGTGATCATATTTTCCAGTTTTCCACGAAATTTGGCAATGTGCTTTTCCAACTGTTCGACTGTCGGGATTTTCTTCGGGAACGCTTTTTTGAGGTCACTCTCAGACGCTGAATACCGATACAGCTCGGCATCAAAACGGTCGGCATATTTCTTTTGCTTGCGCCCTTTCAGCGACATATAATGGTCGTGAAACGGCTTTGAATTTTGATAAGTCCTGAGCCATATTAACTGCTCCTCACGCTCCTTGATCTCCTCGCTAATCTGATTCATCTTGCCGACAAGAGTTATCCTTTCACCATAAGCGTCAACGGCAGCAGTTTTTGCCTCCTCAGCGGTCACGCCATACTTGGCAAGAATATTCATCGCCTTGCTTGTCAGCCTCATATTACTGCGGTCGATGCTGTCACGGATAAACTTGTTTTCCTCCGTCTGCACAGGCACACGGATGATCCTTGCTTTCGGGCTGTATTCCATAGCTTTCTTGTAGTGAACGATACGGCTTTTTATTTGCTCAGTCTCGTAAAACCACCCCAGCGTTTTTGCCCTCGCCATTTTGGCTCTCGGATTGCGTTCTTTCTGTTCGGCAAGCATAAATTTCAGGTCAATCGTATGCTCCGGATTGTAGTAGACAAGTATTGCTCCGGATTGTAGTAGACAAGTATGCCGTTCTGAGCGCATTTCAGCAGGAAACCCGCAAAGTCATCGCTCTCCTTAACAACTTGGTCGATAGCATATTTCAGCTTTGCCTTCCACGATAATCCCTGCCTGTTCATGTCCCACTCCCAGTGCGACTTACCCTTGACTTCTTCGGGGTGTTCGATAACAGATAGATTATTCTCCGTGCAAAGCTCGTCCGATATGCGTCTGAGCTCTGCCCACGCACGTTCTTTTTTTCTTGCCCTGATTATGCTCAGTTTCAAAGGTTTTGCCCGTGATAAAATTCGTATTATTTACGATAATATGAGCGTGGCAGTGTTGGTGGTCGGTATGTATTGCAATGACATACTGATACTGTTCTTTCAGCAACCTATGACACAATTCCTGCGCTATTTCCATAGCCTTTTCGGGAGTGACTTCATTGGGAGCGAACGACTGAATTATGTGCTGGGCTTTGGTGGTGCTTCGCCCTGTTCCGAAACGCTGTCGGACGGCTCTGAATTGTTCAGCTGCTCGGACGGGTTCTGTCTCGCACATAAAAGTCTCGACAAGCGAATGACCTCTGGTCTTATTCCCGTCCACGATGTATTCAAGGCTTTCGCACACTGAATCGCTGATCGAATGTAGCTTAGTAATTGCCAAATCGCATTTACACTCTCTTTCATGGTGGTAATATTTTCGCTGTAAACTCTGCCCGTGCTGTTCACCCTTCGAGCTACCTGATTCACATTAGTGGATAAGGCTCTGATCGCACCGATAATGCCGTTCATATCGCTCTGATCCATCATCAGAACATAGTGCGCTTTTGCACACTCACGGACATAGCTCGACTTCTTCACATGGAGCAACTCCGCCTGCCTGCAAATATGCTCCCACTCGGTATCATTGAAACGGATATTGAGGGTATGATTACGGCATTGATTTCGTCCGTCAAGATATTCATGCTCGTCTGCGGTAAGCTCATCGGGACTGACCTTTTCAAGCACTCCGTCAAGTTCCTCACGCATACCGTCACGGGTATAGTTCAGAGCAAGCTCTGTACTGTCCTTGTGACCGTAATCTCTCTTGTAATTCTTTTCGGCTTTTGTCATAAAAGTCTCCTTTGCTTTTGACCGCATCAGCGGTCTTTTTATTTAGGGGTTTTAGGGGAAATTTTTTCCCTGACAAGCATCGTGTTTTGTTGTCCGTTTTCCGAAACGCGGCACAAAATACCGTGCTTGCGAACTGAGAGTGTCGATTTCATCGACACTCATATAATCCGCCCGCGGCGGTTGTTTTCTCGCTGTTATAGCGAGAATTCAGAGCGATAGCGACTCTATCTTTTTTTCGTCGCTCCTACCGACGATTATATTGTAAAATACCTCGGCGCAATTATTGCGCAAGTTGTGCGGCAGTCTGATGAAAATGTATCTTTATATATCTACCGAAGAATTTACGGTTATGTTAATGTTTCTTCTGAGAATTTTCAGTATGTTTATAACAGTACTGCTCATTGCTTAAAATCAACAGCGAATTTATGTTTATATTGTGTATAGAACTGTTGCATATTTAAAATCAACTTAGTTGCTTTTTTAATGATTATGTGGTATACTTAATATGTAAGAAAAGGTATGTTCTTACTTATAAACGTTTCGCATTTTGGAGGAAGATAATATTTCGGAGGACTATATGGCTCTTATTGATACTTATAGAACAAATGTTGCAAAGAAAAGAGAGCAGATTTCCAAACTGTTTTCAGAGAAAGCTAAGGAAAATGAAAAAATAGCTGCAGCAAGAACTAAAATTGAACGTGCCAGCGATGCTATAAGAAAAACAAAAAGTTCAGCTACCATTAAATCTAAAACCAATGATATAACCAGGGCTGAAAAAGACATCACAACGTCTGAGAAGAAAATTGCCGTTCTTGAAAAACAGATTGCAAGGCTTGAGAAGGAAATAGCTGATGAACAAAAGAAAGTTGAACGTGAAGAAAAGAAGATTCATGATCAACGGATTAAAGCGGAAGCCGAAATGCAGAAAAAAACACAACATCAGATTTTAGAGTTAAATAAAACAATTCAACGTCATGCTGACATACATTCTAATTTGCAAAATCAAATAGATGAATTACAGAAATTACCTAAGAGAATTACTGTATTATTTTTAGCATCAAATCCCGTAGATACTCCTTCGCTACGGTTAGATGCTGAATGTCGAGCAATACAAGAAATGATTAGGAAGTCTGAATATAGGGACACAATAAAATTTGAATCAAGGTGGGCTGTACGAACTTCTGATCTTCTACAGGCTATAAATGAAGTTAATCCTGATATTATTCATTTTAGTGGTCATGGAGATGACGATGGTACGTTAGCATTTGAAAATCCTGATGGAGAATGTAAATTAGTTACAAAAGAAGCTATGGCACAAACTATTATGACACTTTCCGATAAGGTGCGTCTGATTTTCTTTAATGCTTGCTTTTCAGCTATTCAAGCGGAGAATATCGTAAAGTATGTAGATATAGCCATTTGAATGAACACTTCTATAGGCGATGAAGCGGCACTCGTATTTGCCTCTCAGTTTTATTCTTCTATAGGATTTGGTAAGAGTATAGAAGTATCTTTTAATCAAGCCAAAGCTGCTTTAATGTTAGAGGGTATTCCTGAAGAAACAACGCCCGAATTGTTTGTTCGAGATGGATTGCAAGCTAACATTATTATTTTAGTTCAACCAGAATAACATCATCTATAAATCAGAAATATTTTCGTAAAAGCTGTGAAGCGGGATATACTTCCGCTCCGCAGCTTTTTATTATTTCCGGACAAATTACACGATAAGTTCGGAATTATCACTGTCCTGAGCTGTATCTTTATCGCTATCGGCAGTGCTCTCCTGTTTCAGCTTTGCAAGCTGTTCAGGGTGCTTAGTGATAAGCTCAAAAAGTCCCTGCTCATCACAGCCGAGTGCGTCCCTGATCTTAGCGAGCTGGATTGCGTTCAGCTTTGCATTGATCTTCTCAATTTCAGCCTTGTCGCTCTCGATACGATCAAGCACCTCCTGACGCTTGCTCTGGAGCTTTTCTGTCTGCTGTTCATAGGTAAGCATACCGCCACCTCCTTCCGTTTTATTCTCTCCTTGTTTTGTTTGTGTCTGCCGTGGTATCTCCACAATCAAATTATAGCGCGCAATGAAGCCATTTGTCCAGCCGCAATTGCGCACGAACTTTTAGTGAAATTTCCATTTTACCCAGTGTAGACTTCTTTCTTTGACGAGAAGTCGTTCAAGGAATGATAGTCTGACAACAAAACCATAGCTGTAAACGGTATGGCATTCGCCGTTCCGCACAGCTATATCACACACAACTAAAAGAGGGGCAGATAGAGAAAGCAATCCCCTCGCTCTAAAGCATAGAGACAGACAAGCTAAAGGAGTAACAAGCTATGAAAAACAGAACAATGCAGGATCTGAACGAGCAGTACATTAACTGTCCCGTTCAGATCAACGAGTATGAAGTGGACGGCAGACTTTATCGTGTGCATAGCCACTTCATCGGAGACAAAGACATCAACGACGTGATGTATCGGTATGCTGAAGACAGGGCGATGAGTGAAATGCTCAACCTTGTTCCGTCGGTAAAATCAGCTTAAAATTTTTCCTCAAAAGGTATTGCCTTTACCGATATATTGCGCTATAATAGCTATATCGGTAAAGGTCGCTTTGGGAAGAAAGGAGTTTATGATGTTACCAAAGCAGACCAATTACAATGTGGGGATGTACCTCCGCTTATCAAAGGACGATGAGCGTTCCGGTGAATCCCTTTCGATAGAAAACCAGAGAAAAGTCCTGACTGATTATATCAGTGAACAGGGCTGGACTCTTTACGACGAATATGTTGATGATGGGTATTCGGGAACAAGTTTTGAGAGACCTGGCGTCCAGCGTTTGCTCGAAGATGCCAAAAACGGAAAGATAAATCTTATCATCTGCAAGGACATGAGCCGTTTCGGAAGAAACTATATCGCTGTCGGTCAGTATGTGGATTATATCTTTCCAATGTACAATATTCGTTTTATCGCTCTAACGGATAACATTGATACGGCGAATAATAACAGTGCAAGTATGGAGATGCTTCCGATAGTAAATGTTTTTAATGAGTGGTACGCTGCCAATACGTCGAAAAAACTGCGTGCTGTCATAGAAACCAACGCTAAGGCAGGCAAGTACAAAACAACCTTCGCCGCATACGGATATGATAAGGGCGAAGATGAAAACAGAACGCCTGTGATTGATCCTGAGACTGCTCCGATCGTTCGCCGTATTTTTGAGATGAGGGCTTCGGGGGCAAACCTCCGCAAGATTGCTATGGCTTTGAATGATGATGGTATTCTTTCACCTGCCGATTATCACTACACAAAAGCAGGTAAAGCAACTCCGTTGTATTCTCATCATCTGTGGAGTACACAGGCGGTAAAACGTATCCTGCACAACCCGATCTATATCGGTACGCTCGCAAGAATGAAATGATTACTGTGAGTTACAAGAACCATAAGGTCATCAAGCGTGATGAAAGCGACTGGATCGTTCATGAGAACAACCATGAGGCGATCATCTCCAGGGAGCTGTGGGATAAGGTTCGAGAGCTGGAGGATTCCGTCAGCACTGGCAAGTTCACAAAAACTGGTGAGGTCAAACCTTTGTCGGGTATGTGCTATTGCAGCACCTGAGGTACAAAAATGAAGTTTACTTCTTCCATGACAGGCAAGACACCACAGAACTACACCTGCGGTCTGTACGCCAGATTTGGTAAGCAGTATTGCAACACACATTTCATCACACTGAAAGCACTTGAAAGTGTTGTGATTGCTGATATTCAGCGTCAGATCGACTTTGTGATGAATGATGATAAGGCAAGGGAAAAGTATCTTGCAAGAAAGCGTAGACTAAACAATTTACAAGAGAATGCTGACAGAAAGAGCTTGCAGGATATAACAAAACGCTTAGGTGAGCTTGACAGGTTTATTGAAACAGCTTATGAGGATAGGGCACTCGGCAGAGTTTCCGAAGAGATTTGTATTCCACTTCTCGAAAAGTATCAGGCTGAAAAAGATACGCTGACAGCGGAATACGATGAACTTCATCAGCGCACTCAAACCGAACAGCAGGACGAAGCAGATGTGGACGAATATATCCGTCGTCTGAGATTATATGCAGGGGCAGAACAGCTCACCCATCAGATGGCATTGGAACTTATCGAGTACGTCACCATTGATGAGAACCCGAATGACAAGAAGACTGTCCGTGATATTCATGTCTATTACAAGCTGATCGACAAACCGCTAAAGGACAGAAAAAACGCCCATATAGGGCGAATTGATGCATCAGAAGATTGATACTTACTGGTTATTTTGTTTGAAGAATAGTTGCGTATCCATTTGTGACACTGACAATGTTGAGAGCGTAGTATTGTTGTCAAGAAAAGATAAATAAGAACCAGAAAACGACGTATTTCCAGGCTTTTTCGGAGGTTTGGATTTGAAGCCAGACTTCTGAAAAAGCTCGCTTTTCTTATATGGAAACATATCCACTGCAAAATATGTGTCAGCTTGTGACCTCGGATTAGATGTCACAATTTGAGACAGTGGATTAGATGTCAGGCATTTTGGGATGATTTTTGGAAAATGAAAAAGGGTGACAACCAATCATGCAGGACTGACTCCTATTGAAATCGGTCAGGGAGTAATCTATAAAGAGGTAAAATTAACATCTCTTTACAGAAAGTTGTATCAGCATCAATTTTCCAAAGATGATATTACAACTGAAGTTCAGGAGTATTATGCTTCCATGCCAAAAGTATATCCCGATTTCAATGGAGGCTGGCAACCACATATTGTTTTTGTAGGTGAAATTATAGAGGTTAGGGATGAACGATAAATTGGGATTTAGAGGATGCGAATGAGCAGCATGAAGAAAATAAAAGAAGGAATTAATTTAAAAAAAATCCTTAGGCTGAAGAATACAGGCAGTATCTTTGTGATTGCGGGGCTTTTGACGATTTTTGTAATAGCGTTGTACACATTTATTCTGCAAAGTTCTTACACTAAGACCG
>ERZ779892.1668-NODE-1668-length-19230-cov-4.726258_pt1 | contig 19230 bp, 10 predicted proteins | sample MGYA00511552_ERZ779892 | MGnify/ENA primary metagenome ERZ779892 (study PRJEB29588, sample SAMEA2154561) | human gut metagenome | biome: human gut; feature: human-associated habitat; material: faeces | place: Denmark | collected 2008/2010 ... | reverse complement strand
CAGCCGCCGCAGCTTCAAGCCGGAGCTTGTGGAGCTTATGCAGGAGGAAAACCGCCTGACGTCCCGCTATCAGAAGCTCTATGCCAACATGACCGTGGAATTTGACGGCAAGACCATGCCCATGCCGATGCTCGGCAAGTACAAGGTCAGCGCCGACCGCGCCGTACGCCGCGCCGCTTACGAGGCCGAGGGCAAGGTCTTTGATGCAAACCGCGCGGAGCTGGACGAGATCTATGACAAGCTCGTCCACAACCGCAATGCGCAGGGCCGCATGCTTGGCTATCCGAACTTCATTCAGCTCGGCTATGACCGCCTCGGCCGCAACTGCTATGGACAGAAGGAGCTGGCGGCCTTCCGCGACCAGATCGCAAACGATCTTGTCCCCATCATTGCGGAGGTCAAGGAGGCCCAGCGCAAGCGCATCGGCGTCGACCGCCTGCACATTTACGACGACAAGTTCCGCTTCCCGGACGGCAACCCAACCCCGGAGGGCACGGCGGAGGAGATCCTCGCCGCAGGCCGCAGAATGTATGAGGAGCTCAGCCCGGAGACGAAGGAATTCATCGACTTCCTCTACGACAACGAGCTGCTCGACGTGCTCTCCCGCGAGGGCAAGGCCCCCGGCGGCTACTGTACGATGTTTGAAAAATACAAGGCTCCGTTTATCTTCTCGAACTTTAACGGCACAGCCGGAGACGTCGATGTGCTGACTCACGAGGCCGGTCACGCCTTCGCATTTTACCGCGCAATGAACAGCGATATCTACCCGGACCTGCGCGAACCGACCATCGAGGCCTGCGAATGCCACTCCATGAGCATGGAATTTCTGACGCAGGATTATCATAAATATTTCTTCGGCGCGCAAACGGCAAAATACGAGCTTGCCCACTGTGAAGACAGCCTCGATTTTATCCCCTATGGCTGCATGGTGGATGAATTCCAGCATTTGATGTATGAAAATGAGGACCTGACGCCGGATGAGCGCCACGGCGTGTGGGAGAAGCTCGAGAAGAAGTACCGCCCCTGGCTGAGCATGGACGGCCTGCCCTTCTACGGCCGCTACGCCCACTGGCAGTGGAAACCGCACATTTATCTCAATCCGCTGTACTATATTGATTATTGTATGGCAGGTACGGTCGCGTTCCAGGTCTGGACGCTCTCTCTGCAGGACCGCAAGGCAGCGTGGGAGAAATATCTGGCCTTTGTCGACCAGGCGGGAACAAAGACGTTCGCCGATTTGTGCCAAAGCGTCGGCCTGCGTATACCGTACGAGGACGGCTGCATCCGCGAGGTCGGCTCCGGTATCCGCGACTGGATCCGGGAAAACAGCTCTGCCGAGGCCTGAATGCACCTTGCATAGTCCCCGAGCGGTGGATGACAGAAAACGTGATTTTCGGCAGGTCGTGTCAGAATGCGCGTATCTTGTGAACATTTCATGAAATCAAAAAAATTATCCACCGGTCTGCTATAAAAATTCACAGAAGATTTTCAAAGGGAAAAAAATTCGTTCTTTTTTGTTGATTCTGCAAGGGAATTGTGCTATAGTATTACCAAACTTTTCAGAAAGCATCCAAGGGTTGTCCGCTGCATGCGGACACAAGTGCTTTGCTTGATATTATCTGTGAATATCACAGCATAATATACATATTTTTGTAGGAGGTAACGCAATGAAAAAGAATCTTCTCAAGCTTCTGACTCTGGTTCTCGCTCTGGTCATGGTTGTCACCGTGTTCGCCGGCTGCAAGAAGGCAGACGAAGAAACCGATGCCCCCACGCAGGGCAGCGAAGAGACTCCCACTGAGACGCAGGAGCAGCCGGCTGACGAGTACAAGCCGTCCGCTGCACAGCTCCTGAACGGCAAGGAGTGGGGCAAGGATTACACCGAGCTGTACGACGAGATCGGCGACAAGGTCACGATCGACGACGTGCAGGAGGATCCGACCACCGGTCTGGCTTACGTCGAGTACGAAGGCAAGACCTATGAGCTCGGCATGGACTTCCTGTCCATGGCAATGGTCTACAAGACCGCTGTTCCCGAGAACTCCCAGTACGAGACCGAAGACGACGTCTACGCCGCCTGGTGGAAGTACTACATGACCCGTTGGAACTATCTCCTCCCGGAGATCCCCCTCTACAGCAACGAGTACTACGATGTTTACAACGCACAGATCAAGGGCGTTGACGAGCATCCGACCAACCCGTACTGGGGCCCGGCAAAGGCTCTGATCGACTGGACGAGTGAGAAGACCGACAAAGACATCATCATCGGCAACACCACCGACCTGTCCGGCAAGTTCCGTTATTCCAACTTCGGCGGCTCCAACCCCGGCGCTTCCGACCTTGACGTTGACAACCTCATCAACGGCATGGAGACTGTCGCCACCACCAAGGAAGGCGGCTTCGAGGTCAACAAGACGGTCGTCAAGCAGCTTGATAAGGTTGAGAATGAGGATGGCACCCTCACCTACACCATCACCCTGAACGACGGCCTGCTCTTCAGCGACGGTACCCCCGTCACCGCGAAGAACTATCTGTACTACACCATGGTCTTCTCTACCCTCGTTGCTTCTGAGGCTGAGGGCAAGGATCGCCAGGCCGGCCTGACGGTCGTCGGCTTTGAAGAATTCAACGCTTACGACGGCACCAACGAGGGCGACGGCGTCTCCAAGACCTTTACCGGCCTGCGCCTGCTGGCCGACAACCAGTTCTCCGTCACCGTTAAGCCTGAGTATGCGAACTACTACTATGCCATCAGCTATGCCGGCTTCACCCCGTTCGTCAAGGAACTGTGGTGCGGCGACTTCGACATCGCTGACGACGGCGAAGGCTGCTACTTCACCGACGGCTTCTACAACAAGACCGGCGACAGCTTCGACATGGCTGCTCATCTCGTTGCTTCTTCCAACAACACCGACACCACCTATGCGTGCTCCGGCCCGTATGTCGTGGAGTCCTACGACGAGGCCGATAAGTCCGCGATCCTGACCCTGAATCCGAACTTCCCCGGCAACTACGAAGGCGCAAAGCCCTCCATCGCGAAGGTCATCTACAAGAAGGTCGTTTCCGCTACCCAGCTCGACGATCTGAAGTCCGGCGGCGTTGACGTCCTCATGGGCATCACCGGCGGCGCTGAGACCGACGAGGCTGTCGCTGCCTGCGACAACTCCAACGGCGCTTTCGTTTACACCCACTACAGCCGCGCCGGCTACGGCAAGCTGCAGTTCCGTAACGACTATGGCCCCGCTCAGTTCACTGCTGTCCGTCAGGCCATCACCTACTGCCTGGATCGTGCTTCCTTTGCGAAGACCTTCACCGGCGGCTACGGCGGCATCGTTGACGGCGCTTACTACGCCGGCTCCTGGATGTACAAGGAAGCTGCTGCCAACGGCATGCTGCTGAACGCGTATGACACCTCTGCCGATACCGCCATCGCAGTCCTCGAGGCTGACGGCTGGATCTACAACAAGGACGGCGAGGCTTACACCGAGGGCGTCCGCTACAAGAAGATCCCGGCTGAGTATGCCGACGAGAACGATATCAACTACAAGTCCATCGACGGCGCTTATGTGACCACGAAGGTCGGCGACGATTACTACATGCCGCTGGTCCTCAACTGGTACGGCACCACCGATAACCCCTTCTCCGATCTGCTGGTCACCGACTTCGAGCAGGGCGCTAACATCGCCGCTGCAGGCATCGTGATCCAGAAGACCACGGGCGACTTCGCTCCGATGCTCGACGAGTTCTATCAGCAGGCTGTGTACGGCTTCTATTCCGGCACCCCGCTGTACAGCTGCTTCAACTATGCAACCGGCTTCACCTCCGCTGCATACGACTACGCTTACAACTGGTCCATCGATCCCTCCTTCTATGCGAACTACTCCTCTGCTTATCTGATGGACGAGGCCGATATCTACTGGCTGAGCTAATGGCGGCAGGCCCTTAGGCCTGACTGACGCATCAAGTATCCGAGATCACGGGATGGGGGTTCGCCCCCGTCCCGTGATTGTGGATTCAAAACCCTGTGTATCACGGCGCACTGTCAAATAACTTCTTTTCACAGTTATCACCTCTGACGCGCATGTTTATCCATAGGGTGTATCTGAAAGCCCGCCCTGTGGTTCAGCCCGGTAAAGTGCCGCATTCTTCCCGGATCCGCTCTTGCGCAGAAGCGGCTTTTCAGATACACCCTATCCCCGCGGCTTGCGGTCCCGCCGCAGCCTGATCCTGACCCGCGCAGAAACAGATTGCCCCGGCATGGCACCGGGGGCGATTCTTCCACCCCGCGCTGCCAAATCTACTGTCGTGCGGGCGACAGACTGGAGAGTACCTTATGTTCAAATACGTTCTCAAGCGAATCGGCTACATGTTCCTGGTCCTGTTCATCCTGTCGATCGTGATTTTCATGATCTACAACCTGACCCCGAGCAACCGCGCCTATACCGATGCGAAGGCCGATCAGGTCGCCATGAAGCAGCAGCTCGCCGGCTTGTCGGCAGAGCAGCAGGCAGAATGGTTCGACAAGCAGTACAAAATGTACCAGATCAGCTATGGCACCGAAACCAACAACATGATTCTCCGCTATCTGCGCTGGGTCGGTCTCTACCCCTATGCAGACAATCCCTTCAATGGCAAGGAAGGCGAGCTCAACGGCCTTCTGCAGGGCAACTTCGGCTATTCCTATCAGTACAAAAAAAATGTAGTCAACGTTGTCGCCGCTCCGATGAAGAACACGATCTTCATCAACATCTTCGCCACGATTCTGGCGCTGGCCATCACCATTCCGCTTGGTATCGCCTGCGCCGTGCGCAAAAACAGCAAATTCGACCGCTTCACACAGGTCTTTACCATCATCGGCTACAGCTTGCCGAGCTTCATTATCTGTATTCTGTTTATCTGGGTCTTCTGCGCTCTGCTCGGCTGGTTCCCGGCCAGCGGCATGAAGACACCGGGCAGCAGCTACGAGGGCTTCAAGTGGTTCACCGACCGCATGTACTATCTGGCCCTCCCGCTCATCACCATGACGTTCTGCTCTCTGGGCAGCATGACGCGCTACGTCCGTGCCTCCATGATCGATGCTCTGTCCATGGACTGCATCCGTACCGCGCGCGCCAAGGGCGTCAAGGAAAAGACCGTTATCTATTCTCACGCATGGCGCAACGCCCTGATCCCCATCGTCACGATGATCGTCGGCTGGTTCACCAGCATCTTTGCGGGCTCCCTGATCTTTGAAGACATGTTCGGTCTCAACGGCATGGGCAAGCTCATGATCTCGTCCCTGCGTACCTCGGACTACGATGTTACGATCCTGATGCAGTTGTTCTATGTCGTCGTCGCGCTGCTCGGCAACCTTGTCATCGACATTGTCTATGGCCTGGTCGACCCGCGCGTCAGAGTCAACAAGTAAGGGGGTAAGAGCATGAGCAAGAAGAATTCCTCCGCGAAGCGCAGCTGGCTCGGCCGCCTCTTCTTTGGCGGCAGCAAGGGCCTGGCCGATGATATCGAGGCCAAGCGCGCAGCCAAAAACGACGTCGAAGAGATTGTCAGCCCGGTCAAGCAGATCGTCCGCGGCTTTATGGAGCGCAAGCTCGCCGTCGGCGCCCTCTGTGTGGTCATCGCCATGTTCCTGCTGGTCTTCATCGGCCCGCTCTTCATGACGACCTACACTGACACCTATACCGAAGTCACGCAGGCCAACCTGCCGCCCACGATGTCCATGCTCTCCGTCCCGAGCGAGCTGAAGAACGACATCAAGATGATCGACAGCTACGGCAGCTTCTCCGTCGGCCTTTCCAACGCGGGCAAGGTCTATGTCTGGGGCGCAACGGGCCTCGGCACGACGGGCATTGACATCGCCGATATCCCGGAAGAGGTTCAGAATGAGAAGATTGCCTGGGTCGCTGCCGGTATCGATCACATCGTTGCTGTCGGTGAGAACGGCAAGGTCTACGCCTGGGGCGCAAACAAGCTCGGCCAGTACGGCTACTTTGACCCGGCGGTGAACCCCAACATCGCTCCCGAGCCGGACGAGCTCCTCAACGGCACCATCGATGCCTCCAACATCAAAAAGATTACCTGCGGCTATCAGGCCACGGCCATCCTGATGAACGACGGCACCCTGTATATGTGGGGCAACAAGAACACCTATCAGAACTTCGATACCGTAGCCACGCTGGACGGCAAGCTCACGGATATCGACTTCACGCTGAACTATGTCGTCGCGGTGACGGACGGCAACTCCGTCTACACCGGCAAGCGCGGCCTGTATGATCAGATGCGCGACAACATGGGCTCCGCCACGGTTCCCCTGCGCGAGTTCCTGAATGGCCGCAAGATCACGAGCATCTATGCCACGAGCAAGACGGTCTGCGCCCTGCTCGACGACGGTACCGTCGGCTTCGTCGGCGACTTTGACACGCGCAGCAAGGCCATGCCCAAGCTGCATGAGGGCGAGGAGATCGTTAAGATTGTCTCCGGCACCTACCACTACACCGCGCTGACGAGCGAGGGCCGTGTGTTCTCCTGGGGCAGCAATACCCTTGGCCAGTGCAAGGTCCCCGACGACGCACAGGGCGCGTCCGACATCTTCGGCGGCGCGTTCCAGAGCTACGCAGTCGATTCCAACCACGAGCTCATGGGCAAGTGGGGCCTGAAGGGCTATCTCTTCGGCACGGATAACTACGGCGCGAACGTTGCCCTGCGTATCATTCAGGGCGGTAAGATGACGATGACCATCGGTGCGATCGCCGTTATCATCTCCACGATCATCGGCATCATCATCGGCTGTATCTCCGGCTACTTCGGCGGCAAGGTCGATATGTTCCTGATGCGCTTCACCGAGATCTTCGGCGCCATCCCGTTCCTGCCGTTCGCCATGATCCTGTCCGCACTCATGGCGCAGATGGACATCAGCGAGAATGAAAAGATCTTCATCCTCATGGTCATCCTTGGCCTGCTGAGCTGGACCGGCTTGGCCCGCCTCGTCCGCGGTCAGATCCTCCTCGCCCGCGAGCAGGAGTATGTCACGGCCGCCAAGGCCATGGGCCTGCGCGAGTCCCGCATCGCATTCCGTCATATCCTGCCGAACATTGTCTCGGTCATCTTCGTCACGCTGACGCTCGACTTTGCGACCTGCATGCTGACGGAGTCCACGCTGAGCTACCTCGGCTTCGGCGTCACCTACCCGCGTCCGACCTGGGGCAATATGCTCAACGGCGCAAACAACTCCACCGTCATCAAGAACTTCTGGTGGCGCTGGCTGTTCCCGGCGATCTTCCTTGCGATCACCTGTATCTGCATCAACATCGTCGGCGATACGCTCCGTGACGTCATGGATCCGAAGTCTGACCGCGATAAATAAGGGAGGGAAGAGATATGGCATTACTTGAATTAAAAGATTTGCATACTTTCTTCCGCACGAAGAAGGGTATTGTCAAGGCGGTCAACGGCGTTTCCTATTCCGTTGAGGCAGGACGCACGCTCGGCGTTGTCGGCGAGTCCGGCTCCGGCAAGAGCGTCTCCGCCATGAGCATCCTGCAGCTGCTCGACGGCAACGGCTATATCGACAGCGGCGAGATTCTCTTCGAGGGCCGTGACCTTACGAAGCTCACCGAGAAGGAAATGTATTCCGTCCGCGGCAACGATATCTCCGTCATCTTCCAGGAGCCGATGACCAGCCTGAACCCGGTCTTCACCGTGTCCCGTCAGGTCAGCGAGCCGTTCATTATCCATCAGGGCATGACGAAGAAGCAGGCTGCCGCAAAGGTCATTGAAATGCTGGCCGATGTCAAGATCCCGAATCCGCACATCGTCGCCAAGCAGTATCCGCATCAGCTGTCCGGCGGTATGCGTCAGCGTGTCATGATCGCCATGGCGCTGGCCTGCAAGCCGAAGCTGCTCATCGCGGACGAGCCCACCACGGCTCTGGACGTTACGATCCAGGCGCAGATCCTGAAGCTCATGAACGATCTGAAGGAAGAGCACGGCACCTCGATCATCTTTATCACCCACGACCTCGGTGTTATCCGCCAGATCGCGGACGACGTGGCCGTTATGTACTGCGGTCAGGTCGTGGAGATGGCGCCCGCCGGTACAATCTTCATGGGCGCTGAGTTCTCTCATCCCTACACCGAGGGCCTGATGAACTCCATTCCGCGCCTGAGCACCCCGACGCATACGCGTCTGGACGCCATCCCCGGCGCAGTGCCGCACCCCCTCAAGCTCCCGAAGGGCTGCAAGTTCGCCCCGCGCTGCAAATACGCCACGGAGCGCTGCCTCAATGAGGAGCCCGAGATGATTCACGTCAGCGAGACGCAGCAGGTTCGCTGCTTCTACCCGCGGAAGGAGGACCGGCATGGAAAGAAATAATGTTCTTCTCAAGATCACGGACCTGCGGCAGTATTTCCCGGTCGGCAAAAAGAAGGGCTTGTACGTCAAGGCGAACGACGGCATCAGCCTGAATATCTACGAAGGCGAAACGGTCGGCCTCGTCGGCGAGTCCGGCTGCGGCAAGTCCACGTTCGGACGCACGCTGCTGCAGCTCTACCGTCAGACCGACGGCAAGACGATGTACTATGGCGCGTCCCGTGATGAGCTGGCCCCCGAGTATATCGAAAAGACCATCCGCCATCTGCCCCACGGCCTGCATGAGCTGGCCGCGCTCGAAAAGAAGCGCGACGAGATGCAGAAGGCCTATGATGCTGCCGATGAGCAGAAGCGCCTGCACATGCACAACGATCTCACGGCTGCGAAGAAGGCTGCGAACGATGCCTATCTGAACATCGTGAATGTCATCGGCGGCTTTATCACCGCCAAGGACCTCGGCCCTGTCATGAAGATCTTCTCCGAGCGCCATGACCGCTGCTGTGACCTGCACAAGGCCATCGAGAAGCGCGCCCCCGTCAAGCTCAACTATGACGAGGAGGCCTTCAAGCTCTCGAAGCTCAAAGCGGGCGAGAGAGGCTATGACAGCCGCAAGGGCAAGCTTGACAAGCTGGCTGAGAAGGTCGCCGCGCATGACAAGCTCGTCGAGGCCGCCCGTGCCGAGATTGCAAAGGTCGACGCCCGCATCGACGCCATGCGCGCGAAGTACGCCGCCGATCCCGAGTTCCAGAAGCACGAGGCCCTGCTCGATAACGGCATCGACCTTGCGCGCCTGACCTATCCGGAGGTCCGTACCCTGCGCTGCCAGATGCAGTATATCTTCCAGGATCCGTATTCCTCCCTGAACCCCCGTATGACCGTTGCCAACATCATCGGCGAGGGCCTGCTGGCGCACAAGTACTGCAAGAAGGCCAACGAGCGTATGCATGAGGAGATCCTGCAGACCATGGAGGACTGCGGCCTGGCTCCCTACTTCCTGCACCGCTATCCGCATCAGTTCTCCGGCGGTCAGCGCCAGAGAATCGGCATTGCCCGCAGCCTTGCCGTGCATCCGAAGTTTGTCGTCTGCGACGAAGCTGTTTCGGCTCTGGACGTTTCCATCCAGTCGCAGATCATCAACCTGCTGCAGGATCTGAAGGAGCAGCAGCACCTGACCTACCTGTTCATCACGCACGACCTGTCTGTCGTCAAGTATATCTCCGACCGTATCGGCGTTATGTATCTGGGCAATCTCGTCGAGCTTGCCGACTCACAGGAGATCTTCGACCACCCGATGCATCCGTATACCGAGGCTCTGCTCGAATCCATCCCGACGACGGAGGAAAAGCGTGACCTGGCGGTGCTCGAGGGCGATATCCCCAGTCCGGTCAATCCGCCGAAGGGCTGCAAGTTCCACACGCGCTGCAAGTACTGCACCGAGATCTGCACCCATGTCGTCCCTGACTGGGAGGAGGTCACGCCGAACCACTTTGTAGCCTGCCACCACAAGCTGCACACTAATGAGTGAGCGCAAGACGGGCAGTGGGGAGCGTCAGGATGCCGAGCAGCCTGAGGCCGCCGAGCAGAACGAGCCGCAGGGAAGAACACTGAAGTTTCCGGAGCTGCCGGAGCGCCGCAGTCTGATGGGCGGCGTGATGTTCCGCAAAAAGCTCGCCCGGGCCCGCGCCTTCCAGAAGGAGCGCAGCGGTGAGTCCGAGGAAGCGCCGGAGGAAGGCATCCCGCTGGAAAAGCACGATGTCTCCACGATGATCTTCAGCGCCCTGCTTACGATTGTTCCGATCTGCTTGGGTATTTTGCTGCTGATGGGCTTCCTGCTCCTACTGATCTTTCGCGCCCTCTGATCCAAAATCCAACAAACCGCTGCAAAATGTGCTCCATTTTGCAGCGGTTTTTTGCGCATTTGCGGCCGTTTGCAGGTTGACACACGGCTGGAATTACGCTTTAATAATGTATGAACGCACAGAAATGAGGAAACAGACTGCAGCCTGCAGAAAAAAAGATCCGGAAGGACATTTTTCAACAAGCTGAAATACCCTAGAAAGAGAGGGAAACCATGAAACAACAGACCCGTTTTTATGTCAGCCGGAAAAACCCGCTGACCTGGATCGCCGCGGCCCTGTCGCTGGCTTCCATCGTTCTGCAGATCCTCGCGCTCTGCCTCGGCGAGGGAGCCGTGATCAGCACCGTGAACATCTGGTTCCAGAAGGTCCTGCCGATGGCGGTGAGCCTTGGCTTTGCGCTCCAGCTCGTGCTGGAAGGGGAGACGCGGTTCTATCGCACGTCGAAGCCCATTTTCTGGGCCTGCGTCTACTTCGGACAGGCGGCGCTCGACCTGCACCTGCACGGCGGCTATGCCCTGTTCGGCTATATGCGCTATGTCGTGATGTGCTGGATCCTGTACCTGCTGCTCTACCTGATCTATCGCCTGACCATCACCGGCAAGATCCCGGTGTCCTATCCGCTGCTGTTCACGCTGCTGGTGCCGCTGGCAATTCTCATCTATGATCTGGCGATGGCCGGCTGCACGATCCCCGTGTGGTACCGCCTTGTCAAGATCTCCAACATCGCCATGGCCGGCAGCGCCGTCGTCGCCGTGCTCGCGATGCGGCCGTTCACGGACGGGGCTTACCACCCGACGTGGGGCGACCGCAAGGATGGCCGTCTTATCCGTACGCTCAGCCCGATGAACATCGTCGCGGGCTACATCATGCCCACACGCAACGATGCCTGCAACTCCATCCAGACAACGTTCGAAATTTCGAAGGTCGAGCGCTACATCCGCCAGAAGCGCGCGGAGGGCATGGAGTCCTTCGGCCTGACGCATGTGCTGCTTGCGGCCTATGTCCGCTGCATCGCAAAGTACCCCGGCGTGAACCGCTTCTTCTCCGGCCAGCGCGTCTATCAGCGCGATGACGATGTCCAGTTCACCATGACCATCAAGAAGGACATGCGCACGGACGGCGAGGAGACGACCATCAAGCTCCACCTCAAGCCGACGGACACGACGAAGGAGGTCTATGAGAAGCTGAACGCCCTCATCGACGAGGTCAAAAACACCCCCCTTAACAGCTCGTTCGACCATGTCGCGGCTCTGCTGGCCAGTATGCCGCGCCTCCTGCTGAAGTTTGTTGTCTGGTTCCTGAAGACGCTGGACTACTTCGGCCTGCTGCCGACGTTTCTGACGGACCTCAGCCCCTTCCATGGCACGGTCATCTTCACGTCCATGGGCTCGCTTGGCATCCCGCCTATTGTCCACCACCTGTATAACTTCGGCAACCTTCCTGTCTTCGTCGCCTTTGGCCGTAAGTACCGCAAGGTCGAGCTCGACCTGCAGGGCAAGCCCGTCACGCGCCGCTATGTCGACTTCGTCATGAATACGGACGAGCGTATCGTCGATGGCTTCTATTACGCGACCGTCATGAAGTACTTCGAAAAGCTCCTGCGCGAGCCGGAGCAGCTCGATCTTCCGCCCGAGGAAGTCCTGCGCGATATTCCCTGAACCCAAATATCCAAAGCTCCTGCGTGTGCACTGCATGCGCAGGAGCTTTTTGCGTCTCCGTGTCACAGACAGCTGTCTGCCTGTGGCTGAAATGAGAGACGAAATGTAAGACGAATATACGCGAAAGTGTAAGAATATTTGTGAGAGAAAATAGAGCGATCAGCACACCAGAAGGGAATGAATTGTGATTAGCTGGCAAATAAGGACATTTAATATGGATATTCCACGACAGAAAAACAGAAAGTCAGGCAAATTTTTCCTTGCATTTCCATACAGCCTGTGGCATAATTAGAGTCGCAGTTCATTACGCGTTAGCGGAGCAAAGCGCTAACGAGCAAAAAGGAAAGGATGGGATATGCAATGCGCAAAAAACTGACTGCGCTGCTGCTGGCCTGCCTGCTGCTGGTTTGCCTGGTCCTGCCGGTGTCCGCTGCGGACGCTCCGGCGCTCTATGGCACGGCCAATGCCGCGGACGGCACGGTCACAGTCACACTCAGTCTTCGCGGCGGCAGCGCCGTGCGCAGCGGAGCCTTCACGCTCAGCTACGACAGCTCGCTGACGCTCAGCAAGACCGAAAAGGGTCTGCCGCTTGCAGTGGCAAACACAAAGTAGAAGGGAAAGGTCGTCTGCAATTGGGTCGGCGGCGCAGCCGAGGCCGATCAGGCCGTGCTGACGCTGACGTTCACAAACGCAGCGACGAAGAGCTATACCTTCAAGGTGTCCGGCGCCAAGGTGACGGACAAGAACTATGAGACGACGAAGATCGCTGACTTCCCGATCAGGATCTATGTGGCCTGCAACGGTAAGAACTGCCCGTCCAAGAGCTACAAGGATGTCGATCAGACGCAGTGGTATCACAATGCTGTGGACTATGTCCTCGGCAATGACCTGATGAAGGGCACGGGCAAGACGACGTTCTCCCCGGATGCCACTCTGACGCGCGGCATGGTCGTCACGGTCCTCGGCCGCATGGCCGGTGTGAAGACGTCCGACTATACCGGAACGAGCTTCTCCGATGTCAAGGCCGGCAGCTGGTATGCGCCCTATGTGCAGTGGGCCAGCAAGCAGGGCCTCGTCAAGGGCTATGAAGACGGCACGTTTAAGCCGGAGCAGAATGTGACCCGCGAGGAGATGGTCACCATGCTGTTCCGCTGCTGGAAGAGCGAGGGCAACACCTGGAAGACGGATGTCACCGCACTCAATGCATACAAGGATTCCGCAAAGGTCTCGAGCTGGGCGCTTCCCGCCATGCGCTGGGCTGCTGCTAACGGCGTCGTCAACGGCGTCGGCGACAGCATGCTGGAGCCGCAGGGCCAGGCAACGCGCGCACAGTTTGCGAAGATCATCATGGTCTACCTTGAGAATCTCGCATGAAAGGAGCGCAGGATAGAAGAATGAAGCACTGGAATCTGAAACGGGTCCTTTCGCTGCTGCTGGTCGTGTGCATGGTCACCGGCCTGCTGTCCGGCGTCTCCGCCATGGCGGAGGATCAGACCGCGAATTATCATGAGATCTCCACCGACGGCCTGAAGCTTGCAACGGAAGACAATGCCGCTGCGGACGAGACCGAAACGGAAGAGGCTCCCTATGCCGACACCGATGTCGTGCGTGTGTTCGTCGTGCTGGAGGACAAGCCCGTCCTGCAGCAGGGCTACGCTACCCGCGGCATCGCCGGCAATGCTGCCGCCATGGCAGCCTCCAAGGCGCTCGAAGCCAAGCAGGCGGCGCTGGCCGCAGAGATCTCTGCGAACGTGCTGTCCGGCGAGACGCTGAACGTCCACTGGAACCTGACGCTGGCCGCCAACGCCATGTCCGTTGACCTGCCCTATGGCAAGATGGACGAGGTCGAAGCGCTGAAGGGCGTTAAGAGCGTCATGCTCGTTCCGCAGTACAGCATCGATCCGCGCGAGCAGGCCGATCTCAACACCATTTCCTCCGGCAATATGATCGGCAGCTACAACGCCTGGCTCGAGGGCTATACCGGTGCGGGCAGCCGCATCGCCATTGTCGATACCGGCCTGGATTCAGACCATCCGTCGTTCAACAGCGCTGCGTTCGATTACAGCCTGCTGGTTACCTCGACGAAGAACGGCAAACAGATCGCGGATTATGATCTGCTGACCGCCGCGAAGATCAACGAGGTCCTGCCGCAGCTGCATGCCGCAGAGCGCTATGAGGGCCTGACCGGCAATGCTCTGTATGTCAGCAGCAAGATCGCCTTCGGCTTCAACTATATTGACGCCACTCTCGACATCACGCATGACAACGATCAGCAGGGCGACCACGGCACGCACGTTGCCGGTATCGCCACGGCCAACCGCTATGTGGAAAATGCGGACGGCACCTACACCTACGCTGACAACGGCGTCGTCGGCGTTGCGCCCGATGCGCAGGTCGTCGTTATGAAGGTGTTCGGCAAGAACGGCGGCGCCTATGCCGATGACTACATCGCCGCCATCGAGGATGCCATCGTTCTGGACTGCGACAGCGTCAACCTGTCCCTTGGCTCCGCGGCGGTCGGCTTCACGACCCCCGGCGAGGCGTACTTCGACAATGTCATGGATTCTCTGGACGAGACGGATACCGTCGTTTGCATGTCTGCCGGTAACTCCGGAAACTGGGCAGAGGACTCCGTCAACGGCCTGCTGTTTGCCGAGGATTCCAACACCGGCCGCGTCGGCTCCCCCGGCGCCTATGAGAATTCTCTGGCCGTCGCCAGTGCCGACAACATCGCCAACACCGCGGAGTATTTTACGGTCAACGGTGCGAACTACACCTACGCCGACGGCGCAGGCAAGACGTTCACCGGCGGCGCGACCTGCAAGAGCGCAGCCTTTACGACGCTCGATAAGTCCGAGGACAAGAGCGGCACGGAGTATGACTTCGTGTTCATCGGCGACCCGACCGACCCGGACGACACCGCAAAGTACGGCGGCGAGAAGTCCGACTTTGCGAACACGGCCGGTAAGATCGTCCTTGTCTCCCGCGGCAACGGCGTTGCCTTCACCGATAAGCAGATCAATGCGGACGCCGCGAAGGCTGCCGCCATTATCGTCTATAACAATGTTGACGGCTTCGATGCCATCTATGCGGCCTGCACGAAGAAGCTTCCGTTCATCACAATCCGCCTTGACCAGATGAAGGCGATCCTCGCCTCGGCCACGCAGGACGAGAACGGCGTCTGGGGCGGCAAGCTGACCGTCCACGGCAGCGGCGTCTACACCGACATGAACGCCACCGGCGGCGTTATCACCATGAGTGACTTCAGCTCCTGGGGCGTACCCGGCGATCTGTCTTTGAAGCCCGAGATCACCGCCCCCGGCGGCAACATCTATTCCACGCGCACGGACGGCACCTACGGCCTGATGAGCGGCACGTCCATGGCGTCTCCGTCTGCTGCCGGTCAGGCAGCCGTTGTCGCGCAGTACATCCGTGAGAACGGCCTTGCGGAAAAGGCCGGCCTGACGGCCCGCGCTCTGGCGCAGAGCCTGATGATGGGCACGGCCGTTCCCATCATGGACCCGGATTCCGACGTGGAGTACTCCCCGAGAAGACAGGGCTCCGGCCTTGGCAACGTGGAGAACGCCGTGAACAGCCCCGCCTATGTGACCATTGACGGCAATGACGACGGCAAGGTCAAGGTGGAGTTCGGCGACGATCCCGCCCGCACCGGTACCTACAGCTTCTCGTTCCATGTCAACAACCTGACGGACAAGTGCGTCTCCTACAGGCTCAGCGCAAGTGTGCTTGCGCCGGAAACAGTCACGGATGAAGAGTCCGGCACGAAGTTCATCGCCATGAACGATGTTGCAGTCGGCGCAAATGCGGTCTTCACGACCGATGCGGCGGGCTACGACCTCAACGGAGACGGCAAGCTCGACGACGGCGACGTCATGGCGATCCTGAACCATGCCGCCGGACTGGAGCTGCTTGCAGACGCATCTCTGGCCGACCTGAACGGCGACGGCACTGCCGACGAGGTCGATGCGCAGATCCTTAACGACATTCTCGAGGGCGGCTCCTATGAGGGCAAGACGCTTGAGAGCCTGCAGAGCAACGACGTCGTGACCGTCCCGGCCAACGGCAGTGTGCAGGTCAAGGCAACCCTGAGCCTGAACGAGGAAGGCAAGCAGTATATGGAGGAGAACTTCTCCAATGGCAACTACCTCGAGGGTTATGTCTACCTGAATGCCGAGACCGATGCCGAGGGCAAGCTTGGCGTCAGCCAGTCCATCCCGTTCCTGGCTTTCTGGGGCAACTGGACGGATTCCTCCATGTTCGATACCAGCGTCTATGCCGAGGATCGCTTCAACGAGATGCCGCACAAGTACCTGAATATCGCGCGGGAGAACTACTACAATGTGAAGAAGGCGGGCAGCGGCAATACCTTCAACCTCGGTGTGAACCTCTACGCCAACGATGATGCGTTTATTGCTGACCGCACGGCTGTCCACGCGGGCGATACGCTCATGACCATAAACTACAACCTGATCCGCAATGCGCAGGACGTCAGCTACGTCATCCGCAATGCAGAGACCGGCGAGGTTTATTTCAGCAAGGACTACGGCAAGCAGTCCGGCGCCTTCTACTATACGAACGGCGGCTACTGGTCCAACACCGTTACGACGAAGGGCATCAGCTGGCGCTTTACCGACAACGAGGGCAATGCGCTCCCGAACAACACGAAGCTCGAGCTCGTCCTGACTGCCGTACCGGAGTACTACACCGCCGACGAGAACGGCAATTATACCGGCCTCGGCAAGGGTGCAGCGTGGGAGACGCTCGTTACCGTCGATAACGAGGCACCGGCCGTCACCCAGATGTTCTTCTCCAGCGATCCTGCGGGCCGCAAGCTCATCAACATCGCGGCGCAGGATAACCAGTACATCTCTGCCATCCAGTTCCTCACGACGGACGGCAAGCTTATCGGAACGCTCTCTCCGAACCAGCAGACGGCAAACGAGGCACTGAGCCTTTCGGTCAACGTTGCTTCCATGAAGCAGGACAAGGTCGTTGTTGCGGTCGTGGACTATGCGGGCAACGCAAGAGCCTATGAGCTCGAGCTTGGCCTCGGCGGCGACGACGGCGACGAAGAGCCCGCAGTGGAGCTCAATGGCTTCTTCGCCTTCAACTCGACGAACAACACCTGGGCGCGCTTTGAGCCGGATACGGCCAAGACCCCGGAGACTGCAGCAGAGGCCGATGTCCAGTTCGCTTCTGCGGAGTATGTCAACGGCTACACCGTGGCCTGCACGACGGATGGCTACCTGTACGTTATGCAGCACGGCAAGTTCGAGCCGACGCCCGTGTGTTACCTGAACGCCATTCTGATCGACATGGCTTATAACAAGGCCGACGGCAAGCTGTACGCCATGGCGGTCCTCAATGACGAGAACGGCGAGCCGCAGTATGGCAAGCTCGTCACCGTCGACATGTTCACCGGCGAGCTGACCGAGATCGGCTCGATCACGAGCGACATGATGCCCTCGTCCCGCGACGGCGAAGTGCCGCAGGTGCTGGCCATCAGCGACGACGGTACGTTCTATGTCATCAACGCCTCCACGCGCAACACCTACCTCTACAGCTTCCGCCTGACTGAGGACGGCAAGATCGGCGAGCTGACGAAAGTCGGCAAGACCGGCTTCAAGGCAAACTATCTGCAGTCCATGGCCTTTGACCACTCTACCGGCGAGCTCTACTGGGCACAGTTCGTGCGAGCCTCCAGCTGGGCACGTCCGACCTACAAGCTCGTGAAGCTTGACCTCACGACCGGTGCCGGCACGGCACTCTCCGATCTGCCCGGCGAAATGACCGGCCTGTATATCGTTCGCGGCCAGGGCGGCTCCACCGGCAAGACCGACAAGCCTGAGAAGGTCCAGCTCACCACGACGAGCGCCACGCTCTACAGCGGCAACAAGACCGCCCTCGAGGCCTTCGTGACCCCGTGGAACCTGACCGACCGCTCCATCGTCTGGTCCTCCTCCGATGAGAAGATCGCCACCGTCGATGCAAACGGCGTTGTCACTGCAGTCAGCGAGGGCACGGCAGTCATCACCGCCGCCTCTAAGCTCGACGGCACCGTCAAGGCCGAGTGCACCATCACGGTCATGCAGAACAACACGACGCTGACCGGCATCGTTCACAATGCAGATGGCCAGAGCTTTGTTGCCGACATCGATGTCGACTCTGCAAACTACAAGTACCTCACCGGTGCACTGGAGCAGGATTACTATTCCGTCGTTCAGACGGGCGATATGCTGCTGGCCTCCGGCGACGGCAACCTCTACAGCCTTGATGCCGAAAACGGCTACGCAGCCAAGGAGCTGTGCTACACCGGCGACCTGTTTATGTCCGATATGGCCTACAGCCCGAACCTTGACCTCACGCTCGGCACCTATGGTTACTACCTGATGCTCGTCGATCCGACCACCGAGAACGGCTACCGCGGCCTATGGAATCTGCAGGGTGCGTTCACTGCCATTGCGGGCATTGCCTATGCGGGCCATGACAGCACCTACAACTACTTCTATATGCTGTCTGCCTCCGGCACGATCCACCTCATCGGCATCGCTCCGAACGGTGACGGCTACACGCTGAGCCTCCTGCACACCATCGTAACGGACAAGTCCCTTGCTATTACGGGCCAGCATATGTATCAGTCCCTGTACTATGATATGGAGACCGGCTGGATCTACTGGGCACGCTTCAACGGCGAGGACTCCTCCAGCATCATCGCGATCAACGAGGAGACCGAGGAGGCCGTCCTCCGCGGCACGTTCGACGAGGCTGCATGGCCCGTTGTCGGCCTGTTCGCTTCCAAGAGCGGCGCGATGGATCTCGACCGCACCGGCGATTTCAACTTCAGCGAGACCTGCACGCTGGCCCAGACCGAGCTGAGCAGTCAGGACGCCGTGGCGCTCCCCGCCGGGAGCCTCCCCACGCTGGAGCATTAAGCTCAGAATAGGAGGAAACCATGAATCAACTGATGAAACGGGTGCTGTCCGTCCTGCTGGTCGTGTGCCTCCTGTGTTCCGCGCTCCCCTCTGCCTTCGCGGCAGAGGGCGGCGGGTTCACGGACGTCTCAAAGGACCACTGGGCGTATGACGCCATCACGGAAGCCGTTGCCGCCGGTTACTTCAAGGGCGTGAGCGACACGGCGTTTGATCCCGAGGGCACGCTGACCCGTGCCATGCTTGTGACCGTTCTGGCGCGTGCCGCCGGTGCGGAAACGGACGACAATGCCTCTACCGGCTTCTCCGATGTGGCAGCGGGCACCTGGTACACGGGCGCTGTCGCATGGGCCGCCGAGAACGGCGTTGTGACCGGCGACGGCGACGGCACGTTTGCCC
>ERZ779892.1652-NODE-1652-length-19340-cov-4.474462_pt1 | contig 19340 bp, 16 predicted proteins | sample MGYA00511552_ERZ779892 | MGnify/ENA primary metagenome ERZ779892 (study PRJEB29588, sample SAMEA2154561) | human gut metagenome | biome: human gut; feature: human-associated habitat; material: faeces | place: Denmark | collected 2008/2010 ... | reverse complement strand
TAAATCGCTGACAAATATAACTATTCTCTGAAAAAACTTACGTTTATTTAGGGCTCTTTTTTGGTGATGCGACATAAAAAAGAGATATCGACAAGTCGATACCTCTTTTCTTATATAGGGGGAGTTGGTGAAAACTATGTATTCTCCGAATTTTTCTCTGGTTTTTCCTCCGTTTTGTTTTCCCTTTCATGGGTATTGTTGTTTCCTGTCGAGAGGTCTTTTTCTTGGGTTTCTTTCTCGGCTTTTTCTCCTTCTTGTTTTGCCGATTCTTCGTCCTGCAAGATTTCTTCGGAGCGAGATACCCACGGACGTTTTCCAAAGATATGTTCGACATCTTCCGAGAAAATAACTTCACGGGAGATCAATACTTCTGCCAGTTGGGCGTGTTTGTCGGCATTCTCTTTTAGAATTTTTTTAGCCCTTTCGTATTGTTCGCTTACGATTTTGCTTACTTCTTCATCGATGAGTTTAGCCGTGTCTTCGCTATACGGTTTGGTAAATCCGTATTCTTGCCCCGTGGAATCATAATAAGAAAGATTCGGTAATTTTTCGCTCATACCGAAATAAACGACCATAGCATAAGCCTGTTTGGTAACCCTTTCCAAATCGTTGGAAGCACCGGTAGAGATTCGTCCGAGAAATACTTCCTCTGCTGCACGACCTCCTAATGTGGCGCACATTTCGTCGAGCATCTGCTCGCGTGTCGTGATTTGTCGTTCTTCGGGGAGATACCATGCGGCTCCCAATGCACGTCCGCGAGGAACGATCGTTACTTTGATGAGGGGGTTGGCATATCTCAATAACCAGCTGATAGAAGCATGCCCGGCTTCGTGTATGGCAATGGAGCGTTTCTCCTCTTGGGTTGTAATCTTAGATCGTTTTTCCAGACCGCCGACGATACGATCGACAGCATCCATGAAGTCTTGCCGTTGAACGCTTTTTTTGTTTTTTCGGGCGGCGATGAGGGCGGCCTCATTGCAGACATTGGCTATATCTGCGCCCGAAAAGCCGGGGGTTTGTCGAGCCAGAAGGTCTACATCGACAGAATCGTCTATTTTTACATTCCTTAAATGGACTTTAAATATTTCTTTCCGGTCGTTCAATTCGGGCAGTTCTACGTAGATTTGACGGTCGAATCGTCCGGCACGCAGCAGTGCTTTATCCAATATGTCGGCTCGGTTGGTAGCAGCCAAAATGATAACTCCGCTGTTTGAGCCGAATCCGTCCATTTCGGTTAGCAACTGATTTAATGTATTTTCTCGTTCGTCGTTAGAACCCATATTTGGATTTTTCCCACGAGCACGCCCCACAGCATCGATTTCATCGATAAAGACGATACACGGTGCTTTCTCGTTTGCCTGCTGGAACAGGTCACGCACCTTTGAAGCGCCCATGCCGACGAACATCTCGACGAACTCGGAGCCGGAAATGGAGAAGAACGGAACATTTGCCTCTCCGGCTACTGCCTTTGCAAGCAGCGTTTTACCGGTTCCTGGAGGGCCGACAAGCAGTGCTCCTTTCGGCATTTTTGCACCAATTTCTTCATATTTTTTGGGATTATGCAGGAAGTCAACAATCTCCTGTAAAATTTCTTTTGCCTCATCCTCTCCGGCAACATCTGCAAATTTAATGCCGGTTTCGGACTGTACATAAACCTTGGCGTTGCTCTTTCCAAAGCTCATCGCATTTCCCATGCCGCCCATCATCTTACTCGTCATGCGTTTCATCAGCCACTGTCCGAGCGCAACCATCACAACGATCGGTATTACCCATGTTAAAAGAAATTCCATGAGCGGCGACATCTGCTCTATGATCGGCGTTCCGAATTCGGTAATACCTGCCTCATATAAACGGTCTACCAGCTTGTAATCATTCATCACACCCGTCTTATAATAATTCGCCGGGCTTGATTTGTCGCTGAAAATAATCTCATTTGACTGGATCTGGACTTCGCTGATTTCGTTGTTATCTACCATCTGCAAAAATTTTCCGTAATCAACTTCTGTTACTTTTGGCTCGAGAAGTCTCGGAAAAAGCAGAAGATTTAACAGCAGAATAACGATCAGCGCAATCACATAATAAAAAATTATGGGTTTTTTTGGTTTTTGCACCTGCTTCATCTGTATCCCCTCCTGTTTCTTGATTTTCTTTCTTTTTTAGTAGCATAAACTTTTCTTTCGCTAAAATCAATCAAATTCTGACATTTCATGAAACTTTTATACTTTTTTATATTTTCGCTATAAAAAGGTAAGTTTCTTGCTTTTCCATCTGTTTTCGGCTATACTTGCGAAAGACTGGGAAAGTCTCTTTTTGAAATTTTGCCCCGAAATGACGGGGTTCATTCGATAAAAAAGCTATAGAAACGGAGGTTTTGTGTATGGGACACAGGTTTACATATGTGGTTTCGCCGGAGGAGGAACGGGAAAATCTGACTGTGGAATGGTTTCTCCGCCGGCATGGATATTCGCGCCATATTATTACGGGCTTAAAACGCACAGAGGACGGCATTTTCCGAAACGGCGTCCGCGCCTGGACGAGCCAGGCCGTGCACGCCGGGGATGTGATCGAAACGCACCTTGTCGAAACAGAACCCTCCGACGGAATTCTGCCGCGGCCGGTTCCGTTTTCGGTTGTGTATGAGGATGACGACATCCTCGTTGTGGATAAACCCGCTGATACGCCGATTCATCCGTCGATTGGAAATTATGAAAATACGCTGGCAAACGGCATTGCATGGTATTTTGAACAGAAAGGTGAACCCTTCGTCTACCGCTGTATCAACCGCCTCGACCGCGACACCACCGGCCTTATCGTGCTCGCCAAGCACGCCTTAAGCGCCGCCGTTCTCTCCCAGGCCATGCGCTCCCGCGAAATCCACCGCACGTATCAGGCCTTCGCCCTCGGCGAAACCGCTGCATCCGGCACCATCGACGCCCCGATCGCCCGCCTCAACGGCTCCCTCATCCAGCGCACCGTCGACTTTGCCTCCGGCGAGCGCTCCGTAACCCATTACCGCACCCTCGCGCACTGCTCCGTTTTCTCCCACCTCGAACTCAACCTCGAAACCGGCCGCACCCACCAGATCCGCGTCCACATGGCTTACATCGGCCATCCGCTGCTCGGCGATACCCTCTATAACAAAACTCCCGGCACTTTCCCCCGCCAGGCACTTCACTCTGCATCGCTCTCCTTCGTCCATCCGATCACCGGAGAACCCTTAAACTTCCACGCACCACTGCCGGAAGATATGCAAAACCTGCTGACATAAACCAACCCCCGTGAGTTGCCGCTCACGGGGGTTTTGTTGTCCCTGATGGAACTGTCATGTCTTTTTGCCGGTGACATTATATCATACACAAAATTTAGTTTCAATCATCATTTTCATACAGTTCTGATTCTTGGTACTTCATCGATATGCAAATATTTGCTGATGCATTTCACAATCACATCATGATCCGAAACCTGTCCCATGCCGGACACTGCTACGGTTGCCACAACGCCGACTTCTTCCACGCAGATCGGAAAACCTCCGCCCAGCATTGCGTATTCCTTCGGGTCCAGTACCATCTGTTTTACGCTCTCCGGCGCATTCGTCGCTGCCATGTAAAGCTGCAGCGAACTCCGCTCCGTCAGAAGCACCGAATTGCTCTTCCGTCTCATCAGCTCCACATTGTGCGGCGTAATGCCGTTATCGCAATACTGGAATACAACTTCCCCGTTGCTTCTGCGGATCATGATGCCAACCTGTGCTCCGCGCCGTCTTGCCTCCATCAGGATCATCGTTCCCAGTTCCCATGCGTCTGCATTTGTAAAATGCGTAAACTGCAGAATATCCTCCTGCATATCGAGCACTTTCATCAGTTCATCCATTGTCATTGTCATACTTTTGCCCCGTCCTTTCTGCCATTTTATATTTTTTTAGCTTTTCGCCCCTCGTTTTCTGACTTTCAGTTTATCATTTTCCCAAATTCAAGTCAAGCCAGCCACCCCCGGCATTGGCTAACACGATATCACCGAAAAGCAAAAATTCCACGCCGCAGAAGTTCCCTCCCACAGCATGGAATTTCTCATTTTTATTTTTCTACCATAATACACTTCCGCGGGCAGTTCTCCGCGCAGAGGCCGCAGCCTGTACATTTTGCCGGGTCGATCTCCGCGCGCTGGTCCACAACGTGAATTGCATCCGACGGGCAGTTCTTCTCGCACTTCTTACATCCGATACAGCCGATCTCACACGCTGCCATCACCGCCTTGCCCTTCTCGGTTGAGCGGCATTTCACCGTGATCTTCTGCTCATACGGAATCAGGTCGATCAGATTTCTCGGACAGGCCTTCACGCAGGCACCGCATGCCTTGCACGCTTCGCCGTCCACAACGGCAATGCCGTTTTCAATATGGATCGCATCAAACTTACATGCCTTCACGCAGTTTCCAAAACCAAGACATCCGTTTCCGCAGCTCTTCGGACCGCCGCCCGGTACAAAACCGGCGTAGGAGCAGTCCCTTGCACCCGTGTATTCATACTTGTTCTTTGCCACGTCACACGTACCGGCGCACCGTACCACTGCTTTTCTGCGCTCCTGTGCTCCGGCTTCCTGTCCCATAATGGCACCGATCGCTACAGCAACCGGAGAACCGCCGACCGGACAGACCGAAATCGGGGCTTCACCCTTTACCACTGCAGCCGCCGCTCCGTCACAGCCCGGGTAACCGCAGCCGCCGCAGTTGTTGCCCGGCAGCGCTTCACGGACCTTCGTCTCGCGCTCGTCCACTTCCACATAAAACTTCTTTCCGGCAATTCCAAGGAGAATACCAATCAAAAGGCCGGTTCCACCCACCATCAGGGTGGCTGCTAAAATACCATTCATCTCTTCATCCCTCCTAGATCATTCCGGAAAATCCCATAAATGCCATTGACATCAGCATAGCCGTAAGAAGAACGATCGGCATTCCTTTGAATGACTCCGGGATATCGTTGTACTCCATCTTTTCCCGCAGGCCGGCCATCAGCACCATGGCAATCGTAAAGCCGATTGCGGTTGCCAGACCGTAAACCGTACCCTGCAGAATCGTGTAATCCTTCTGTACGTTGATGAGTGCCACACCGAGTACCGCGCAGTTTGTTGTAATCAGCGGAAGGTAAACGCCGAGCGCTCGGTACAGAGACGGAATCGTCTTTTTCAGAAACATCTCAACGAGCTGTACCAGCGCCGCGATGACAAGAATGAAAACGATCGTTTTCAGATAATCAAGTTCTGCCGGTGCCAGGATAAATTTGTAAATCAGACTTGTCACAAATGAAGAAATCGTGAGGACAAAAATAACCGCTCCGCCCATGCCGGCCGCCGTATCCATCTTTTTGGAAACACCGAGGAAAGCACAGATGCCGAGGAACTGGCTTAAGACAACGTTGTTCACCAGCGCCGCACCGATCGCAATTAAAATCAGTTCTTTCATTTCGCTTCCTCCTTTCCTTTCACAGCCTGGCAGTATGCCTTATTGGCGCATGCCATACAGCCGGTCTCTTCTGCCGGGACTGCCGGTTTTCCGGTTTTCTCTGACTTCTGGCGTTTGATGCGGTTCTGCACCGCAACGAGCATTGCCAGCACAAGGAATGCACCCGGCGCCATGATGAAGATGTTGACCGGCTCGTAAGCACTCGGCATTACCTGGATACCGAACAGGGTTCCGGCTCCGATCAGCTCACGAAACATACCGATCAGGGTCAGGCCGACGGTAAATCCAAGGCCCATGCCGATACCATCAAATAAAGACGGGATCGGACCATGTTTTCCAGCATATGCCTCGGCGCGTCCCAGGATGATACAGTTTACAACGATCAGCGGGATGTAGATGCCAAGGGCGGAATAGAGTGCCGGAATAAAACCTTCCATCAAAAATTCCACGATGGTTACAAACGATGCCACAACAACGATGTATGCTGGCATACGCACGCCGTCCGGGATGATTTTCCGAAGCAGGGAAATCATCAGGTTGGAGGCGGTCAGGATGACCATCGTCGCAAGGCCCATGCCGATACCGTTCTTTGCAGAAGTGGTAACCGCAAGCGTCGGACACATACCCAGCATCATGACGAAGGTCGGGTTTTCTTTTATGATACCATTATAAAGCCGTTCCAGCGGCGTATCTTTTCTCATGAGTTCCCTCCCTCTCCGGAAAGCAGACCGGATTCGTTGCAGTAGTTAAAACAGCAGATTCCTGCATTGACACCGTTTGTTACAGCGTTCGTTGTCAGAGTTGCTCCGCTCAGCGCATCGATTTCATCATCCGCGGATGCGCCGGATTTTGTGTAGGAGAATGCTTCTACGTTTTTATCCTTGAACTGATTCTTGAAATCGTCTGTGTCGGCACGCATACCAAGGCCGGCCGTCTCGGAAAGTGACAGGAAAGAGATTCCTTTTGTCGTTCCGTCCGATGCAATTCCCATCGAGAACTGCATGCCGCCGCCATAGCCTTCGGTTGTGGAGATGATCTCAACCAGGCCGATCGTTGCGCCGGATGCGTCTTTTGCAAGCAGCAGTTCGTCAATCGTCTGTGCTTCAAAACCGTGGCCGATCAGTGCTGCCGTAAGCTCTGCCTGTTCTGCATCGCTCATCGTTACTTCTTCAAAGGAAGCTGCCTCAGGAAATACGTTCTGACAGGATTCCTGTTTTTCTTTCTCCTGCTGTTTCTGGATCGGCTCTAAGGTTACCTGATGTGCCGCACCGAGAAGCAGTCCGGCAATCAGCGTGATCGCCGCAAGAATCAGTGCGTTTTTTATGATTTTGTTCATGCTTTTTTCTTGCCTCCTCTTCCGAATCCAACCGGCACGGTCACGCGCTCAATAAGCGGAACCAGAAGGTTGGTAAAGATGATGGCATAGGAAACGCCCTCTGCCGAATTTCCAAAGATACGGAATACACCGGTCAGAAGTCCTAAAATGACCGCGTAGATATACTGTCCCTTCTTTGTGATCGGACGGGTAACGTAATCGGTTGCCATGAACCATGCGCCGAGCATCAGACCACCGCCCAAAAGATGCGCGCCAAGGAAGTTGATATCAAAACCGTGGCCGCCGAAAAGCAGGGCGAACAAAAGCTCTGTTCCGATGTAGATGAGCGGAATATTGAGGTCAATCACATGAATGCATACAAGGAAAATGCCGCCAATCAGAAGGGCCAGTGCGGAAGTCTCACCGATCGTTCCGGCCGTATTCCCAAGGAACATGGACAGCAGATTCACCTGCTCTCCTGCTTTTGCTGCGGCAAGCGGTGTCGCACCGGATACGGTATCCACAAGATGTGCGGCTGCCGGGGCAGCGAAGTTGGTCATATGACCCGGGAAGGAAATCAAAAGGAAGCATCTTCCTGCAAGCGCCGGGTTCATAATGTTCTGGCCAAGGCCGCCGAAAAGCTGTTTTACGACGAGAATTGTAAACACACCGCCGATCACCGGCATCCAAAGAGGCGCCTGCACCGGCATGTTCATGGCCAGCAGAAGGCCGGTTACCAGTGCACTGCCGTCGGCAATCGTCACCGGTTTCTTCATTCCTTTTTCATACAGATATTCCGTCAGGGGACAGACTGCCATCGAAATCGCAATCAAAAGCAGTGCCCGAAGGCCGAAATTCCAGACTCCCACGCAGGCTGCCGGGGCAAGGGCAAGCAGGACGGCAAACATGATTTTATCCGTCGTTACCTTGGACCGTGCGTGCGGGGAAGATGATACGTGTAATAATCCATTCATATGTAAGGTCCCCCTATTTCTTCTTTCTCTTTGCCAGAAGCACTTTACGCATCGAGCTGATTTCCTGCGTCAGCGGACGTCTTGCCGGGCAGATAAAGGAACAACAGCCACATTCACAGCACTCCATTCCGCCGTATTTCAGGAACTTCTCTTCCTCTCCGTGCTCCGCAAAAACGGAAAGGCGGGCCGGAAGAATCTGACCCGGACAGACGGAAACGCAGCGTCCGCAGTTGATGCAGGCAGATGGTGCCAGCGCAGATACTTCATCCTCGGTGATGCAGGTCAGTGCAGATGTTGTCTTGGTTACAGGAACCTCCATTGTAAACAGGGCTTTTCCCATCATCGGACCGCCGCAGATGATCTTGGATGCCTCGTTTTTCAGACCACCTGCCTGCTCTAAAAGTTCGGATAAGAGCATGCCGACCGGCACTTCAAAGTTGCACGGATTCTGTACGGCATCTCCTGTCACGGTAACGATACGGCTCATCAGCGGTTCGCCGAAGCGGACTGCCTGGTAAATAGCGGTCACGGTATCGATGTTATCCACGATACAGCCCGCGTCCGCCGGCAGCATGGAGGAATTTACCTTTCGCCCCGTTGCTGCATAGATCAGCATACGCTCGGCACCCTGCGGGTATTTCGTTTTAAGTTCCAGAACCTCAATGTTGTCCTCCGGAAGCAGCAGCTCACGGAACTTCACGATACAGTCCGGTTTGTTGTCTTCAATGCAGATGACTCCCTTTGCCCTCGGGAACATATGCAGCATAATTTTTAAACCTCCGATCACCTTTTCCGGCTCCTCGATCATTCTGCGATAGTCGCTTGTCAGATACGGCTCACACTCTGCTCCATTGACGAGAATGTGGTCGATCGCTGACGGATCTTTCGGGGATATTTTGACGTGTGTCGGGAAGCCTGCGCCTCCCATTCCCACGATTCCGGCCTCTTTGATCTTGTTCCGGATCGTACCTGCGTCGAGTTTTTCCCAGTGCGGGCACTCCTCAAATGTTTCTTTTTCATACAGCCCATCGTTCTCCACAACGATACAGTCTACCGGGGAACCGGCTGCGGAAACTTTTTTCTCAATTCCTTTTACCGTGCCGGAAACCGATGCGTAAACAGGAGCCGAAACAAATCCTCCCGCTTCTGCGATTTTCTGTCCCGCTTTTACATGGTCGCCTTTTTGTACGATCGGCACAGCAGGCGCTCCGATGTGCTGTGACACTGCGTAATACAATAAGTTGCCCGGCTGCGCTTTGACAATCGGTTTGTCCTTGGAGAGCTCTTTTCCCTCGTACGGGTGAACGCCGCCATGAAAAGTATTTCTTTTCTTCTGAAACATGCTTTTCACCTCATCCTTTCTCTTTTCTATGCTGCATTTATCAATTCACAGCCTTTTTTCGGTTTTTTATGCAAAAAGGCTGATGCATTGCCCTGATTATTTCGGTTATTCATATCGGACTTCTTTTAACAGGAGTCCGCATGCCGGTGCAAGAAAACCCGCACTTTCGCGATTTTTTGCTTTGAGAAGCTCCGTCATTGATGCGATATCCCGTTTTCCCATCCCGGCCTCCACAAGTGTTCCGGTCAGGATCCGCACCATGTGGTACAGAAAACCGGTTCCGGTATAGGAAATGATAAGAATCCCGTCTTTCTCGCAGAAATCAATTCCGGTAATCGTCCGTACCGTCGATTTTTTCATACGTTTGTTGGCACAGAAGCTCCTGAAATCATACGTTCCGATAAACGCTTTCGATGCTTCTTTCATTTTTTCCACATCGAGCGGTGCTTCCGGAAAATACACGTATTTCCGCTCGAAAACATGCTTTCTGCCATCGATCACGATACGGTATTCGTATGTTTTTTCCACCGCATTCAGACGGCTGTGGAAGCGCTCCGGCATCCGCGCGAGGCTGGTAACTTCGATGTCTTCCGGCAGATAATGGTTGATTGTCTGCAGAAGTTCTTCATCGGATAGATCGGTATGGAACTTTGCATTTGCGACCTGTCCCGCCGCATGGACGCCGGCATCGGTTCTGCCCGCGCCGTGAATCTCCACCGGCTCTCCTGCGATCCTGGACAACAGCGTTTCGAGCTTGCCCTGAATCGTGTTGTCCGTATTTCCCTGCTTCTGCCAGCCGTTATAGCGCGTGCCATCGTACTGCAGGATCATTTTATAATTCATCTTTTTCTCCTTTCCAAAGTGGCCGCTTATCATTCGGCATCCATGCTTTTCTCAATCAAAAAAGCCCGCAGCGCAGGACTTCGCGCCAGATTTGCTTCAAACAGCACCACTTCTGCTCCGCCCGGAAAGCTGTTCTGTAAAAATTCAGCGGCACGGCGGATCTGCAGCTTCACATCTTTTACTTCCTTCTCCGCTTTTTCCTGTTCCAGTTCACATACCGTTTCAAAAAGCTCTTTCATCTGATCCGGATCGTTTTTACGACATTTTTTAGCGGTCTCCTCGAGTTTTTTTAACTTTTTCAAGACCCGCGCATTCGTTTCTTCCTCGCCCTTTTTCAGCAGTCCCTGCTGTTTGCACACTGCAAATCCCTGCTCTTTCTGTTGTAGCCAAGATGCGTATGTCTCATCTTTTTTCTGCCTGCAAAGCCCGGTAAACTGGCGAAAGCACTCGGAGAGCTCCTTTGCCGTGTGTTCCTGCTTCTGGCAGCCGGATGCCTCTTTCTGAAGTGCCGCATGAAACAGAGACAGCAGTACAGATCGCTCTTCTGCGGAACCATTTGCCGCCATCTTCTGTTTTTCTGCCATGATTTTTCCGGAAAATGCACCGGTCAGAATCTCCTCTACACCGTAATCCTGTCCATATTTTTCGTAAATCCTGTAGTACGAGCTGAATTCCTCCGCCGTCTTTTCTTCCTGCAAATATTGTCCAATCAGTGCTTCGTCGACCGGAAAATTCAGGATTTCATAACTTTTCAGCACTGCCGACAAATCCTCCCAGCCGCGTGCTGTCACAAAACGCTTCTCATCCGCTTCCTGCGAAACAGAATAAAAATGGTCACTGTGTGCCGTAAGATACGTTGTCACAGCACTGTGGATCTGATTTTTCTCTGCATAGGAAAGCCACACGGAAAGCTCGGGAACCACCTCGATCTTCCGCACACGGTCAAGCGTTGCCACATCAAATTCCCGCACAGATTTATTATATTCCGGCGGATTTCCGGCGGCCACGATCAGCCAGTCATCCGGGATGTGCTGATTGCCGAATTTTTTGTCCTGCAAAAGCTGCAGCATCACCGGAGCGAGGGTCTCGGAGACGCAGTTAATTTCATCGAGAAAGAGGATACCCCGCTTCTTTCCGGTCTGCTCCATGCAGTCATAGATCGAGGCGATGATCTCGCTCATCGTGTATTCCGTTGTATGTACCGTTTTCCCTTCGATTTCACGTTTGCAGATCTCCGGAAGGCCCATGGCACTCTGACGCGTATGGTGTGTCATCGTGTAGGCAACAAGCCCCACACCGCACTCTTCTGCGATCTGCTCCATAATTGCCGTTTTTCCGATGCCCGGCGGGCCGATCAGGAGAATGGGACGCTGCTGCCGGAGGGGAACCAGCGGAAAACCAATTTCATCTCTTGCAAAGTATGCGCGCAGGGCTTTTTCAATTGTCTCTTTTGCTTCTTGTATATTCATATGTTCTCTCTTATCTTGTGCACTCTTTATGTACTCTCGAAATCTTTCTGTGTTTGATTTTGCGAGATGCTTTTTTGTCAGTTTTGTTCAAAGAGTACATTCTTCTGTCAGCAGTTTTTTTGCCCATTTTGGGACAAGATTCATTTTTTCGGTCTGTCTGACAAAGACGAATGCCGTCTCGTAATCTGGCTTTTGTTCGGGATAAATTCCGTCTCCGTCGGTAAAATAGATCAACGCTTTTAAGTTTCGGAATACGTGCTGTTCCCGCAACTCTTCCACTTTTTGAAAGACAGGACGGAAATCGGTTCCGCCCCGGCCCTTGATGGTAATTGTTTCACGGTAAGCTTCCCATTCTTTCGGTGAATGGATCATCGTGACATCCTGCACGAAGCTGTCGCACTGGATCAGACAGACGTTCCATCGGGAAAAGAAGTTTTCTTTTTCTTCAAGAATGCTGCGCGTCTCACCGAGAAATTTTGCTACGATTTCTTTTTTGCACGAACCGGATGTGTCGATCGCGATAACCAGCTCTTCGAGACGGTTTCCCTCGCGCGTCTCCGGCGGCTCGATGAAAGGGAAATTTCCGTAATACATAAGCCCATAATGGTAAGCGACTGGATCGAAGCTGTCGAGATCCAGCTCCATTTCCTCGCGGGTAACGGTAAAGCGTTTCAGGAAGCGGCGGTAATCGTACGCTCTTTTTTCGATCCCGGACAGGGTTTCTTTTTTTCCACCACGGTTCTGGCCTCGCCGCAGGCCGCCGGTGCCGTAGTTTTCCGCCAACTTGCGGGAAGCACGTTTCCAGACTGATTGAAAAGACTCGATAAGTTCCGGTTCTTTTCCCGACACCAGCCATGAAACCGGAGACTGTTTTTCTTTTTCCGGCATCAGCCATGAAACCGGGGGCTGTTCTTTTTTTTCCGGCTCCGGTGTTTCTTTCCCAAACCGGCGGATGCATTCCAGCAGCAGGTGCTGATAGCCTTCCTTGAGGAACGATGAATTTTCGGCACACATGCGGAGTACAAAATCGGAGTTAAAATATATCGTATGACCGTCGGATGTGATGGCTTTTGTCCTGTCGGATGGCTGATGCTGAAAGAAAAGAATCGCTTCACCAAGTTCCGGGTACAGCCAGCAGAGATTTTTGCGGGCTTCTTCGAAAAGCCGGAGCGCCAGCGCTTCTTTTTCTTTTGTGGACTTTTCTTTTTGAACCGCAGCTTCTGTTTTTCTGCTTTCCGTATTCTCCTGCATCGGATCCTGTGAGTTCCGGTTCAGGAGAATGTGGAAGGCCTGCCATTTCTGCTGGTCGGCAGCAAGGTTGAGAAAACGTTTTCGGTCTGCATCGGACAGCCATCCGGTCTGCAGAATACGTTCCAGCTTTGAAAAATCATCCTCACGAATCAGCATTTCGACAGCGGGACGAATGCGTTTCCGCAGGTATGCGGTATATGCGGCTCGCTGTTCTTCCGGAAGATCCTGCGATTCACAAAAGCTGGAAAGTGCAGCCCGGAGGCGCTGCTGTTCGGATGTCGTCGTTCTGAAACTACTCCAGTCATCCATTTTATTCACTCCCTTACTCGCCGCGTTTTCTCACTTGTACTCAATCTTACGCTGCCGCGTAAGCGACATTCGTCGTTCGTCAACTGAAAATAAATTTTCATTTGACTCACTTGCACTCATTATATCGTCATTTTTGAGCATTGACAATGTTGGATCGTGTTATTTTTTTCACACTTTTACCATATTTTTATGATATACTTGATATTATAAAATACGATTGCAGTCGTAAAAGTGCAAAGGAGATCCTTTTTATGAACAAAGAAAACAGAAAAGCTGCCAAGGAACGGCGTGCCAAAGAGCGGGAGCACGAAGCGAAAGTAGCGCATTACAAAAAGATCTGGAGCTGGGCCGAACCGGCTCTGATTATCGTTGTGATCGTCGGCCTTATTATTGCCAGCGTACTCGATTCCAAACGACTCTCTGTCAAAAGTGCCTCGGAGGATACCTCCACAGCCTCATCGGCCGCATCCGCCTCATCAGCCTCCACTTCGGCTTCTGCCTCTTTGCAGACCGACACTTCCCTCACCATTGAGGACGGTGATACCGTCAATATCGACTATGTCGGCTCCATTGACGGCGTGGAATTTGAAGGTGGAAACACAAAAGGAAACGGCGCTGATCTTGTGATCGGCTCCCACACTTACATCGATGACTTTGAAGAACAGCTCATCGGCCATCACCCGGGCGACAGCGTAGATGTAACCGTCACTTTCCCGGAAGACTATGGAAAAGACGAACTCAACGGAAAGGAAGCTCTTTTCAAAGTTACCGTCAACGGCATTTATAAATAGAACAACAAAAAAGACATCCTCCACAGATTTTCCGTCTGCGCCGGATGTCTTTTTCTTATTATTTTTTTGTTAAGTTTTTTTCAAAGACGCTTCGATGTATTAAAAAAAGTACATCTTCTTATTCCACAATTTTGTAATACGCCCGCGCCGTCAGCACATAGACAATCAGGTAAACCACGGCAAACGCCGCAATCGTAATCGCTGTTGCAGCCAGGAACAGATTGCTGTCCGGGAAATTCAGCATTGCCATGATACGCCTGGTCAATGGAAACGCTACCATTGTATGCACCACTGCCACCGCGAGCGGCAGGAAAAAGACCGTTACCACCTGTGACTGAATCGTCTGACGGATTTCTTTGCGGCTCATGCCGACCTTCTGCATAATCTGGAATCGTTTTCGGTCATCGAAGCCTTCTGAAACCTGCTTGTAATAGATAATCATAACGGCACCCATCAAAAACAGCGTACCGACGAAAACACCTAAAAACAGAAGTGAACCATACAGACTGTAAACCGTATTGCGCTCTTTTTCGCGCACTTCCACCCATCCGTTAAAAGATGACTCCGTCAGTATCGTCTCAATCTCATCTCCAACTGTGATCTGTTCGCCGGCATCCCCGATAAGATCCAGAGCATATTCCCAACTGTATCCTTCTGGCTCCTTTCCCTGCACAGCTGCATACGCTTCCTTTGCTTCATGGTTCCGCGTCACCACCGTCATTGTCTCATACACTTGCGTCTTCTCATCCAGAATGTACGATTTCTTATCGGTATTCCATTTTTTTACTTCATACGTCTGATTTCCCAGTTCAATCGTGTCATATCCATAATTTTTCTGTTTTGCCTGAAAAACCAGAGCCTGCCCTGGTTCCAGCTCTACCTGTTCGCCGGTTACCTGATTGTACTCCGACTCTTCCATAATCTTTATCAGTGTACTCGCCGCAGCATCATCTGACTGTGTTTTTTCTACTTTGTTTCTATCTACATCAGCAAGCATCACATAGTATCTCTGATCACTTTCATACTTTTTTCTGAGCTGCTTTTCTTCCAGATGCTGATCAATCCCAGTTTTCACTTCCTCTATCATCTTCTGACTGACCGGTTTCACCGTCTTCATAATGCCGCTCACGCCAGTATTTGCTTCGATCGAAATCTGATGTGGAAACCGCGTATAGGTAACCTCCTCAATCCCCGTCCACAAACATGTGCTGATGGAGATAACCAGAAGCACACCCGTTGACAGAATACAGATATTCGCAAGACCGACCGCATTTTGCTTCATGCGGTACAGCATGCCCGAAATGCTTGTAAAATGGCGTGTCTGGTAATAGTAATTCTTGTTTTTCTTCAGAATTTTCAAAAATGCAATACTTCCAGCAGAAAACAGGCAGTACGTTCCCACCATAACCAAGGCGATTGCATTAAAAAACTTATCAAGTGCGTCCATCGAGGATTGGCTGGTCAGAGCCAGATAATAGCCAACACCAAGAAGCATGAATCCAAGAACCGCCGTCAAAAGCTTCGTTTTCGGTTCCCGCTCACCCTGCGCGCCGCCGTGCAGCAGTTCGACCGGCTGTGAGACGTGGATCTGGCGAAGGCTTAAGAGAAAATTGATCACAAAAGTCAGGCCGAACAGCAGCATCGTACTTCCCACGGCTTTTGCACTGAACGCAAAACCAATTGTTCCGTTCAGTCCGGTCAGCTTCATCAGCACCAGAAACAGCAGGCGGTACAGCAACACACCGAGCAGAATACCGATTCCAAGCGATGCCGCCCACAGATACAGACTCTCAAAAAAGAGGATCTTCGCCAGATGCTTTTTCTCCATGCCGAGAATCTGGAACAGACCGAACTCTTTTTTTCTTCTTTTTGCCAGAAAACTGTTGCTGTAGATCAGAAAAATCACCGCGAACAGGCCAATGATATAGGTTCCCATCCCCATCACTGTCAGGATCGTATCTTTTCCGATCATGGAATCAAAGCCACTTCCCTGCGCCAGTGTATCCATGATAAAAAACATCACCACCGTGCCGATGCATGACAGCAGATACGGAAGAATATTCTGACGGTTTTTGCTCAAATTTGTTTTTGCCAGTCTGGCATACAGCAGATTATTCATCCCGTTCACCACCCGTCGCAAGAATTGTCAGCGTATCGGAGATCTTCTGATACATCTCATCGCGCCCTAAAGAACCGCGATACAGCTGGTGGAAGACCTCGCCGTCCTTGATGAACAGCACACGCTTCGCCGAGCAGGCCGCCTTCACACTGTGCGTTACCATAACAATCGTCTGGCCCTCCTCGTTGATCTCCCCGAACAGTTTCATGAGGCCATCCGCTGCATGGGAATCGAGCGCGCCGGAAGGCTCATCCGCAAGAACCAGCTCTGGATTGGTAATCAGCGCACGCGCAACGGCTGCACGCTGCTTCTGTCCGCCGGACACCTCATATGGGTATTTATTGAGGATCTGGGTGATGCCGAGTTTTTTCGCAATCGGCTCTGCCCGAAGACTCATCTCCTCGTATTTTTTTCCTTCCAGCACGAGCGGCAGATAAATATTGTCACGCAGGGAAAAGGTATCGAGCAGGTTGAAGTCCTGGAACACGAAACCTAAGTTTTCGCGGCGGAATCCGGCAATCTCCTTCTCTTTTAATTCGCCGAGATTTTTTCCATTTAACCGCACCTGTCCGCCGGTTGGCTTGTCGAGTGCCGCGAGCAGGTTCAGAAGCGTCGTTTTTCCGCTTCCCGATTCGCCCATGATTGCAACAAATTCGCCCCGTTCCACTGTAAAATTAACGTCTTTCAACGCTTCCACCCGGTTGCTGCCAAGGCGCGTGGTATATGTTTTTTTCAGATGTTCTACTTCCAGAATTGCCATGTCACATTTTCCTTTCTGTCTGAACTGTTTTCTTAATTGACAAGGCTTATTATACCCGTCCGCGCCCTCTTCTGCCTTAGGATCATCTTACAAAAAGACCGGCAACCTTACATTTCTGTAAGATTCCCGGCGAAGCTCTCTATGTACTACAGGGATACGGTATCCAGCCCAAGATACACCTTCGTTCCCACTCCCATCTCCGACTCGATGCGGATGGTATGCGAAAGTTTCTCCATGATCTGGCGGCACAGATACAGTCCGATGCCTGTTGACCGCTTGTCTGCGCGGCCGTTGCAGCCCGTGTAGCCTTTTTCGAAAATCCGCGGCAGATCCTCCGGCGCAATGCCGATGCCGGTGTCCTCAATCACCAGCGTTTTTGGTGCATCCGGTGACAGATAGATGTGAATGCTGCCACTTTTCGTGTATTTCAGCGCATTTGACAGAATCTGCTCCAGCACAAAGACGAGCCATTTTTCATCCGTCAGCACCTCGCAGTGCACCGGCTCGTAGGAAAGGATAATCTTCCGGCGGATAAAAAGCGGGGCATATTTCCGCACAGCCTGGCGGATCAACGCATCCAAATCGTACCTTGCAAAGACAAGATCCGATGTCATTTTTTCCATGCGCAGGTACTGCAGCGCCATCTGCACATACTGCTCCGTCTGGAAAAGTTCGCTCTGCATTTCACGCGAAAGCGGCGTATCCTCCTCCTGCAGAAGCAGCCGCATCGCCGCAATCGGCGTTTTGATCTGATGGGTCCACATCGTGTAATACTCCATCATATCGCGGTATTTCTGCTCCATCTTAATCTGTTCTTCCTGAAACTGCCGCTCGTAGGATGCGATGATCTGCTGGTAATCCCGCGCCAGAAGCCCGTCCGCCTCCGGAAGCGCTTCTGTTTTGCCCTGCGGTTCGGCGGCAAGGAGTGCTAAGACCAGATGATGTTTCCGGTACTTCCCATAATGAAAGCAAAAACCTGCGGCTCCGACAGCAGCCATCAGCACGATCATATAAACGGTGACATCCTGCGGCACATTGCGCAGAAAACAGAGGAGTGAAAATACTCCTATAAAAGCGGCAATCCGCACGGCCGATGCAAGATGCTCTTTCAAATACCAGTTAAGAAGCATAAACTCCTGCCGGATTCCCTCTTTCTGTTGTTCCATCCTTTTTCTCCTGTTCTGCTTCCGTCATGCGATCAGGTAGCCGACACCCTTTTTCGTCTGGATAAAGTCTGTAAGTCCTGCCTCCTCCAGTTTTTTCCGCAGGCGCGTGACGTTGACGGTCAGCGTGTTGTCATCTATAAAGCTGTCCGACTCCCACAGATGCATCATCAGCATATCTCGGCTGACGGCTTTTCCTTTATTTTCGAGAAGGGACTGCAGAATGCGCCACTCATTTTTTGTCAGCTCAATCCGCTTTCCCCGGTAATTCAGCACACCACTTCCCGTATCGAGCATGGCACCGCGGTGCTCGAGGAAATTCGTTTCTCCGGCAAATTCGTAGGTGCGGCGGAGCATCGCCTGGACTTTGGCGGTCAGGACACTTAAATCAAACGGCTTCGCGATAAAGTCATCGCCGCCCATATTAACGGCCATAATGATGTTCATGTTGTCCGATGCAGAAGAAAGAAAAATTACCGGCACTTTAGAGACTTTTCGAATCTCCTGGCACCAGTGAAATCCGTTAAAAAAGGGAAGATGGATGTCCATCAGCACTAATTGCGGATTTTTCACGGCAAATTCGGCGAGAACACCGGAAAAATCCTGTACGCAGAACGCATCCATGCCCCAGGAAACCAGGCTCTGCTGCACGGCGCGGGCGATGACTTCATCATCTTCTACAATCATAATTCGATACATGGCTGTTCCTCTGTTGTCTCTAGCAAAGCGGATATTCGCAATCCGCTTCGCTACTTGCTTGATTCGGTTAAAAATATGGACTCCGGGCGGGTGTTTTCAACGCACAGCCGCTCCCGGAGCCGTTTTCGCAGATGATTATACTCTTACAATATAATCTGCTTTTCTTTCTTTTGCCTCCGGGTACTCACAGTCGCGATAACCGAGGATGCAGTGTCCGATGCCAACATAATTTTCGGAAAGTCCCCACTCTTTTAAGAGGGCTTTTCCCTCCGGGCTCGCGAACTCTTCTTTTGCACGATGGATCCAGCAGGAATCCACACCAACGGCATGTGCTGCCAGCATCAGATTTCCCATGACAAGGCTTCCGTCATAGATATGTGTCGGTCTGTTCTTATCAGCTAATACAACCAGGACAACCGGTGCTCCGTAGAACGGATCTGTATCAGTTCCCATGACATCCGCATTCATTTTGGAAAGCTGATCGCGGGTGGCTTTGTCTGTAACGGCAACAATAACCGGTGACTGCATTCCCATGCCGGTTGCGGCATAAGTGCCTGCTTCAAGAATCAGATCCAGATCTTCTTTCGGGATCATGTCCGGTTTGTAACCGCGTACACTGCGGCGTTCGATCATGTTTTTAATACTTTCGTTCATAAATCAAGACTCCTTTAGAATACAGTGAAAAAATAAAATCTCATAATATAAAAGCTGGAGTGGTTTTGAATCCTCATACGAGAGTCGAAAATATAGAGCCGATTATCGATTATATTGACAATATTCTTATAATGTCGGTTAATCCGGGATTCGGCGGACAGAAATTTATCGCGAGTTCGATTGAAAAAATTAAA
>ERZ779892.1616-NODE-1616-length-19632-cov-3.135823_pt1 | contig 19632 bp, 16 predicted proteins | sample MGYA00511552_ERZ779892 | MGnify/ENA primary metagenome ERZ779892 (study PRJEB29588, sample SAMEA2154561) | human gut metagenome | biome: human gut; feature: human-associated habitat; material: faeces | place: Denmark | collected 2008/2010 ... | reverse complement strand
GAGGCGGCCGCCTGAACTCGAACTTGGCAAGCTCCATGTTGGCGTTGGCTCTTTCACGGCAGTCAGCTTTGGCCTTGCAGAACTGGCACCATTCGCCGCAGTGGTATTCACCGTCTCCGTTAAAGGCAAGCTCTGCAGTCGGGGCCAGAACCTGATCGGCCCACTCGTAGAGTTCGTCCTTTGGAATGGTGAAGGTGCTGACGTTAGAGCGTCGAGGCTGGTAGATGGTCATGCTGACGGTGTCGATGTCGTAGATGCAGTCGAACAGCTCCAGCGCACCGAGGGCGTACAGCTTCATCTGCGGGTTGTCGTCGGCTTCGACCAGAACGCCTCTGCCGTGCTTGCAGTCCACGATGTGCAGCGTCCCGTCTGCAATGATGACGCAGTCGCCGGTGCCGAAGCCCTCTTCGACATACTTGGAGTAGTCGAGCCGCTGTTCGATCAGGACCACAGGGTCCGGGCAGGCTTTCTTGGCCTCCTCGACCAGCTCCATTACGAAGGACACATACCCGTTGGCACATTCCTCCATTTCGGAGTTGTACCAAGAGAGGTCTTCGGTCGGGTCTTTTGCTTCCATACCGAGTGCTGTCCGGAGCTTGAACTCACAAAGAGCGTGGGCGTTGGTACCTTCGGCTGCGAAATCGCTGCCTTTGTCGTCATAGCCTTCACAGAGCCTTGCCGATGGTGGGCAGTTGAGCCACCTATGCGAGGACGATGCAGAGAGAAGTGCGTGGTTAGGCATTTCCGAGTACCTCCGCATCCGCTACCAGAGCCTTGTAGCTTACCGGGTCAATCTCGGAGAGCTTCTTGGCACCGTACTTCAGGAGAAGGTCACGGATCTGAGCGGTGAAGCCATCACGGGACTTTTCTGCCAGAATCGCTCTGACTTCTTCGAGGGTGAGTGCCTTTTCCGGTTCCGGGGCAGGGGCTGCTTCCTCGGCGCCGCTGAATGCGCCGGTCAGCCAGTTGGCGATGTCGTTAATAGAAGATGCAATATCCCGCAACTCCCTGATGGTCGCTTCCATTTCGCTCATTTTGCTCATCACGTTTTCCTCCTTTCTGAGATTGGCTTGTCTGGTTAAGCTGGATCAGCTTCCTCGCCAGACGTCTTGACACTACGCTGATTGCCGTAAGCACTCCGATGAGCTCTTCATCGGTGACGGCCTTGTTGGGTCTGGACTCACTCATTGGCGGTTCCTCCTTTCTGAGGACCTGTGTTGTTTTGCTGTCCTCAGTACCCACTGGAGGGAAACCGGTGTTTTGAACGAAAAAAATCTGAAAAATTTTAGACCGCCGCAGAATTGCTTCCACGGCGGCCTTTGTTGGGTATTAGATGAAGTCCTTCAGGGCTTCACGCAGGATGGAGAACACCTTGTTCTTCTGGTAGTTGATGGTCGACTGGCGTTTGCCCATGTCGGCAGCGATTTCACGCTCCGTCTTGCCCTGCATGATAAGCTCGCAGATGCGTCTGCCGTCCGGGTCAAGGCGGTTCAGCTCGTCGTATAGAGTGTCGAGCAGTTCCTTATCCATAAGGATGGACTCCGCAGACGGTGTGTCGTCGGCCAGCGTGTCGCCAAGGGTAAGCTCGTCTTCCTCGCCGCCGATAGGCGTGTCGATGGAAACCTTCTTCCCGACAGCGTAGAACGGGCAGCCGGGGCAAACACCGTCACACTTCCAAAGCTGGGCCTTGGTGCAGCGGCACTCGCCATTCTTCTGGGCATGGTAGCGCGTGTTCCAGATGGGCTGGTAGTATGCCCTGTAAACTTCCTCGCTGACCTCGATAGGGGTCCCGTCGACCGGGATAAAGTACTTCTTGTCGTTGTTTTGCATGAACATTTCCTCCGTTCGATTTGCTTGGAACGGAGGAAACCGTCATGGTCAGCTGCAAAATGGGTATAGAAATCCAACCACAGTCCCGAAGGAGATTTCTCCGTTCCGGTCTGCAGCTTCCTTATCCAGTAGGCAGCTGTTCATTTTTACTTGTCCCATCAGGCGGCACTGGATCGTCCGGGGCCAGTGGACGTACCGCTTGTGGGTGTGAGCTTTCACTCACAGGTACTATTTTATTGAGATTCCGGATTTTCACGAGGAAGTGGGACTTCCGGTTCAAGTGGCCGAAAAAGCCTGAAAAATAGGCAAAAAAAGAAGGCCCTCATGTCTTAAAAGACATAAGAGCCTTGATAAATCAGGGTTTTATACCGGAAGTGCGACTTCCGAATTATTTTTCAGGAGCAGTCATTTTATTCCCGTTTTTGGGTAGTTGTTGCGGAATACCGGCATCTTGCAGCTTTTCGTTCCACTTGAAGATGTTTTCCATGTGGTGGTGTTCTATCAGGTACCGATAAATGAGATATTCCTCATTGGCGGCCATGATATTGTACCCGGCCTTGTTAATCAGATCGTATGAGAAGGACGGGTGCAAGTTCAAGCCAATACAGAGGGCAAGCACACTTTGCAGGGTGGGTTTGGCGTCTTTTTTATTACGGTAGTCCTGAATCATTCGGGAGCTGATGCCGGTGCGTTCTTCCATCTTCTCGTTGGTGTAACCACGACGTTTTACATGATAATCGAGGGTGCCGCAGAAGGACGAAGGGACCTCTGCAAGGATATCAGATACCCGCTTTGCCTCCGCTGCGATGGCAGCCATTTCACGGGCACGTTTCTGGACATCTTCGTTTTTACCTTCTTTGGGATTGAACTTTGCCTCTACGAAGCTCTTTGAATCGGCATCCCGGCAGAGGAAACAGATCCGGTAGAAGGAGTCATCATAGTGGCTGCTGACTCTTGTTGTGCGGTCAAATACCAAGCAGCATTCGTCAACATGAGCCAGAGCATATTCTGTGAGTTCAGCCTGCTCATTCTGGACGACAACGTACTTCGGATCGTTGATGACCATCATGCCGCCAGCGTGAATAAACCGGCCAGCTTTGAAATCTTCTGCAAGGTCCTGATTGAACAAAGATTCGATAATGGCGTTGTTCCTGTCGATAATGAAGGTCTGATCCTTTTTCAGCGAGCCCTTGGCGAAGGAGAACGGTGGGTAATATTGCCCGTCTACATAGTTGAATACACCGGCGGCCTGATCAAAGCCCAGCTCAATGGCTCGGATCTTTGCGGCCATCGTGGAAACCTTGAAGAAATCGGCAAACTCACTGATAGCAAGCTGCATGATAGATGCTTTACTATCTGAGGGGAATGCACGACTAAGCGTGTAGAGAAGTTCACTTAATTTTGCACGGCCTGTCTTTGCAGGGATCAGGATTTTCGGAGCGATGGCATTAGCCTGCCACTCCATCCATGCCAGTTCCTCACTTAAACCACCGGCTCCTTTTTTATACTCCTCAACGACAGCACAGGAAATAGATGTGAGTTCAGGGTTGATAAGTTTCTGAAGCTCAAAGAACTTATAGTGCTTGTCCCAATGGACGCACTCGTGAATGATGGTGTTGTTCACAGAGCCGATATTACGCATAAAGAATACATCCGGATCAACCAGAATTGTTCCTTCCTCAATGTCAGCAGACACAACATTTCTGTCCCGGTCGTAAATATCGACAGTCGCATTGTTGAAATAGGTCCGGCCAAAAACGCCGTCAGGAAGAGGAGCGTGATGAACGGTAAGACACATCGCTTCCAACACTTCCTTGATTGGCAGCGGCATGGGCGTTTCTAATGCTTTCGGGCAGTACTTTTTCAGGAATTTTTCAGCATGAGCATCAAGGTCCTTTGAGTACACATATGGGATCAAATACTGAGACAGAGCGTCTTCTTTACTGAAGCGTTCCTTGCTGTATTCACCCACAGATGTGATAGTAACCATATTGAGGCCACAGCGGAGGATACCTGTAAAAGAGATGGAAAACCACGGATAGACGATGTCTTCTTCGTAGTCACGTCTGGAGTGACCTTTTACGATAACATCCGCTTGCACAGCAGCTCTAAAAAGGATACGGTCGTCTTCCGTCTCCTTAAAAGAAACTCCCATTACATGAAGATCATCGAGCTCAGTATAGCTCGGATCAGGAACAAGGCTGGTGTGTAAATTCAGCCCTCCACGATTCTGGAATATGAATGACTTGAGCCGCTTGAACATCAAGTCATAATACTGATCTTCCAGATATGCCGCAAAAGATTTATCCTTACGTGCCAGAAGAAATCCCTCCTTTGTCTTACAGCGCAAACATCGCCATGATTTCCTTCACCATGCGATCCGTCCGAGCTTTGATGATATCTACCGTCCATTCATCCTTATCACAGACGTCATCGTTTAGATTGAGGCCGTTACGATAACCGATGTACTGACCGTTATTATCTTTGCGTTCCTTCTTTTCATTGAAGGCCTTATTGCTCAACGTACTATTGTATCCGGTGATCGTGAGGTTGCCGAAAGTGTGAACATAGAGCGACTGATATTCCTTCGCTTTTTCACGGTCGCCTCCAGCGATCATATCCACCCAGCTGTCTGGAATATTCGGTCCTTGCGGGAAGATGTGTTCGATAGACCAAACGTACTGATTGCTGTTCGTTTTCCTCCAGAGGTCCTGCACGTTTTCACGGGTCATACCACGCTTTGCCATCATGCAGAGGATGAAACGGGTAGCACCGCTGTTATCATCGTACACAGGACCACGAAGTTTCTTTTCAAAGAACTCATCGGAAGCGGAAACGGAAATAAGGGTATCTCGCATATTAGTGTAAATGTCTGCACCACGGTACTCATTTTGTTCGGTGGCCTCGATAAACGACATAAAGATACGGGTCAAATCACGAGTAGGCGGAGTGTCGGTCAAATTACGACGGATGAAGAAGTTGACCAGCAGCTTGCAGATTTTTACTACATCCTCGTCAGTTACGCCAAGCGACTCCTGATGCTTAATCAAGTACATAATGAACAGATAGGACGGAGCACCTTGAACACGCTGCAGATCCAGATAGCTTTCACGCTGTTCGTCGGAAAGGGTATCCGTCTTGCTCAAAATGATACCGGCATAGATTGCTGCATTTTCAGTTAACTCGTCCAGAGCGGCAACAGGGTCCTTGGTGATGATCTTTTCATAGATGTCCAGCATGGTAGACCGGGTTGCAATAGTGCCGAGAGGATACTGACGGTCGCCTTTGAGGAATGGAGCATTGAGCTTCTTCCTGAAGGCATTGTAATTCTGCCTGAAGAAACGTTCTTGATCAGAGTATTCATCACCGAGGTCAGAAAGGATTTCAGTCCAGCGAGAGAAATAGTAGTCAATATCGCCGTCGCCATTGACATCCAACCGGGCCAGAAGCAGGTTCTTGATAAGATCGACTGATGTCAGCGGAGTGCCCCTGTTGTTCAGAGACTCGAAAAGGGTGTATGCATCAGCATGATTCGACACCTCGATCATGACGAGAATTGCAGAATTCACCTTATCGAGGATTCGGAACATGGCGAGCACCTTGTCGGAGGCATCATCCAGAACGGCATTGATGCGCTTTTTGAAATAGTTGTATGCTTTTTCGATTCTCCGTAGTCCGGCGAACTTGGGCATGGGCCGCTTCGGGATAATACCGATTTTTGCGAGGAGGCCCATGAAATCGTCACGGTTGCTGCCTTGGATCTGCGGGACGACACGAATATCGGACTGCGTTTTCTTCAGCACCAGTTTGCGCTTGAGCTGAAGAATATCCGACTGCTGGTCCTCATCCAGCAGATCTTTATATGAATTCAGGGTGGTATAGAGTGCGGCAAGGAACAGACTGAGTGTAGTCAGTCGCTGCTGGCCATCAACAACCTCAAACTTCGGTGCGTTAATCGTATCCGTGGCCGAGTTGATACAAATGATCGAGCCGAGGAAATACCCATCATCGTTTTCAGTGAGGTCGTCAAACAGGGCCTCCCATTCTCTGGAGCCCCAAGTGTACTCACGCTGATACTTCGGAATTTCGAAGATTACCTTTGAATCCGGATCAAACACCTGCGATACCGGATACTTGTTTACGTTGATGTTGTTAATATTCATGCACTAAACCATCCTTTCACCTTGGTTTCGTTTTCTATTCAAAGCCTCATCGCTTGCGAGGCGTTATATTTTGATTTATCGCTCTGCCGGACGAAGTCCGCAAACTGCTCCTGAATCTCAATTGGTGCATCCGGAATAAGATACTGCAGAATATCACTGTCTCGTACCGCAGGATAACTGATTCCGCTTGCTTGTTCACACATTGCGTTCGTGAATGCCTCTGATGTAATTACTCCCCAGATATATTCTGGTAAGCATTTTTCACACCGAAGAACGCAAAATCCGGTCGATGCCACAACATTTTCCTCTGAATAAGGGTTCACAGCTATGTTCTGAAGGTTAGGACGAACCGTGGATATCAGAATGTCTCCTTTTTCAAGAACCTGTTGGGCCCTTGATGGAGTCTCATCAATAGGAAATTCGACATATCCTGTGACTCGCTTCGACTGATTGTTTATTGAAGAAATATCGATATAGCGGATCTCCTCAAAATCTTTAGAAATGTCTTTCTTTTTCTTTATCTTCCGATCAACCACACTGCTTATAGGTACAAGTTGATATTTCTCGGAGTAAAAGAACTGCTCCATAAATTGAGATTTGAACAGCTCAGAACGGCAAATTTTGATTTATCGCTCTGCCGGACAAAGGCGGCGTACCGCTCTTGAAGGTATAGTGGTGGTAGCATTACATCGAAATCCCAAAACACATTCATTGTGACACGAGGCATTTTAGTTCCCGATACCTGCGAGGATATATAAGCTAAGAATTCGTCTCCTCGAAGCAGCTGAGCGAGGTATAGTTGTGTCAGCAATTGTTGATTCGGCAAAAGAGGAATCAACTCAGTTGTTGCGTATCCATCGTCATCGGGGACAACAACTTTGTTTAAATACGGCCTTAACTTGGAATAGAGCACATATTTACTTGAAAAAGTCGTTGTAGACTGGCCAATTTCATCTTCTGCAACATAGACTTTTTCAATAATGCGGCCAGAATTTGACTCAACCATATCCAGATTCAAAAGCCAGTATCCATTGGTGTTTTGGATGATTTCGCCGGTGTAAGGAGATGATGGTGCAACATCCTTCATTTTCTTTGTAGGCCAATGTTTATCATTGGTCATGGGATTACCAAACATCTCTATAAATTGAGAATTGCAAACAGCTACCCGATGAACTTACGGTGGGACTCTTTCACGTTGTTCTGGTTCACCATAGCGTATTGAAGCGTCGTATCAATGCTCTGGTGGCCGAGAAGCTGCTGCACCTGCTCAATTGGCATGCCTTTGTCGATAGCCATTGTAGCAAGCGTTCGTCGAAACTTGTGTGGATGCACCTTATGAAAACTCAGCTCACGACCAATTTTGCGGAGCCTGATCTCCACGCCGCTGATTTGAAGCCGGTCAAATGGCTTCAGCAGGGATACAAACAGTGCTTCATTGCTGTCTGTGCGTTCGCCCAGATAGCGTTGCAAGTGGATCTTTGTCCGGGCGTCAAAATAGACCTTGCGTTGCTTATTTCCTTTACCGAAAACAATGCATTCCCTGTTTTCAAAATCCACATCACTGCGATTGAGCTTTACGAGCTCACCGACACGGATGCCGGTTGAGGCCAGAAGATCAATCATGGCCAGATCTCGTGCGTTGTCGCAGTGATCTCGCATCAGCTCCAGCGATTCATCCGAGTAGGTTTCTTTGACCGTTTTGCCGGTCTTCACCTTGTGGATTCTCCTAACAGGGCTCTTGACGATATAATCTTCGTCTTCGAGCCATGCAAAGAAAGAGGAGAGAATGCGTCTCACATTATCGAGGGTGACTTTGCTCACGGTTCCTCGACGCTGGTATGTATCGAGGTAGGAGCGAAGGTCCTCGGTTGTAATCTGACATTCCGGCTTGCCGATGCATTCAAGCATGTTCCGGATTGTAGATTCATAGTAGCGGAGGGATTTTTCCGAGCATCCCTCGACACGCTTTGCGGCAATAAAGACCGGCAGCATGTCGCTCTTTTCGTTCTTGCTCTCGGCTGTGGCCGATTGTAACGGCAGCAGATGCTTTGTCAGCACTTCCGAAAGCAGTTTCATTTGGTTCTCGTCCAGAATGCCGAGCAAGTCGTTCTGGATATTTGTAATAACTTGATTGATCATGGTAGTTTCCTCCTTTTCGTTATCCTCCGTTTCCGGTGTTCTCACGAGCCGGAGGAAACTTCATGACCTATTTCTTATCCAAGGTTTTCTGTTATGATGCGTTTGTAGGTTGCGGTCAGCTCAGAGAGAGCTTGTTCCAGTTCAAATTTTGATTTATCGCTCTGACGGACGAAGGCTGCGAACTGCTCCTGTTCTGGTAGTGGGACAACCAGCATGGGTAAGTTTTGTACTTGTTCAGAATTGATGTGTGGTTGAGCTGCTCTTACTGTCAGAGGCTTAATAATTGCTTGCATATAATGCGTATTCATCAACTCATTAAAGAACACTGGGTTAGCGATCTCTAGGTTCAAAGTAATGATGATATCATATCCAGCATACTGATCGCGGTATTCGTCTGTGACGACACAGGTATCGCCTGTATTTGCGCCACTTCTGACAATTATTATCTCATTGCCATTAAGCCTACATTTTTCGATTTTGGTAGCTTCATCAGCAGAAATCCTCAACATATCATTTTCTGTTATCCGTCCTGCTTTGATGTTTGTTGCTCGTATAAACTTGAATTCTCCAAACTCACTGAATGTAGGCGGTTGGCTTGTCCCATATCGAATATCTAACATAAAGTCCTTAAATGGCCGAACTTCACGCCCTTGAGTATTGGTCACCGGGTCCCCGAACTGCTCCATAAATTGAGATTTCACCAGCTCATCCGTCGCTGCAATCAATTTCTGATAGGATTTTTTCGTGGCGTCCATAGCCCACAGCAGCTCGGCAAGCTCACGCTGTTTACCCATATCAGGCAGTTCAAACTCATAGTTTTTCAGATGCTCCCACTTTACACGGGGAGAGAGGGACCCGGCGGATTTACCAACAGCGAAGTCAAACAGTTCATCATTCTGAATGATAAACGGCAGAAGCTCTGGAAGAATGCGATCCGGGATAGCTTCTATTACCGTGATGTCGCCGGAACAGATACCGTCGAACGGTGCAACGGCAGCCTTTTTGAGATAGGCTCTGCGTCGACCGAACAGAACGTTGCCTTTGCGGAACATCTTTGTGAAGGTGTTATCGCTGCCCTCATCCCAAGCGGTGAGAGTCACTTCCTCCGGAACCAGATGCTCAAGGCCGACAATGGGATATCCGTCTTTGCTGCCTTTACAGGTTTCCTTGTATTCAATGGCGACATCGCCCAATTTCACTTTACTCATTGTCTCCGGCCCCCTTTCCCAGCATGGCATTCAGTTTCTCATAGCTCAGCTTCATCATTTCTGAGGAGGCCCTCCAGCTGTCATAGTGTTCCTGAACCGTGCGAGTGTCGATTTCTTCCTCGTTCACTTCCGGCTTGACAAACAGCGGAATGCTGAGTGAAAAGTTATTATCGGCAATGTCCTGAATGGTTGCGATCTTAGCAAAGTCGCCATCATCGCAGTAATTCTTATACGCAGTTGCGATCCGCTGAATATGATGGTCCTCCAGATAGCTCTGCGCGTTCTTCCGCTCGACTTCGTTAACAGCATTAATGAAGAGGATTTGCCCACGGCGCTCCGGTCGTTTTGTCATTCGGCAGATCATGATGCAGGCTTCCATCGGAGAGTTATAGAATAGGTTCGGCCCAAGACCGATAACGCATTCTACTCTGTCGCTGCGGACAAGTTTCTCGCGCATTGTGCTTTCCTCATTACGGAAAAGGACTCCGTGCGGGAACAGAATAGCACATCGACCGGTATCCTCTTTGAGGCTTGCAATAATGTGCTGGAGAAAAGCATAGTCGGCACGGCCCTGTGGAGGAACACCTAAAAAGTTGCGACCGTATTTATCGCTCTCAAAAGCGGCGCGATCCCACTGGCTAATGGAGTAGGGAGGATTCGCAAGGCAGAGGTCAAATTGCTGTAACTTGCCGTTTTCAATGAAAGCGGGAGAAGCAAGTGTGTCGCCGTTGACGATGCTAAAATCCTTAACGCCATGCAAGAACAGGTTCATCTTGCCGATGGCTGATGTCAGAGCATTGATCTCCTGTCCATAGACCGCCACATTGCGCCATTCCTTGCCTTGCTCTTTCAAGTACGCTATAGCGGAGATGAGCATACCGGCACTTCCGCAGGTGGGATCGTATATGGACTCACCAGATTCTGGCTTCAGCATTTCAGTCATCAGGTGGACAACGGTACGGTTGGTATAGAACTCCTGTGCTGTGTGGCCGCTGTCATCTGCGAATTTCTTAATTAGGTACTCATATCCCTGACCGAGCTCGTCCTCAGGGCAGTTGGCAATAGACAGTGTTTTCGTGCTGAAGTGCTCCAACAGGTCTTTCAAAAGCCTGTCGGGAAGACGATTTTTGTTGGTCCAAGCTCCATCACCGAAGATGCCCTGCAGCTTATCAGAGTTCGCATTTTCAACCTTCCTGAACGCCTCAACGATAGCAACGCCCACATTTTCAGAAACGGCGCGGACGTCATTCCAGTGATAGCCCTTCGGAACAATAAAAGTATGGATCTCGTCCTCGTCGAATTCAGCTGCGTCATCACCATACTCTTCAAGAGCAGCTGCGGTTTCCTCATCGTATACATCGCAGATGCGTTTGAAGAAGAGGAGCGGGAAAATGTACTGCTTATAGGCACCGGCATCAATGTTGGTTCTGAGCAGAACCGCAGAGTTCCAGAGGTAGGACTGCAGTTCTTCGATTGTTATTCTCTTACTCACTGATGTAGCCTCCTTTCAGCAGCAGTTCTCTCATCCGGGTTTCGGCCTCGATCATCTCGTCATAGGCCTCGAAGTACTGTCTGCGGATTTCTTCCGGAGGAACTGTTTCTTGTTCCTTCTTTTCGATATAGTTGTTGATTGCCAGAGAATAGTCCTTTTCTCGAATGTCAGCAATCGTGACGATCTTGACCTTTTCAATCACATCCTCATAAGCGGTGTAGTAATCGAAAACAGTCTGAATATCGGCTTCTGTCATGATGTTCTGCGCTCGTTGCGGAGTGTAGATACCGGAACCGTCGATCATACAAATGCGGCCTCTGTGAGAAACAGCCTTATTGTTGTTCAGGAAAAGAATACAAGCGGACACTCCGGTCGAGTAGAATACGCCACTCGCCATTGTGATGATAGCTTCCAGCTTATCCGACTCAACGAGCTGCTTACGGATTTCTCCCTCCTTGCCGCTTCTGAACAGGACTCCTTGTGGGAGTACAACAGCGCAGCGCCCGGTCTTCGGGTTCATCGACTTCACCATGTGCTGCAGCCATGCAAAGTCACCGTTGGAGTCAGTCGGGCAGCCCCAGATATTACGACCGTAGATGTCGCTGCTGAATTGTTCGGAGCCCCAGTTCTTCAGAGAGAATGGAGGATTCGCTACCACACAATCAAAGGTTTGCAGAGAACCTCTTTCCAGATAATTTGGTGAGCGAAGTGTATCGCCCTGTGTTACTTTGAAGTCTTTAGCTCCGTGCAAGAACAGGTTCATTCGTGCAATCGCGGAGGTTGCGAGGTTTTTCTCCTGACCGTAGATGCGGCCATAGGTGAGTTTGTCGCCATGCATGAATCGGATGGACTCGATTAACATCCCGCCCGTTCCACATGCTGGATCGTACACGGTTTCGCCAGCTTTGGGAGCCAGCAGCATGATGAGCAACTTAACGATAGAACGAGGGGTGTAAAACTCACCGGCATTTTTCTTTGACAGGTCTGCGAACTTCTTAATCAGGAATTCATAGCTGTCGCCCATGACGTCGGCAGAGTAATTGTTGTTACCGACTTTGAGCTTGGACATGTGCTCAATGAGGTCCTTTAATCTCTCGTCTGAGAGTTTTGTTTTGTCTGTCCAGTTCGCATCATCGAAGCTGCTAAAGACGCCACTCAGGGTATCCGGGTTAGCACGCTCGATACCGTTCATTGCGTTGACGATAGCAACTCCGACGTTTTCGCTTGCCTCACGAACATCCTGCCAGTGACATCCATCCGGGATGACAAAGCGATGGTTTTCAGCGAAGCTCGCATATTCCTCATCGCCACCGGATTCCTCAAGGGCTGCCTGCGTTTCTTCGTCATAGACATCAGAAAGCCTTTTGAAGAACAGAATCGGTGTCACGTAGCTCTTGTACTCATCCTGGTTGATAGGACCACGCAAAATGTTGCAGGCCTCAAACAGATGGGAAAAGAGCTTCTGACTTGTCGTTTCTTCAGGATGGGCTGTGTTGGCATCAAGTTCAAGATCAGCAACATCCATAGCTGATTCCATCATTTCTGCACGACCTCCCGTTCTTACTTTCATGCCGGTTGATGGGGAAATGCCTACGCTACCGGTTTCATTCTTTTTCTCGATTTTTGCTGGATACCGATTTTCAAATTCCAACAGGATTTTTAGGAGTCTCTCATCCAAGAAAGTGAGAGCATGCTTCCTAATGCTGGTCGGTACACCGTAGTAGGCTTCGGCAACAGAACCAGTGATCGCAGCAAGTGTATCGCTGTCGCCGCCGATGGATATGGCATTTCTTATGGCATCCTCGAAGTTGGTCGATTCAAAGAATGCCTCTAATGCCTGTGGGACGGTATCCTGACAGGTCTCGTTAAACCGATAGGTCTCACGGATGCTGTCAAGGGTAAAGCCCAACGGATAGTAGTTCTTTATAATATAATCCTGTATCTCAATCAGGCTCTTTCCGGTCCGGGCAAGGAATACCGCTACGGCGGTAGCTTCGGCTCCTTTTATACCCTCCGGATGATTATGGGTCACTTCGGTAACAGATCTTGAAAGCTGCTTAACTTCATCAATAGTTCTTCCAACGTAACCGCATCCGCTGACCCGCATTGCGGCCCCGTTGCCGTAACTGTTATAGGGCGCTGGATTATCAGAGTACATCCAACGTTGGAATGATCCGCCGTATCCACAGTGGGGATACGGACGTCCAACACTCTGCATGGAGCGAATAGCCTGCTCGCCCAAGCCGCTGTAGCCCCCTTGGCATTTCATAAGGGCATCGCAGACGGCCAGAGACATCACGGAGTCGTCGGTGAAGAAGCATTTGTGAGTGAGCAGGTCGAAATCCTTTGACCGGTGGTTATCCCACTCGAAGCGTGATCCGACGATGTCACCAATTATTGCACCAATCATCTAAAAACCTCGCTTTCCAAAGAATTAATAATACTGCTCGATGTAGTTGTAGGCTTTATCGAAGACCTCTTTGTCTTTGATCTTATACTTGATCCATACCACGCTACGCAGAGCTTTCTTGACTTCCTGCTTACCGGCGGTCGTACTCTGCCAACCATCAAAGCGGACGATTTTAACGATGCTGTCGATATCTGCCACGATGCGCTCGACGATAACCGGTGTGCTCTTATTCTTGATTCCATTAAAGAGCTCGGTAAGAGCAGCGATGCCTTTGTCGATCTCCTGCTCCGGCACAACTTCTTTTTCTGCCTGTGCCGCTTCCTTTGCAAGTTCGAGCAGGAGCTTCAGGAACTCAATGCTGGTGATGAGGCCTTGCTCATGCTTTTCACGCAGAGCTTCCAGTTTCTCCCCAAGATGCACAAACTTCGGTTCGTTGGCATGCTTCAGAATTTTAGCGACAAGGTTAATTTCGACCTTCTTAGTGGTCTTCTTCAAGTCTTTCTGTTTCTCCAAAAAGTCATCAATAAGGTCGGCGTCCATAGAGAGGATATCCATGTCCTCATCAGCCTCTCCGACGGTGCCATTCTGGTGGACCAGCTCGATGGTCTTTGCACCCAGAGAGCCCCAAATCAAACCGCCACGGCCATCAGTCGGCTTGACTGATTCATAAACACGGGAAAGCCACTGATAGTCTACCTTGTAGGGATTCAAGAAACTATCGGGAGAAAGAGCGTCCCACGCACGATTCAATACACGATAGTCTGCAGCGAAAGCGTCCTTCTCTTTGTTTGTCGGGAGACATTCCTGCGCTGCCATCAAACCTTCCCAGCCTTCGACGGTTCTGTCGATGCCCATGAAATAGCTCAGGCACTTTTTGAGAAGGGCCGGAAGCTGCTTCTTGATTTCTTCGATATTTGTGATGATGCGACGCATGCTGTTTTCATCGAAATCGAGAGCCTTTGCCACATCGTCAAAGATGCCAATATAGTCAACGATTAGGCCATGAGTTTTACCCTGATCATAGGTCCTGTTCGTGCGGCAGATGGCCTGAAGGAGTGTGTGGTCCTTCATAGGCTTATCAAGGTACATCACCTGAAGAATAGGAGCATCAAATCCGGTCAGCAGCTTTGCGGTAACAATAACGAGCTTAAGAGGGCTGTGAGGATCACGAAAATAATCAAGAACTTTGCTTTCCTGATCACGGTCACGGCGGTATTTCTTATAGCGATCTTCTTTGTCATTATTCGTATCCATGACAATGGTGGTAGCATCTTCTCCGAGGAGCTCATCAAGGACGGCCTTGTACATCAGGCAGCATTCACGGTCATATACAACTACCTGACCTTTATAGCCGTTAGGCTCGATCTTTTCCTTGAAGTGTTTGGCAATATGCTCGCACACCTTACGAATACGGGCCGGGTTATACATGATGGCTTTCATATTGACTCGGCGGGACAGTTCATTCTTTTCGTCTCTTGAAAGACCGGCCTCGTCAGTCATGGCATCAAATTCACGATCCAGCTTGTCCTTGTCCACGTGAAGCTCAACAGGAACGGGCTCAAAGTGAAGTGGCAGTGTTGCACCGTCACGAATAGAATCGGAGAAGGAGTAACGGCTCATATACCCGGTACGATCCTCTTCAGCACCAAATGTGGCAAAGGTGTTCTTGTCCACACGATTGATAGGAGTACCTGTCAAGCCGAAGAAGAATGCATTCGGAAGGGCCATACGCATCTTTTCACCGAGGTCGCCTTCCTGAGTTCTGTGTGCTTCGTCGACCATAACGATGATGTTGTCACGAGCATTAAGTTCGCCGCTGACTTCACCAAACTTAAAGATGGTAGTGATGAGTATTTTACGCATATCGCCACGGAAGAAGGAAAGCAGTTCTTCCTTCGTGGCTGCACTTGTAAGATTAGGAATGTCGGAAGCGTTGAACGTGGCAGTAATCTGTGTTTCAAGGTCAATGCGGTCGTCCACAATAACCACTGTCGGATTCTTGAGTTCTGGAATCATACGCAGCTTCTGAGCTGCAAACACCATCAGCAGCGACTTTCCGGAACCTTGGAAATGCCAGATCAGGCCTTTTTTGGGATACCCGGCCACAACACGGTCGACGATCATATTTGCACCTTCAAATTGCTGATAGCGGCAGATGATTTTGTATTTGCGATACTTTTTGTCCGTTGCAAACATGGTGAAGAACTGGAAGATGTCCATTACCTTTTCGGGCGTAATCATATCTTCGATGCTGATCTTCACATCGGCAAGGCCGCCCTCAGCTTTGTGGGTTGCTGTATGCCACGGGCCCCACATGTTAATGGGCATGTTAATAGAACCGTATCGATAGCATTTCCCTTCGGTAGCGAAGTTGAACACATTCGTTACGAACATAGCAGGGATGCTTTTCTCGTAAGCGGAGATGTCACCGGCAGCGTCCAGCCATGTGATTGCGCTGCGGACGGGAGTCTTAAGCTCACCAACGGCAATCGGGAAACCATTGATAAGGAGAACAATATCGAGTCGCTTTCCACCTTCGGCCTGCGGGTATACCCACTGATTTGTGACGACGTATTCGTTTAGAGCAAGGTCCTCTTTACGCATTGTTCCGAAAAAACGAATAGGTACCATACGGCCATCCTTGCCGAAGGGATAGGAGTTTTCCTCAAATATCATCTTCTTGAAAACCTCGTTCTGGGTAACGAGGTTGTGGGGCTGAACGGAGAGGATAACAGTTCTCAGTTTATATATGACCTCATCTGCACGAGACGGGTCCTCTGCGATTTCGGGGTTTAATCTAATCAGGGCTTCTTTCACCATAGGCTCGACCAGCACATCCGAATGCATACGAGGGAGCTCCTCGGCAGGGATATACTTCCAACCGTTATTTTTCAGGGTTGAAATAATCATCTGCTCAATGGTGTTATCTTCGTTAAAAGTAGTTGCCATATTATTTCCTCCATAGCTTGTCGATTATATCGTATCAGATTAGCTGTGCCAAAAAACGGACTCAATACAGCTTTGACTGGATTTTTTGCTGTACACCTCGCCAGCCTTCCTCGGCTGCGGCGATAGTTTCTTTATAGAATCTCAGACCGGTATTGTATTCTTCGATTAGTGCATCCTGCGCTTCAAGCGGTAACACCGGAACTTCCAACTCAATAATATCCTTGTAGTTGATGTTTACCACCACAGTGCCTCTCTGCAGACTTTGAAGCATCTTTATTCCTACCGGCGACTCAAGGAAGAGTTTCAGGTAAGCTCCACGCAGCATGTCTTTTGGCCTGATTACGTTGATGTTCGCAGACGGAATACAGATCATCGGTTGTTTTTCAAAAACTGCGATTTTGACCGTAGTGCCTCTGGCCGTTACAAGAACGTCTCCATCTTCCAGAATGTAGCGTGAGACTTTTCTTTCTTCCTCCTCGATTTGGTCGAGGTGCTCATAATCAATTCCTGTGTCGGTGATGTTTGAGATGTTGATAACCGCCACATTACCACTTTCGGCTTTCGCATTTACGGCCTTACCACGGAATACTGTTGCTGCATCTTTCAAGCGCAACTTTTTTACCGGAGAATTAGAAAATGCCTTGATGTCCTCATCCTCTTCGGAAAAGGCCATGTCTACGTTCCAGCCATTGAGGTCGGCAAACTCATCGCCGAAAAGAAGGATTTCGTTTTTTACCACGAGGCTTTTGCACGGCGAGCTCTTGCGGATAGGTTTGTCAGACTCATACTGCTTTAGAACCACATCGTCTGTTCTGCCGGTCGAGAACACAAACAGATAGGTACGAATAGACGTGTACGGTGTAAACAAACCGGCGGGCAGAGCACTTATTTCCTTTATCTTATAGTTGCGCTCAATGTATTCTCTGAGAGCAGCTGTACTGCCGCCACCAAATGTGATTTTTGCAGGAAGCACCATCGCAAGATTGCCGTCCATGTTAATGTGGTATAGCAAATTCTGCACAGCAATCAGGTCAGGTTCTCGGCTGATGAAATCCTCACCATTTACAAGCACTCGTCCACCAAAGATCGGGATACTGATTATTAGATCGTATCTCTCGGTGGTGAAGCCATAACTATAAATATCAGCGGCAAGCAATTTTACGTTCTTGATTCCAGCGTACACGACCGAAAGAAGCTCTGTCCTTATTGCTTGGCGAGAGGTCAGTGTAAACTGGACCTTTGGGTTGGATTCAATCACATCGAGAAGAGAAGGCCCGTATTGCTCGCACTCGGTAACCAGAACCTTGCTGGTGCCAGCTTCGATGTATTCAGAAAATTTTTCGATCAGTACATCCGGAGCAAAAAGCTCTCTGCCGTCGTTCGCAATATTTATAAAGGAAAGAATGCCTCGCTCGTCCAGTGGAGAAAGAGCGTTGTAAATAGTAAAAAACAGATCGGCATCTCCGGGGAAGCGAGGAAGCGTAGCTGATACTTCTTGCATGGTGCGATAAACGGTATCACAGTCATCGTCCTTGCCGGAGAGAGCCTTTTTCGTCATAACGACTCTATAGAGGAGGTCAATCATGCTTGACTGATCCGAAAAACCATAACTTCTAATTACGTTGGCTGCATTGAATAGGGCTTTATCACTCATCGAGCTCTTACTCATAGAAAGATACCTCCTTTAGCTTTCTGTTAGTATTCTATCACACAAAATTTAGTATGTCAATACTAAAATCAAAATCAAGTGTAAATATTTCGTGGCCGGGTTGAACCTTTTAATTATTCCACACTTTTTAATTATTCCTCCGACAGCCTGTTTTGAGGGGTAAGTTCCAAAAGCCACAGAAGCGGCCAGCAACAATCAAATAAACAGAAAAGGGCTTCCGAAGCTCTGCTGTAAAACACAGCGGAACCTTGAAAGCCCTTTATTTCAAGCCTTTTTCAGCATTTATGTGCCGGAGAAGGCTTTTTCTGTTTGTATCAAAGACAGCGTTTTTATAGATCCCCAACTGTCGAGAGGTATCATTTTCACCTCGCCGTTAATTTTACGAACATATGGGTTAATGCTGAACCATTTATCCCGAACACGGACCTCTGCATATATAGTGTATGAAGTACCCATATCAAATCATCTCCTTGGCTTATTTTTATCGCTGCTACACCTTTTCTATATCCATAACATCTCCGATGTTACAGTGAAGAACTTGACAGATCCTCACCATTATTTCCATCGATACAGCCTGATTTTTATTTAGCTTCGTAAAGGTTGCCGGGGACAATTTAACAAGTTCTCTAAACCGTGGCTTGCTTATGTTCTTTTGTATCAATAATATCCATAGCTTCGAATAATTCACGCCCATAAAAACACCTCTAATATTAAGAATAATCAGAGTAATACTCTTTCATATCCTCTAATCGAAGGCAAGCGAGTCTGCATGCTTCATGTGGATTTCCGCTTCCGCAGTCGATTCCGATTTTTCCTTTCCCGTGATAAATTGAGAGAGGGACTTTATCTTGATAAGACTCGGTTGGTGTGTGTCCGAATATGAAGATTCGACCGTCGGGCAATATGTCATCCGGTTCTACTCTTGTCCATAGCGAAAAGTCCCAAACATTTTCTTTGGTTAATGTTTTGCCGTTATACAGATGCGGAGGACAACTGTGCAAGAGCAGGTATTCCCGGTCATTTACCGTGACTGTTGCGGTAAGAGGCATCTTTCGAATGAAATCCATAATTTCTTCTATTTCCGTTGTTTCCATTCTAAAGAGAGCGTTCATTGTTACCTGCCCGCCGTTCTTTATCCAATTTGATAAGAGCCTCGAACCGTTATCCGACACCATCGAATCATAGCACATCTTTTCGTGATTTCCGAGTAATACCGTAGCATTCGGCATATCTCTGAGTTCATAGAGGATATCCAAACCGTAAGGATAACCGTCGATAACATCGCCAAGTACATACAGGTGGTCATCGGCTTTGAGATGGATTTGATCCATAACCGAACGAAATCTATCAAGATCACCGTGGATATCTGACATTACATAGGTCATATTGTAGTTCTCCTGTAATCATAAATATTCCTGTTCTTTTAATCATCAAGACATTCAAAGGTCTTGTAAAGAAAGTGCATCTTGTCGATGCGTTTGTCTGTATGCCAATGTCCGCAGTACCAGACCTTATAATTCACAGTGTCCTCAATGCGGTCAAGCCATTCTTCCGTACTGCTATCTACTGCGCTTTGATCAACCATCGGGAGGAACATCTCGGTCGGAATATATTTTTTCGGGCAGGTGTGCGATAAAATGATATCTATGTCCTCACAATCGGCTATAACAGCCTCCACCTTTTGCTTTGTCTGTTCGCTTGGCTGCTCATCCGCCCACCAACCAAAACCTCTTTGGATGCGGTAAAACTTGTCCACGCTGTATGCGCCGCCG
>ERZ779892.1588-NODE-1588-length-19821-cov-2.644642_pt1 | contig 19821 bp, 13 predicted proteins | sample MGYA00511552_ERZ779892 | MGnify/ENA primary metagenome ERZ779892 (study PRJEB29588, sample SAMEA2154561) | human gut metagenome | biome: human gut; feature: human-associated habitat; material: faeces | place: Denmark | collected 2008/2010 ... | reverse complement strand
TGGGCAGCAGGATTTCACCTTCATCTCCTCCGTCGAGATACAAACCGAAATCGACTTCCTTTACCACTTCGAGTTGGTTGAATTTTCCTAATTCGATACTCATACTTTTTAAAATTATTGTTTTTATGAAAGACAAAGATAATGAAAAGCAACAGATTTCACCCAAACATTGTTGAACGGATTATTAAAAATCGGCACATAAAAATCAGCATTAAGAGGCTACATTGAAAATAAACATTATTTTTGTAGAATAAAATGATTAATACATATGAAAAAACACCTGATACGCAATCTGTTTCTCTTATTTTCCTTTTTACCTTTTATTGAAACCTTCGCCAATTGGAACAGTTTCATTATCAACTTCGATAAGAATCTCTATGGCAAAGGCGCTCAGACATGGAAGATAGCACCTTACGATGATAAATGGGTATTTTTTGCCAATAAGAACGGTATGTTACAATTCGACGGCAATGCGTGGAACGTTTTCCCGCTGAACAATACTTCAGATGTGCGTTCTGTTTTGGTATCTACCGCTCATAACCGGATTTATGCAGGAGGAATCAATGAGTTCGGCTATTATGAACCGGGCAGGGACGGCAGTTTAAAATATTACTGTATGTCGGATACGCTGAAAGATGATTGCCGCTATCTTGGCAATGTATGGAACATTCACGAAGCAGATAATATCATGTACTTTCAGGGAGACAGCCGCATAGTGAAATATCTGAACGGTAAGTATACCGCCATCGAGACGGATGCCAAGATTGACTGTTCGAGCATGATAAAGGGGATCTTGTATATCGGAACCGACCGGGGAGTATGGGTACTGGTAGGCAATACCCCTTTCCCGTTACAGGGTGCGGAAGACCTGGCATCAAAACGCATTCGTGGCATTATACCTTATAAAAGTGGCGTACTTGTGGTAACCGCCTATAATGGATTGTTTTACTGTGACGGACGCACAATGGAACCATTCGTTACCGGTGCCGAAGACTTCATGCGCGAAAATGAAGTATTCTGCGTGGCGGCAAAAAATGACCAGATTGCATTGGGTACTATTCATAAAGGCCTGATACTGATTGACTGCAAAACCATGAAGCTCAAATATTTCAATGAGAATAACGGACTTCACAATAACACAGTTCTTTCCGTTGCTTTTGATACTTTCGGCAATCTTTGGGCAGGACTGGATAGTGGCATTGACTATGTCTGCCTCACTTCTCCTTTTACGAATCTATATTCATACCCCTACTCTTATGGAGCGGGATATACGGCAGCAGTAAAAGACGGTTCTCTTTATTTAGGTACTAACCGTGGTTTATACTACACTTCCTATCCGGTGCAATCGAACGGTAACCTGCCCGATATCCGTCCCGTTCCGCAGTCAAGCGGCCAGGTCTGGAACCTCTGCCATATAGGAGACGAACTTTTCTGCCTGCACGACCGGGGAATTTTCCTGATTCAGGACAACGGAATGAAACGAGTGACGGACATCACCGGCGCATGGTGCTGTCAGCAGGTCATGAATCGTAAAGGCCTGATGTACATTGGTGTATACAACGGCATTTATCTAGTGGAAAAAACAGATGGAGAGTGGCGTGTCGTCTGCAAAATCGAAGGATTGAACGATTCCAGCCGTCTCTTCGAACAAGAGGATGCAAGAACTATCTGGATGTATAACACAGACCATATTACCCATATCAAGTTATCCGAAAATCTGACAAAGGTCACCAGCGTGAAAGATTATGATACCAAAGACGGCTTTCCTTCAAAAAATCATATATACCCCGCAAAAATTAAAGGTCGTATCTACTTTGCCACACCGTCCGGCATCTATAAACACAACATCCATAAAGATATCATGGAACCCTACCCGGATATGAACAATCTTCTGAACGGTACGGCAACCTATTCACGTCTGTTGGAATATAATGACCATCTCATCAGCTTAAGCCCTTATGAAATATGTATCGCCAATCTGGGAACTTATAAGAAAGGGGCTAATACCAGCATCAATCCTATCCGACAACCCAAGATAGAGTCGGTGCTCAACTTCGAGGCCATCATTCCCCTATCCGATTCATTGCTGGTTATTCCTAACGAAGACGGTTTCGCCCTTTTCAGCATTCCTGCTGTCAGAGAGCAACAAGACCGCAGTCACTCCTTATATATAAAGAATATGTATCTGTCTTATCCCAAAGACTCACTGGTATATACGGCCAATTTCCTAAAGCGAAAACCTGCACTGTCTATCGACTATGCACTGAATTCCATCCGTTTCGAATATGAGCTTTCTTCTTTAATTCTGAGTGACGACACCCATTTTCGTTATCGTCTGAACAAAGGAGAATGGTCGGACTTCACCGTTGCACGCACCAAGGAATACAGTAATCTGTCCGAAGGCGAATATATATTTGAAATCAAAGCCCTTTTCCCCGACGGCACTTCCTCTTCCGATGAAATATCATTCCGCATACTCCCGCCATGGTATCGCAGCGTAATGGCTTACATCTGCTACATCGTTCTGGCTCTCTTCGGTATGTGGGGTGTTTATCGATGGGACGATATGCGTGTGAAGCGTAAAAAGCAACAAGCCATTGTAGAAAAAGACAAAGAACTGTTTGAGATGGAAAAGGAATACGAAGAAGAAAAAGCCCGGAACGAAAAACAAATCATGCAACTGGAAAAAGAAAAGCTGGAGCATGACCTGCAACACAAAAGTCAGGAAATGGCCAACCTGATGATAAACTTCGTACGCAAGAACGAGATGCTGACCGAGATTAAGTCAGAAATAGCCAAAGTATCCGCCATGTTGAAAGGCGAAGGCTCCCGTGAAAGCAAACAGCAGCTCATACTGATCAACAGCAAAATTGATTCCAACATTCAGAGTGACGAGGTATTAAAGCGAATCGAAGACCAGTTCGACCTGATCCATAATAATTTCATGAAGAGGCTTCATGCCAAGCACCCCGATCTCTCCAACAATGAACGTATGATGTGCGCCTATCTGAAAATGAACCTTTCTACCAAAGAGATAGCACCGCTTCTGAATATCTCCGTCCGGGGGGTAGAGACGATCCGGTATCGTCTGCGCAAGAAGTTCAGTCTGGAACGGGAAGACAGTTTGACAGATTACCTAAGCAACTACCTCTGACACAAATAGTCGCCCCGACAGATTCGGAAACTGATTATTTTTCTGAATCTGTTGTTGTGACGTATCAAACAAACGTACCATTTATTTCCTAGTTATCAGTACGTTACTATAATCTGACGTATTGATAGCGTATTTTTTTTCCCGGTTTGACGTATTTATGAATAACATAATTTATCAAGCCGTATACCATTTAGCCTTATGTTTGCATCGTTCGGTTGCGAACATAAAAACGAGTATAGTTAATCTTAATTTAGTAAAACTCATGAAAAAGTTATTATCAGTTTTATTTCTATTAAGCTTCACCTTAGCTGCTGTATATGCACAGAATATACAGATAAAAGGTACGGTGGTAAGTGGTACGGACAACGAACCTCTGCCCGGAGTAAATGTGGTTGTGAAAGGGAACACTTCCACAGGTACAATCACCGATTTCAACGGTACTTTCACATTATCGGCACCCGCCGACGCTATTCTTTCCATCTCTTATATAGGATTCAAGTCACAGGAAATTGCGGTAAAAGGGCATAAAGATATTAAAATTGTCCTTCAGGAAGACGCCGAGACATTGGACGAAGTGGTAGTAGTGGGTTATGGCGTCCAGAAGAAAAGCGTAGTGACGGCCTCTATCGCCAAAGTATCCGCTGATGATCTGGCTTCCACAGCTCCGGTACGTATGGACAATGCCCTGAAAGGTTTAGCTTCCGGGGTTACCGTTACATCCTCTTCCGGTCAGCCGGGTGCCGCTGCACAAATCCGCGTACGTGGGGTAGGTACCATTCGTACCGAGAACGGAGCCGCCGATCCTCTTTACATTGTAGACGGTATGCCGCTTGAAGGTGGGCTGGACTACCTGAATCCGAATGATATCGCTTCTATCGAAGTATTGAAAGATGCCGCTTCCGGAGCTGTCTACGGTGCACGTGCCGCCAACGGTGTTATCCTTGTTACCACCAAAACCGGCAAGATCGGCAAAACGAAAGTAACTTACGACTTTTCGTACGGCTGGCAGAGTGCCTGGAAAAAACGGGACGTACTGAATGCTTCGGAATACGCACTCATGATCAATGAAGGTGCGATCAATGCAGGTATCGCCCCAAAATTCAGTGACCCATACTCTTACGGTCAAGGCACTAATTGGCAAGACGAAGTATTTAACAACAATGCTCCGATGATGAACCACCAAGTGAGTGTGAGTGGTGCGAGCGAAAAAGTAAATTACCTCTTTTCTCTGGGCTTCTACACACAAGACGGTATCGTGGGAGGTAACTTCGACCGTTCCAACTACGAACGTCTGACACTGCGCAGCAATACACAGTACACCCTCTTCGACGAATCGAAAGAACGTAACTGGCTAAACAGCCTGAAGGTGACTTCCAACCTCTCTTATGCCCGCATTAAAAGTACGAATTTTGATGATAACTCTACCTGGGGCACACCATTGGGATCGGCACTCGCCCTGTCTCCCATACTGAACGTGTACGACGAAACAGAAGAAGCGATAAAAGCCCAGTTCGACAAATACGGTACAACGGCAGAGTACACGCCTGTATATGACCCACGCAACGGAAAACTTTTCAGCATCCCGGGCGAATTCGGTGAAATGTCCAACCCGATTGCCAAACTTTCTTTGCCGGGCGACAAACACTGGAGTCATAAATTCGTCGCTAACTTCTCTGCAGAATTGCAATTATGGGACAACCTGAAATTCAAGACTTCCTATGGTGCCGACCTCTCTTTTTGGGGATACGATGGTTACAGACCTCTTTATTATCTGCGAAGCGGTGAATCTTCTACCCAGTCTTCCGCTTATTCAAGAAAAGAAGACGGAACCGTATGGCAGCTGGAAAACGTGCTGATGTATGACAAGAGCATCGACAAGCACTCTTTCTCCGTATTGCTGGGTCAATCCGCCAAAAAGAGTTCAGGCTCCTATCTGTACGGTTCACGCAATAACATCACCAATTACAGCCGTCCTTATATCGACGCAAGTACCGGACTGGCAGCCAATGCAGATCGTGACGCCGCAGGTGCTCCTTCGGTAGATGCCACACTGGCTTCAATCTTCGCACGTGCAAGCTACAATTATGACGAACGCTATATGTTGCAGGTGACCGTACGCCGTGACGGTTCTTCCCGCTTCGGCCCCAACAATCACTATGCCGTATTCCCCTCCTTCTCTTTGGGATGGAACCTCACCAACGAAAAGTTCATGAACAAACGCCCGAACTGGCTGACTACCACCAAAATCCGCCTTTCATGGGGTAAGAATGGTAACGAAAATATCGGTAACTTCAAATATACCGTATTGACTTCTCCCGGCAATAATGCTATCTTCGGTTCATCCGAAAACGTAATCAACGGCGTGAAAGCCAGCGGGCTGGCCAATCCCGACCTGAAATGGGAAGAGTCCGAACAACTCGACTTTGGTTTGGACTTTGGTTTCTTCAACAATGCCCTGACCTTTACAGCAGACTATTACAAGAAGAAAACCAACGGCATGCTGATGGAAATGAATATCCCTTTCTATGTAGGTGAAGCTAAACCTATCGGTAATGTGGGTAAAATGGAAAACAGCGGTATCGAACTGGAAGCAGCCTATAAGTTCCGCGTCAGCGACTGGAACTTCCGTGTCAGCGCCAACGCCAGTTACCTAAAGAACAAACTGATAGAATATGGTAACGAATCCGGTTGGGAAAACCTAGACTCCTTCCAGGGAACGGGTGATATCAGCCGCGCCGAAAACGGCAAACCTTTCCCTTTCTTCTACGGATATAAGACAGCTGGTATCTTCCAGAACACAGACGAAGTAAAGGCTTACAAAAACGACAAGGGAGAATTACTGCAACCGACAGCCGTACCGGGCGATGTCCGCTTCGTAGATGTAGACGGCAACGGAATCATTGATGCGAACGACCGTACAGATATAGGTAAAGGTATGCCCGACTGGACATTCGGCTTCAATCTGGGTGTGAGCTGGAAAAACTTCGACCTGAACATGATGTGGCAAGGCACTGCCGGAAACGATATCTACGACGCAACCCGCCGTACGGACATCGCCACCAGCAACCTGCCCTCATGGATGCTGAACCGCTGGACAGGTGAAGGTACCTCCAACCGTATCCCCCGCTTCGTACAAGGTGACAACGTAAACTGGCAATCATCCGACCTTTACGTCTACGATGGCAGCTATCTGCGCCTGAAGAATATCCAGTTGGGATATACTCTGCCTGCCGCACTGACCCAGAAAGTATTCATCTCTTCACTACGCTTCTACGTGGCAGCCGAGAACCTGTTTACTTTCACCAAATATCACGGCTTCGACCCCGAAATCTCTTCCGGCGGAACTTCACTTGGCATTGACTACGGTGTATATCCGCAAGCCAGAGTATGGACAATCGGCGCAAGTCTTTCTTTCTGATCCTTTCATTCTAAAAACATAAAACGTTATGAAAAAATATAAATACATAGCAGTATGCCTGATGGCATCCGTTCTTCTAACCACCGGATGCGCTGACTCCTTTCTGGAAGTTTCATCTCCTACGGACGAAACAATAGACACTTACTTCACCACTGACGAACACATTCAAGAAGCCGTAGTAGCTGCTTATGACCCTTTGCACTGGCCGGACTGGGCATTCGACGAATATAATCCTGTCAATCTGATGAGCGATATCATGGCAGACGACCTTTGGGTGGGTGGTGACAGTAAAACCGACAACCAGCCGTGGCACTTGATGATGAACTTTGAAGCCATTCCCACCAATATGATCTACGGTCTGTGGAAATGTGCATATAGCGGTGTGAAGCGTTGCAACGACGTAATAACCTATCTGGACTGGGCAACCGATGTAACCGACGCCAATCGCGCCTATTACGAAGCTCAGGTCATCGCCCTGCGCGTATTCTACTACAACTGGGTGTGGAAATTCTGGGGCAATGTTCCTTATTTCGACAAGAACCTGACCGCTCCGTATGTTGCAGAGCAACTGACTGCCGACCAGCTATATGAAAAGATGGTCACCAGTCTTGAAGAAGTAATTCAGCTCAACGTACTCCCGATGAGAGAAGATTCCGAAAACTATGGTCGTGTAACCTTAGCAATGGTATATATGCTTTATGCCGAAATCGTGATGTATCAGAATGACGATTCACGCTATTCCACCGCTTTAAAATACATGGAAGAAATCATCAGCAGCCCTCAATATGACCTGATGCCGGACTACACCGATATTTTCAAGGAAACCGGTGAATGGAGTATCGAATCCATCTTCGAGATCAATTACAAAGACGATAATGCCGTACGCGACTGGGGAAGTCCCCTCGTTGCCGGAGGAACTGCCCTGCCGACACTCATCAGTCCGTATATCTGGCCTAATGGAACAGACAATCACGACCGTGGCTGGGGATTCTGCCCGGTACGTAAAGAAACCTACGAGCGCTATTCCAATAACGACACCCGCCGCAACGCCACTTGCTGGAATGCACAAGCCGTGCTTGACGCTCACAATGCGGAACACCCAGGCGATAAACTGTCATACACCACACGCTATCAGGACACCGGCTTCTTCCTTGAAAAATATGCTGCCATCACCGGCAACAACAAAGACCAGAAGTCAAGTTCGGAGCTGAACTGGAACAACAATCTACGCATTTACCGTTACTCGGAAACACTGCTCAATGCTGCCGAACTGATCACACGCGGCGCCGGTCAGGGTGATGCCAAGAAGTATCTGAACCTCGTGCACAAACGTGCCGGACTGGTAACCGAAATAGAACCTACACTCGACAACATTATCGAAGAACGTCATCTTGAATTCGTGGGCGAAGGCAAACGTTACTGGGATTTAATCCGTACAGGCAAAGCTGCCAGTGTATTGGTTCCCGATGCGTATGGTTATCGTACAAACAGCTGGTCGTCAAGCAAGAAATATCTGCCTATCCCACAGAAAGAAATCGACGCAGCCAAAGGTACCTTAGTTCAGAACAATTATTAATGTACTTAAAAAGAGGAATTATGAAAAAGATATATAAACAAATCAGCGGAGCATTGCTAATGCTCACCCTTATTCTTAACATCACGGCCTGCTCGCCCGAAAGCTTCACATCACCCAACGAAGCCGGCATTCCGGTGGTATCGGACTACGAAGACTGTATCCGCATCGACGTGAATCAGGAAACCAATTATGTGACTTTCTCTTTTCAGGGACAAAAGGGAGTAATGCCGATATGGATTATTGACGGCAAAAACTATTCTTCTTCATTCAACATGACGAAATATTACCGCAAGGCCGGTGATTACAGTGTAGAAGTGAAAATAGCCAACTCGAATGGAGTAAGCGACAGAGCAATCACCCGAAACTTCCATATCGACAAAACCATCATGACGGGCTTCGGTGGCTTCGACCCAGAAAGCAATTTCAATATATGGCGGACTGCCACAATCAGTGAACCAACATTCTGGTATGCACCGGGATGGAGTCCGATTGCGGACCCGGCCTACTCACTGGTTAACGGTACATACACAGTAACACTGCCCGAAGCAACCAGTGAGACCTGGCAGGCACAAATGCCGATAAAGACGAACATCGCAACCGATGCCGGAAAGAATTACGATTTCTCCGTCATCCTGACTTCTACAATCGACCATCCGAATGTGACGGTGAAGCTGGTTGATGCCACAGAAGATAAAATCTACTATTTCGAAGGCAAAACGCCACTGGTTGCCAACGAGCCGGTCTGTTTCTGGAAAAGCAATATGCCGGGGCTTGACATCGCTAACCTGAACCTCGTCTTCGACTTTGGAGGCAATGCAGCAGGAACAGTGATGACAATAGAAAGCATCGTACTGAAAGATCACGCCAACGATGACGGAACCATAGTACCCGAACAAGAAGAGACTCCGGAACCGACATGGAGTGCGGTAGACAGTGAAGACAACCTGTGGCACAGCGTTACATTCACCAATGAATTTTATTATGCTCCCGGTTGGAATCCGATTGCCAACCCGGCACTCAATATCGACGGGGCACGTACACACTCAACTTCCCCACGGCAACCAATGAAAAGTGGCAGAACCAAGTTACTTTCATCAGTGACGCACTTACCGCCTCGGCAGAGGAGAACTATGACTTCCGTGTGATACTGAACGCATCTAACGACATCAGTTCCGCCACCATCAAACTCGTTCAGGTAGGAGGCGGAGATAATGACAATATCTTTGTTTTCCTGCTAGAAGATGTAAAACTCACTGCGGGAGAAGATGTAACCGCCAAAGTTATCAATGCCAAGGGAGTAGACATCACCCAGGCGAAACTGGTGTTTGACTTCGGAGGCAATCCTGCCAATACGGAAGTAATAATCAAAGACATCATTTTGCAAAAGCATAAAGATTAATCAAACAAAAGCATGAAACCAATGACAATACTTTCAATCTTCGTCTGTTTATTAAGCGTTCTGTCCTGTGGCAGTGACAATGAAGAAACAGAAGTTGCCGTAATCGACGTATCGCCCGCCCAGCTTTCAGCCACTCACGAAGGTCTCGTCACCAGCGCCACAATAAACTCGGGACTGGAGTGGACCGCTTTCAGCGACGACGCCTGCAAAGATTGGATCAGTTGCAAGATAACTGATAACGGCAGCCAGGGAACAGTTGAAGTCACGGTTAAAGCAAACACCACCTACCAGTCCCGCGAGGGAAAGGTAGTGGTGAAAGCCGGAGCCGCACGCACTTCCATCCCTGTGACACAGGCAGCCCGACCGGAACCGTCGGCCGATCCGGACATTACCGTGCCCGAAGGATACAGACTGGTGTGGAACGAAGAGTTCAACAAAGGAACTCAACCCGATCTCGACCAATGGTATTATGAAACAGGAGGAAACGGATGGGGAAATAATGAATTGCAGCATTATGTAGCCGGCAATCAAGGCAACGAACAACCCGCTGCCATAAAAGACGGCATCCTCAGCATTATCGCCAAGAAGATAGGCGAAACGGTTTATTCCATCCGTATGAACACCAAAGAAAGCTGGAAATACGGTTATTTTGAAGCCCGTCTGAAACTGCCCAAGGGAAAAGGAACATGGCCCGCCTTCTGGATGATGCCGAAGAACTATACGGCCTGGCCGGACGACGGAGAAATTGATATCATGGAGGAAGTAGGCTATAATGCAAACTACGTGTCCTCAGCGATCCATTGTAAAGCCTACCACCACTCCATCGGTACGCAAAAGACCGGCGAGACATTCCTGCCTACCGCACAGACCGAGTTTCATGTCTATGCTTTGGAGTGGACGGAAGACTTCATCCGCACCTTCGTGGACGGAAAGCAACTTTTCCGCTTCGACAATGACAAGGCCAACAACAGGAACACCTGGCCATTCAACGCCCCTTTCTATCTGAAGCTGAATCTCGCATGGGGCGGAGACTGGGGTGGTGCACAAGGGGTGGATGAGTCGGCCCTTCCCGCAACTTACGAGATCGACTATGTACGTGTATTTCAAAAAAAATAATATTTGATAGGTATGAAAGTAATAAAGATTTTCTCCGCGTGCCTTTTCCTCCTGCCATTCGTTTCCTGTACGCAAGTGACGAATGACAAAGGCGACACAGCGATAGAGAAGAAAGTAGAAGCTCTGTTGTCCAAAATGACACTGGAAGAGAAACTGGGACAGATGAACCAAATCACCTCTTACGGCAATATTGAAGACATGAGCGGATTGATAAAACAAGGCGGTGCCGGCTCTATATTGAATGAAACTGACCCGGTACGCATCAATGCGCTGCAACGCGTTGCCATCGAGGAGTCCCGCCTCAGCATCCCTTTGCTGATGGCACGTGACGTTATTCATGGTTTCAAGACCATCTTCCCCATCCCGTTGGGACAGGCGGCATCGTTCAACCCGCAAGTGGCTGAAGACGGCGCACGCGTAGCGGCCATCGAAGCCTCATCCGTAGGTATCCGCTGGACATTCGCCCCCATGATCGATATCGCCCGTGATCCTCGTTGGGGACGTATGGCGGAAGGATGCGGTGAAGACACCTATCTGACTACCGTTATGGGAGTAGCCATGGTGAAAGGTTTTCAAGGCGACTCCCTGAACAGTCCCACCTCGATTGCTTCCTGCCCGAAACACTTTGTAGGCTACGGTGCGGCAGAAGGCGGAAGGGATTACAATTCGACCTTCATTCCGGAACGTCGTTTACGCAACGTCTACCTTCCACCGTTCGAAGCCGCTTCCAAAGCAGGGGCAGCAACATTCATGACCTCCTTCAACGATAATGACGGAGTACCCTCCACAGGCAATTCGTTCATTCTGAAAGATGTACTCCGTTCCGAATGGGGATTTGACGGACTGGTGGTTACCGACTGGGCTTCTTCTACCGAAATGATCGCTCACGGCTTTGCCGCTGACTCTAAAGAGGTAGCGATGAAAGCGGTGAATGCCGGAGTAGATATGGAAATGGTGGGCAACACATTTGTCAAGGAGCTGCCGGGGCTGATAAAAGAAGGCAAAGTCAAAGAAGCGGAGATAGATAACGCCGTGCGTAATATTCTTCGAATCAAATATCGTCTGGGACTGTTTGAAAACCCTTACGTGGATGAGAAAGCCAATGTCCTATACGCTCCTTCTCATCTGGAAGCCGCCAAACAGGCAGCCACAGAGTCTGCTATCTTATTGAAGAACGATCATGAAACGCTTCCGCTACAATCTTCTGTAAAAACAATCGCCATAGTAGGTCCAATGGCAAACGCACCATACGACCAGTTGGGCACCTGGGTATTTGATGGCGAAAAATCCCATACAGTGACTCCGCTGACCGCAATCAAAGAACTGGCAGACGACAAAGTGCAAATCATTTATGAACCCGGGCTGACATACAGCCGTGACAAAAACATAGCAGGTGTGGCTAAAGCCGCTGCTGCTGCACGTGCCGACGTCATACTCGCTTTTGTAGGTGAAGAAGCCATCCTTTCCGGTGAGGCGCACTGCCTGGCAGACCTGAACCTGCAAGGCGCGCAAAGCGAACTGATCTCCGCCCTTGCCAAAACCGGTAAACCAGTGGTAACGATTGTCATGGCAGGACGTCCGCTGACTATCGGAAAGGAAACGGAACTTTCTTCAGCCCTGCTCTATTCATTCCATCCGGGCACCATGGGCGGTCCTGCTTTGGCAGACCTGCTTTTTGGAAAGGCTGTTCCGAGCGGGAAGACACCTGTCACATTCCCCAAAATGGTCGGTCAGGTTCCTGTTTATTATGCTCACAATAATACGGGACGTCCCGCTACGAGAAGCGAAGTACTGATAGACGACATTGCCCTCGAAGCAGGTCAGACTTCACTCGGCTGTACCTCATTCTATATGGATGCAGGTTTCGATCCTTTGTTTCCATTCGGTTACGGTCTGTCTTACACTACCTTCCAGTACGGTAATGTGAAATTGTCTTCCGACAATTTGAAGAAAGACGACGTATTGACAGTCACCTTCGATCTGGAAAATACAGGCAAGTACGAAGGAACGGAAGTCGCCCAACTGTACGTACAAGACATGATAGGCTCCGTCACCCGTCCGGTAAAAGAACTGAAACGCTTCACCCGTGTCACTTTAAAACCGGGTGAGAAGAAAACTGTATCTTTCGAACTTCCCATCAGTGAACTCGCTTTCTGGAATATCGATATGGTAAAGACGGTAGAACCGGGAGATTTCGCCCTCTGGGTAGCACCGGACAGCCAGTCAGGAGAAAAGAATCTTTTTAAAGTGGTAGACTAATTGTTTACACGAGGGGTAAAAAGAGGAAGAGAGGGTTCAGTTCACGTAACTGGCCCTCTTGCTCTTTGAATAAATATAACTTTTTGTTATCAAACAAAACTATTTTCAATGAACAATCATCCGATTAAGTCGTTATCTTTGTAGCGGTAATAAGCAAGAACAGATTATTCATCTTTAAACATATATAATTATGGAATTTTTAACCAACGAGAAACTTACGATTGTAGGAGCAGCCGGAATGATCGGCTCCAATATGGCTCAAACAGCTATGATGATGAAACTCACTCCGAATATTTGTCTATATGATCCTTTCGCACCCGCTCTGGAAGGCGTGGCAGAAGAATTATATCACTGCGGTTTCGAAGGCGTGAATCTGACTTATACTTCCGATATCAAAGAAGCATTGACAGGAGCCTCTTATATCGTATCTTCCGGTGGTGCAGCCCGCAAAGCAGGCATGACCCGTGAAGACTTGTTGAAAGGAAATGCTGAAATTGCCGCTCAGTTCGGTAAAGATGTCCGCCAATACTGTCCGAATGTAAAACATATCGTTGTCATCTTTAACCCTGCTGATATCACAGGATTGATCACACTGCTATATTCCGGTCTGAAACCATCCCAGGTTTCTACACTGGCAGCACTGGACAGCACCCGTCTGCAGAATGAACTGGTGAAATATTTCCATATTCCCGCTTCCGACATTCAAAACTGCCGTACGTATGGCGGACATGGAGAACAGATGGCCGTATTCGCCTCAACTACCAAAGTAAAAGGCGAACCGCTGACTGATTTCATCGGAACTACCCGTCTTCCGCTGACAGAATGGGAAGCATTAAAAGTACGTGTCATACAGGGTGGCAAACATATCATCGACCTTCGTGGCCGTTCTTCTTTCCAAAGCCCGGCTTATCTTTCTATCGAAATGATCGCTGCCGCAATGGGTGGACAACCGTTCCGCTGGCCTGCCGGTACTTATGTTTCCAATGGTAAGTTCGACCACATCATGATGGCTATGGAAACTTCCATTACGAAAGATGGCGTTACTTACAAAGAAGTGGCCGGATCTCCTTCCGAACAGGAAGAACTGGAAAAGAGCTACGAACATTTGTGCAAGCTTCGTGATGAAGTGATTGAAATGGGTATCATCCCGGCAATCAAAGACTGGCATTCTTTGAATCCCAATATTGACTAACCAGTATCATTAATATAATAAACACCGGAACTCAACGATATTTTTCCGTTCGAGTTCCGGTGTTTTTTTTACCATTACTGCTTGTCTGCAATTAATCCTACACTTTTGAGCACTCCGCACACACTCCCTTTACTACATAATTCACACTATGCAAAGTGAATCCTTTCGGTAAGTCGATAACCGGAATATGAATCTTTTCCAGACAAAATGTCCGATGACATTTCTCGCAATAAAAATGTGAATGCAGGTCTTTCAGGACACAGTTGCAGGAATCATCGCAAACGGCATACTTCCACGAACCGCTTCCATCGTCTATGCTATGTATCAGATGATGAGACAAAAAAAGCGTGATTGTACGAGATATAGTCGATTTATCAACCGTATCCAGCAACGTTTCAAGATCAAGCTGAGACACGGCACGCCCCGCTTCCATCATACTTTTCAATATGAGAAGTCTGATGGCCGTCGGCTTGATGTCTCTTTTTGCCAACTTATCCAGATAAACTTTTTCTTCCATATTCTTTTATTTTATCATTTTCTGTATCCTTACGGCATTCATGATAGCAATCAGTGCTACACCAACATCGGCGAAAACAGCTTCCCAAAGTGTAGCCAGTCCACCGGCTCCCAAAATCAGTACCAGCAGTTTCACTCCAAATGCCAGCGACACGTTCTGCCAGATAATCCGGCGAGTCAGCTTTCCTACTTTAATGGCTTCGGCCACTTTCGACGGTTGATCTGTTTGTATCACGACATCAGCTGTTTCAATCGCCGCATCACTGCCCAATCCACCCATAGCAATACCGACATGGCTCAACGCAAGCACAGGAGCGTCGTTCATCCCGTCACCGACAAAAGCAATCTGATTTGCTTCATTCTTCCGCAATTCCTCCAGATGTTTCACTTTACCGTCAGGAAGCAGATCGCCATAAGCCTTTGATATACCGAGTTTCTCTGCAAAGTTAGTAACAATACTCTGTTTATCACCGGATAATATCTGAATGTTTTCAATGTTTAATGCTTTTAAGTTATCAATCGCCGTCTTCGCGTCATCCTTCAATGCGTCCGCCAACAAGAGATAACCCGCATAACTGCCTCCAATAGCACAAACTACAATCGTATCGGTAACACTCTGCAATTCTGCCGGATATTTTATGCTAAACTTAGACAGTAACCGACTATTTCCAACGAGCACCGAAGTCCCGTCTATTATTGCCTCCAAACCGAGACCTGCAAATTCTTTAGTATTGGTGACAACCGCAAGCCCTATATCCTGCAGTTTTGCATAGTTCACAATCGCTTTAGCGATCGGATGTGTACTGTCACTTTCTACTGAAGCAATCATCCTCACCAGTTCCTTCTCCGAAATCCCGGATACACACTTACAATCCTGCACCTCAAATGTTCCTTTGGTCAGCGTTCCCGTTTTATCGAATACGACTGTATTGATTTTAGTGACTGCATCCAGATAATTGCCGCCTTTAAACAGAATCCCCAATCGGGAAGCTGCTCCGATACCACCGAAATAACCTAATGGAATACTTACTACCAGCGCACATGGACACGAAATTACCAGAAAAACCAAAGCTCTGTATAACCAATCATTAAATGTAAACACGAATTGAGGGTCTATCAATGAATAGCCGAACGGGAGTAGCACAATCAATACCGCCAGTGCTATGACAATAGGAGTATAGATACGGGCAAACTTACGGATAAACAATTCTGCCGGTGCTTTCCGTTCCGAAGCATTCTGAACGAGTTCCAATATCCGTGCAAGCGCACTTTTATCGAAAGGTCTTTCTACTTTAATCCTGATTACTTTATCCGTCACAATCATCCCCGCAAGGACTTCCTCTCCTTTTCTGATGTCACGGGGAACACTTTCTCCCGTCAACGCGGCTGTATTAAAAGCAGCGATTTCATTCAACATCACTCCGTCCAAAGGAACTCTCCCACCCGCCTTTATTTCAATGACCTCTCCTACTTTTACATTTTGAGGACTTTCTACCACAAGATTATCCTCCCTAAGCACCAAGGCTTTCTCAGGTCTCACATCCAGCAAAGCACCGATATTACGTTTCGCCCTGTCTACCGCTTTATTCTGAAACAACTCTCCTATCGTATAAAACAGCATTACAGCGACTCCTTCCGGATACTCACCAATATAAAAGGCTCCCAGCGTAGCAACAATCATCAGTGTAAACTCGCTGAAGTAGTCTTTTTCCCTGATACCCTCCCAAGCCTCTTTCATCACTGGTATTCCTACCGGAAGATAAGCCAGGATATACCATATTAAAGCAACATACTCTCCAAGGAAAAAGGCAAAATTCAGGGCATTCATTATAATACCTCCTATCAGAAGTATAAATGAAAGCCCTACTTTCCAGTATTCGTGAACTATCGAAGTACTGGCATTCTTTTTATTTTCTGTCGTGCATGAATGTGCACCGCAACAACAATGTCCCATATTCATTCGTTTTTTATCTGTTGCAAAGGTAACGAATGATTCGTGCAACAAAGTTGCAAAGTCCGTTTTAGAACATATAACCAAATGATATCATCAGGTTCCTGTTTTTCATACCCAAATCTTTCTGCACGTCAATCAACCCGAAATCATAACTCAAAGCAACCTGATATTTTTTGTTGAACTCAACACCGGCTTTCAATCCGAGGCCGAAGTCGAATCGTTTGAACCCGTCATCGCCAAATATATCTTCAGACACAGATTTACCTTCCAGGCCTCCTACACTTTCCATACCTTCTATATCAGCCCAATCACCAATCGCATTGCCTATGTTCAATTTTGCTTTTCCAAACAGACCGACAGCCAAATAAGGACCTACGCTACCAAACAGCGCAAAATCTTCATTTACAGCATATTTATAACCAACATGCACTGGTATCTCCAAATAATACGGATTAAATTTAACGGTTGCAATTGATCCTCCATCAATTTTAGCACCTTTCAACGTCAGTAACGCAGCAAAATCCATGTATGCCCCACTTGCTTCCTGCGATAACCCCAGCTCAGCTTTGACACCTGCATGAAAACCTACCCTGTTGTCAAAACCGGTAAAAGTATATTTACTCACATTCATACCTGCCATAACACCCCATTTCAAGTTGTCCTGCGCATTTACACTCACCATAGTTATCGCTGTTAAAGCGAATAATACCAGAATCTTTTTCATAAGAATGAATAATTTAATTATTGTTTAGAAATCATGTGCTACAAAAATAGTAAGATTTTACAGAATATCAACAAATCTTGGATGAATATAATTACCTGTTGAAAAACAAACAAGTCTGACAATGATTAATACTGATTATTAGTTGATTTCCTTTGTAATAGGGATTTTCCATATTTAACTTTGTTGGCAGAGTATTATCTCATTATTATTGAATTACCATAAACTAATTACACCATGATTAAAATTGACCTTTACACCAAATTTGTGCTGACAATTATAGCATTCTCGCTATCTGTCATAGCTTATCGCAACATTGAGTTTATTCCTTCCGCCAACGCGAATCCCGTTAGATTTGCACCTCAGGCTTCCCCTATTGATGTGAACATTGTTTCTATTCCTTATAACGGACTGGATGTAAATGTGAAAAATACAGTGAAAGCCAAGCTTGATATTCCCTACGAAGGGATAGATGTAAATGTAAAGAACAAGATAGAAGTTAAATCTTCATCCTACAAAGGACTGGACGTAAATGTTACTAATTACAAGGATTTCAAATAAACTTAATTAGTAAATATAAGGTTTCATAGCATTATTGTCCCCTATTATGCTTATATTTATAGCCATCTTTGTATCACACAAATGAGCAATGCTTTCAACGAAAATAAAGAAGTATTATGAAAAAGTCAATTAGCCTTTTTATCGCTTTTATTTTTGCGACATACAATTATGCCCAAACAAAGCCGGATAGTTCCAAGGATTCTCTAATGACACTAGACGAAATACCAGCGTGGATATTAAAGAACATCCAGTTTCCACAAGAAGCATATGAATACGGTGCAGCAGGTATCGAGCAGGTATGTATCAGTGCTTCATGGGATGGGAAAGTTTTTATAACAAGGAAATTGAATACACTAATTCCTGCTTTTGAGAAAGAAATAATGAATGTGGTAAGCAAAGCTCCCAAGTGTCGATATAACGGAAGCCAACCTCAAGACATATATAAATTCATGTTGATTGATTTCTACAAATATATCCCTGAAGACCGACAGGCAGAAATGCAGAAAATCACTTTACATACTCCACCGCGTCTGGCAAATATAACATCCAATCCTTTTTATGCCAGAGACAAATATATTGAATGGATACACAAAAATATACGAATTCCATCCATCTTGAAATGTTATTCAGATACCATCTCTTTTCAATATACGGTGACGAGAGACGGAAAAGTTAATGCTATATCCATTTTACAATGCAAGGATGACAGAGCAAAAGAAGCACTGAAACATACATTGAAAAAATCTCCCGAATGGAAGCCATCCATTGCCAACGGAACGACTCCGATAGATGTTACGATATGCGACAAGATCATCATTCAAACAGATGATAAAGGCAAACTTTTACCTTTAACCAACTATATTGATGATATATTTTGCAATACCAATAGCATACCTACCGACCCTGATATGATTATTGTCAACCCCGAAATAAAAGCGATATATAACGAAGAAGGTAGCTTTTTAAAGAATATTATGCAAGATGTAGTCATTGACAAGAAAATATCCGTGAATGGTTCGTTTATTATAGAAAGAGACGGTACAACCAGTCACATCAATATTGCCAATAGCCCTGACTCAAAGACTGATAGTATTGTCACGTCAGCTATCACCCGGACAAAATGGATTGCAGCTACCCAAGGCGGAACTCCGGTACGTACACTTTATCCATTCGGTATAAAAACCCAGCCCCGGAAGCAAAAGCAATCCCAGGAAATTTCTTATTATGACATCTTTGGCAAATATTTTATAGCCCTCCAAGCCAGTCCAATGCGAACCTCATATCGTTTCATTCAAAGAGATGGAAGCATACATAATTACCCTTTCAATAATCAGGGACTATTTGATTATGAGGCTTATTATAAAGGAATGTTATATTACCACCAACATACATCCGGTAAAAATGGAAATCTTTCAAAAAAATATTTTAATCAAATCTACAAGATATATGTCGAACATTAGGCTCTACTATAAAGTTTGAAAAACGTAAAACATCTTGCACCTTGCACTTTCGGAATTTACTAATCTAATATATAGCATTTTACAGAGTGTAAGATACAGTTGCAGATATGTGCAAGATACATTTATCTTGCACTCGGGTAAAGTTCAAAAAAGACCGCAATAAATTCATAAAACCCACGTAGTAATTTACAGAATCCATGCAGATAATGAGTTTTTCATACCTGCAAACAACTTGTTTTGTACCTTGAAACAAAGTGTTTGCTATAGGGAAACAAAGTGTTTCAAGCCTATAAACACTTTGTTTCAAGCCTTCGAACAAAGTGTTTCAAGCGCTTGAAACAAACCGGAACTGCAATCAACCGGAAGCAAGCTGTTAAGTTATTACAGAAAAGTCTTAACTTACGGATAAAACAACCGGATTTACTTGCCAGACTGGATAGATATAGTTACCTTTATAGACTATTTAATTCAATAAAAATCATGAAGGTTACTCCA
>ERZ779892.1585-NODE-1585-length-19839-cov-11.874899_pt1 | contig 19839 bp, 14 predicted proteins | sample MGYA00511552_ERZ779892 | MGnify/ENA primary metagenome ERZ779892 (study PRJEB29588, sample SAMEA2154561) | human gut metagenome | biome: human gut; feature: human-associated habitat; material: faeces | place: Denmark | collected 2008/2010 ... | reverse complement strand
CGGCCTTAAGATAAGATATCCCACTGAGACAATCAGGTAAGACCCCTTGAAGACTACAAGGTTGATAGGCACAATGTGTAAGTGGCGTGAGTCATTGAGCAAGCGTGTACTAATAGGTCGAGGGCTTGACCCCATTTTCGATTGATACTTCATTTGCTGAAAGCAGTTCGATATTCAGTTTTGAAGGTATATGCCTTCTAAGAAAGAGAAGCTGACGAAGGTCAGGAATGGCCGGTGTCGATGACGGTGAGGAACCACCTGTTCCCATTCCGAACACAGAAGTTAAGCTCACTTGTGCCGAAGATAGTTGGCTGGAAACGGCCTGTGAAAATAGGTAGATGCCGGCTTCTCTTTTTTATTATGGCCCGTTGGTCAAGCGGTTAAGACAGCGGCCTCTCACGCCGTTAACGTGGGTTCGATTCCCGCACGGGTCACCAGGAAGAGCACCTTAGCGTAAGCTAAGGTGCTTTTTTGTATGTCTAAAACCACTCGCTAGGCGAGTGGTTCGATAAAGATTATATCGATGAGTAATGAAACTCAAACGAAGAATTTTGGAATAGTACCAGTGGGGCAATTCCAGACTGGGTTATTGGCGTATCGCCGGTAGTCCTGTATTAAAAGGTTCCATTGCAAACGAAAGACTCTCAGAAGCAGGATATTTTAGTATCCTCAGGCGCTACTACGAGTCCTTGCACTTATGCGGTTGAACCGCCGTGTACCGGTCGGTACGCACGGTGGTGTGAGAGGTCGGCTCTTAAGTTAAGAGAGCCTCCTACGCGATTTTTTTAGGTAAAAAAGCAAACAAACAGAACACTTCATTCAAATGCATATAGCGGCTATTTATTTCATACAGAGACAAATAGCGGCACAGAACAGATATAATAAAAGAAGCTATAAAAAGCAGGTATTCACGTGGAGGACGATATCGTTTCTACATGAACACCTGCTTTTTTATTTATTATTTACTGCTGGAATAAATAGTGGTAGCCAAGTATTCATCACTGACCCAACCATAAATCCCATTGTAATATACAACAACCCAGTCAGGCACATTGCTGCTATAGCCGCATTCCCATACGATGATACCGTAGGGGATATTATCCATTTTTTCATAATTTGTACCGGGACCTTTACGCATAACCAGCCCATGATCAGCAGTGGTGTAGGTACAAAGGCTATCAATTCGGCTAAGCGTTACATCTGGTGCAACGCATCCATCCGGCAGAATAACGTTGGCATTGTTTTCGGTATAATCCTGTACTTGCAGCAAGCCCCAAAGGCCATTCTGTTTTGCCCATACGCAGCCATCGCGCGCGGGGGCTAAATCTTCATATTGCCCAGCGGAAATTATCTCATTGCCGTAAACATCCAGAACCAGCTTTTGTCCGGATTGATTTTTCACAACTACCATGCCGGATAAGTCTGCGTAAGGATATTCAACAGTTTCGTTCATGATGGACAAACTCATCTGCGGCTGATAAATGCAGGGGATTACTAAAGCACCGCTTTGGTCGCAATATCCCCAGTTACCGGCTGCATCCTTTACCGCGATTAAAGATTCACCGGCCATGCAGGCATCCTGGTAGTCGAAATCGGTTAAAATTGTACCGCTTTTATCCGCAACGGCAAAAGGTGCAGAATTGTCAACAAGATAACCGGCATATTCATCATCCCAAATGCCTTGCTGGATGCCAACCAAATCAGGAGCATACACCTGTTCGATGGGCGTGCCACTAAATGTATAGACACCAATAGCAGAACGGTAAATCTGGCTGTCACCTAAAATCCACTGGATGCCATACCCGCCGTGCCCGCCCAGCATGGTTGTAAAAGGCATTTGTTGGGCAACCAGCTCCTGGTTAATCTGTTCTTCCAGGGCATTCAGCTTCTGGTAATCGTATGTATCATCTACCCCAATGGAGAGCTCCTGCTCACCATACAGGTACGGGATGCTTTCTGACAAATCTTCCAGAAAAGCATTACAGTTGGCAGCATTAAACAGGCTCCAGCGTTCGCCCTTGCGCACAGCGTACAGATTTCGGGCAGCGGCGTAACCGGCAGTGTGGGTTTCGCGGGAGAAGAGAGGAATCATCTCGTCAAAATCATATTGCGGCGGTAACTTCCAGTTGGCATTGCTAGTGGATGGTATAGCTGTGGCAACAGCTTCAATGGTCGGGGAAAGAGCAGCGGAGGAAACAGGTTTGTTTTCTGGCGCTGCAGCACAAGCGGTAAGCATTATTGCGGTGATAACACTGGCGGAAAATGAGAATAACTTCCTTTTCATGGCTTTTCACTCCTTGCGTAAATGATTTTTCGGTAAGAAGAAGAAGTAATATAAGAAAGTGAATTCATAAACCCTATAATATCTTATTTTATCAAAAATATCTGCTAATGGGAATAGCTAACAATTCTACATGGATAAATTTGGATAGTATGACAAAGATTGCAGAATTGGAGTGAAAGTCCGAATTATGGGATGAGTTATCTGCTATAATAAAAGAAACAAGGAGATGATTACCATGTTACTCGGTCATACCAAACAAATCAATGGCGTCTGGAAAATACAATCCCTAAAGCAACACAGTGAAAACGTGGCCGAGTACTGCGCACGGGCGTGCCAGCCGCTGGGACTTGAAAACTTGGGCCGTCTTACAGGCTGGCTCCATGACGCTGGGAAATCTCATAGCAACGTTCAAAAACATCTGAGAGGTCAGACAAACGAAAGAATCAATCATTCCAGCGCCGGAATGCGGTGGCTATGGGAAAATTATGGCGGAGAAACAGCTTCACCACCTTCTCGCTTGACTGCGCAAATGGCAGCATTGGCAATCGGATCCCATCACTCTGAACGTATGGATGTTTTCGACCTAGGTGGAGTAGAACCCTGGATAAAACATATGTATTCAGAGCAGGCTCAAGAGCTATATGAAGAAAGCTGCCGGGCCTTTTTTGCGGATTGCATAAGTGAAACAGAGATACGGCAAATGTTTGCCAAAGCTGCGCAGGAGGTAGAATGTCTTGTGCGGAAAATCCGAACGCAGGAAGGAAAGAAGCCGCGGCTTTGTATCTATCAGGTCATGTTGGGGTTGGCACACAGATTTTTGTTTGCAGCCCTGATCGATGCAGACTGGTTGGATTCAGGCAACTATTATAATCAAGAAGGATGCCTTCCCCCGGAGCAGCTTCCGCCATGGGATCTGATAGAAAGCAATGTTGAAAGATTCCTGAACAATTTGCAGCCCCGACATAAAATAGATACCTTGCGTGCAGAAATTTCGGAGCAATGCAAGACAGCAGGCGAATGTGCAAAGCAGGGTATTTACCGCTTGTATGTGCCAACAGGCGGAGGAAAAACATTTTCCGGGCTGCGATATTGTGTGCATGCGGCCAAAAAACTTTCGGCCCGGCATATTTTCTATGTTGCACCGTTCCGGTCGATTATCGGACAGAATGTACAGGAGTTCAAAAAGGCATTAGGCGGCAGTGAATATCTGTTGGAGCACCATACGGATGCGGTGCTGGATACAGAGGACCCCGAAATTCTCCGCCAGCTGGAACGCTGGCAGGAAGCGCCGGTGATATGTACAACTATGGTACAGATGCTGCAAACCCTGTTTTGCAGCAGGCGGCAGAATGTGCGCCGCATGGCAGCACTGGCAAATTCTATCTTGGTGTTTGACGAAATACAGTCCCTGCCCATTTGCCATACATACTTGTTCAACCAGGCGGCAAATTTCTTGGCGTACTATTTGGGGTGCGTTGTTGTTTTGTGTACGGCAACACAGCCAGCGCTAAACGAAGTAGCAAACCCTTTGCGGTTTGCATCGCCGGTGGACCTGGTCCCGGATTACCAGCTGCGCTTTGCGCAGTTCCGAAGGACAAAGATTGAAGTGCCCGAAACAGGAAATGGATTTCAGGCAGGAGAACTCGCAGAATTTGTACGGAGCAAGCAAGACGAGAATGGCAGCATTTTGATCATCTTGAATACCCGTTCGGCGGTCGAAAAGGTGTTTGAGGCTTTGAAACAATCCCAGCCGGAACATACACAACTTTACTGCCTGACCACGCACCTGTGTGCAAAGCACCGTGCAGATGTTATCGCAGAAGTTAAGCAAAAATTAAACACCTTACACGGTCAGGAACGTTTGATCTGTGTAAGCAGTCAGCTGATAGAAGCAGGCGTGGATGTAAGCTTTGATTGCGTCATTCGAAGTATGGCTGCGCTGCCCAGTGTGGCCCAGGCTTCCGGCCGATGCAACCGCAATGCGGAAAGGAAATGCCGCACGGTGTATCTTGTTAAAACCTACAATCTGGAAAATCTGGATCGACTTCCGGAACTGCGCAACGGCAGGGAAGCCACACGGCACCTGCTGCAGCAATTACAAAGGGATGCGGACCTGTTAGAGCCGGAAAGTATTTTGAGGTACTACCAGCTTTATTATGCAGAGTCCCAACAACAGGAATGGATGGGTGATCCGGTTGAATTAAAGGGGTACATTCCCCCAAAAACAGTGAATTTGTTTGACCTTTTGTCAGATAATCAGGAAAGTGTGCTAGCCTGGAAAGAGACAACAGGAAAACAAAAGTTCCCCAATTACTTGCTCCGGCAGGCGTTTGCCACGGCAGAAAGGAATTTCCATGCTTTGGAGGACATTACAACGCCGGTGGTGGTTCCCTATGGGGAAGATGGCGCGGATATGGCAACAAGACTTTCGTCCAGTAAACCGCTTACCCCCAAAATGCTGCGGGACGCACAACGCTTTACCGTTGGTATTACAACAAATGAAAAAATACGCCTGGCAGATCAAGGCGCACTGTACACAGTAAAAGAAGGGGCAGTGACAATTCTTAACAAGGAATATTACGATGACGAAAAGGGAATTCAGATAAGCCCCGGATTTATGCCAATACAATTTGCTTAACAAGGAGGGTTAGACTTTGCAATACGAAAATTCAATATCCATGCAGGTATATGGGCGTTATGCATTGTTCAGCGACCCAATTACCCGCGTAGGCGGCGAAAAATTCAGCTACCCGGTGCCCACCTACCAGGCATTGAAGGGCATTTATGAAAGCTGCTATTGGAAACCAACGTTCACCTGGGTAATTGATGAACTGCGCGTGATGAACCCGATTGAAAGACAATCAAAAGGCATCCGTCCCATTATGTACAACAATGGAAAAAACGATCTTTCCATCTATACGTACCTTTCCGATGTTTGCTACCAGGTGCGGGCACATTTTGAATGGAACGAACATCGCCCAGACCTGGAAAAAGACCGCAATGAAAACAAACATTACGCTATTGCAAAGCGTATGTTGGAACGCGGCGGCAGAAGAGATATCTTTTTGGGAACACGCGAATGCCAGGGGTATATTGAACCCTGCATTTTTGGCCTGGGAAAAGGGCATTATGATGATGTTTCATCCCTGGACCTAGGCCTAATGGAGCACGGCATTACCTATGCGGACGAAAACGGGAAAGGCGTGATGCAGGAACGCTTTTGGCACCCGGTAATGCAGAACGGAAAAATCTGTTTTTGTCGCCCGGAAGAATGCGAAATTGTGCGTGATATCCACCCGCAAAAGATGAAGACCTTTACGCTGGGTGAAACAGTCAGCGACTGCGATGATTTGTACAGGGAGGTGATACAGGAATGAGCTGGCTTAGCTATTGCTATAAAACCTACCAGAATAGCGTGTCAGAAATTGGAAAGCAGCAGCCTGGGAAAGTTCCACTACTGCCGGTGGCTCACACGACGCAGCAGGTCAACATTGAAGTGGAGCTGGACAAGGACGGAAACTTTCAGTATGCAGGCTTGCTGGCACAAGATCAAAGGACAACGATCATTCCTTGCACAGAGGAATCTTCGGCGCGGACATCCGGCATGGTGCCGCACCCGCTAGTGGATAAACTGCAATATATTGCGGCAGATTATCCCACTTTTGGTGGTAGTAAAGAATCCGGATGGCCGCTTTACCACAAGCAGTTACAAGCGTGGTGTACATCTCCTTATGCCCACCCGGCTGTGTGTACAGTCCTGCACTACCTAGAAAAAGAATGCCTGATCGCAGACCTGGTCAAGGCAAATATTTTGTTTATAGATGAAAATGGAACTCTGCCAACAAAATGGCAGGGAAACAAAGAAGACAAGCCCCCTATTTTGGATACGCTGACCGGTAGTGACCAGACGGAATCTTTTGTCCGGTTCCGCGTTGACAATGTTGATTTGTCGCGTGATACAACAGTCCGAGAAAGCTTTATCCGCTTTTATGAAACACAGTTAAAAGATATTGACTATTGCACAGTTCAGGGAATCAAAATGCCGATTTCTACATTAAGCCCGTATAAGATCCGCAACCCAGGTGACCGTGCAAAGTTGATATCCAGCAATGACAATACGAATTATACTTACCGCGGGCGCTTTGCGGATGCAGCGCAGGCACTTTCGATTGGTTATGAAACAACCCAAAAGGCACACAGCGCCTTGCGATGGTTGGTCAGCAAGCAAGGGGTAAATACAGGGGACCAGACTGTACTTGTTTGGGGAACACAGAACGAAGCAGTACCCAATGTGCTGGGGGATACTCTCGATATTGCCCAGGAATATAATCCACTAGCAGGCGATGATTGGGACGATTTTGAGGAAGATACAGAAAGGTTGCCTGCGGATACCCAAGAAGAAATTGCACGGCAGTTTAACCGGGCCATTCTGGGGTATCAGCACCAGTTGAAGGACAATTCCCAAACGGCGGTCATGATTTTGGATTCTGCTACACCTGGCCGGTTGTCCATCCGGTACTATCAGGAACTGCAGGGCTCTAAGTTGCTTGCCAATATAAAGGATTGGCACGATGCGTTCCAATGGCAGCTGGAATACCGCAGTGTAGAGGAGCCGACGGAACTGGGCAAAAAGCCCAAGATCAAGAAAGTTGTCTTTGTTGGTGCGCCTGCCCCGGCGGACATTGCAAAAGCAGCCTATGGCGAAAAAGTGGATGCAAAGCTGAAACAAGCCACAATCGAACGACTGATTCCCTGTATTACCAATGGGGAGCGCTTCCCGCGGGATTTGATGATCAGCGCGGTAGATCGGGCAACAAACAGCATTGGCCTGGATTATTGGGAACAACAAAAAACACAAAACATTGCCTGCGCCCTTGTGCGTGGGTACTATCATAGAAATAAGAAGGTGGATTATCCGATGAATGTTGATGAAACCATTAAAGACCGAAACTATTTGTTTGGGAGAATTTTAGCCTGTGCAGAACAGATTGAAAGACGGGCGTTGATTCAGCTAGGAAATGAGAGCGAAAAACGTTTGACAAATGCAGAGCGTTTAAGAACCGCGTTTGCTCTGCACCCGGCAGCAACAACACTTCTTTTAGATAAAAAATTAAATCCGTACCTGAACAGAATGAAAAACCGTAACGGAATGGATAGCCAAAGGTATGCGATGATGCAAGAATTATTACATAAGATTGGCACAGAAAACTTTACGAACAAAAGACTTGGTGAGCTGTATCTGGTTGGCTATGCCGACCAGATGATGGACTTTAAGGCCGAAAATGCAGAATATAAAGCGAAAGCAAAAAAGCAGGAGGAATAAAAGATGGCTGTGCTGCAGAATAAAATCGACTTTGCACTTGTGATTGCTGTAAACCATGCGAACCCGAACGGTGACCCGCTGAACGGAAACCGCCCGCGCGAAACGTATGAGGGACTGGGTGAAATTTCGGATGTGTGCCTGAAACGCAAGATCCGCAACCGCATGATGGACCTTGGCCAGAATGTGTTTGTCCAGTCGGACGACCGCTGCAATGATGGCTTCAAAAGCCTGAAAGACCGTGCAGACGGCTGCCCAGCAGTGAAAAAGGCTGAAAAAGATAAAGATGCTTATGCAAAGGCTGCCTGTGAAACCTGGCTGGATGTGCGCAGCTTTGGCCAGGTGTTTGCCTTTAAGGGGAAAGAATCCAAGGGCGATGGTGTTTCCGTTGGCGTGCGCGGCCCGGTATCTATTCATCCGGCTTTCAGCGTGGACCCGATTGATGTCGATGATATCCAGATCACAAAGAGCGTGAACGGTACGACTGGCGAAAAGAAGTCAAGCGATACCATGGGCATGAAGCACCGTGTGGCTTTTGGCGTGTACACAACCTTTGGCAGCATTAACTGCCAGCTGGCAGAAAAGACCGGCTTTACAGATGAAGATGCAGAAATCATCAAAGAAGCGCTGCGCACACTGTTTGAAAACGATATTTCCTCTGCCCGCCCGGATGGCAGTATGGAGGTGGTTCGCCTGTATTGGTGGCGTCATAACTGCAAAAGCGGACAGTATTCCTCGGCAAAGGTCCATCGCTGTCTGCATGTGGAGCTAAAAGAAAGTGTGGCACAAGCACACCGGGTGGAAGATTATAATATTACTTGCGATACCCTGAACGGATTGACACCGGAAGTGTATGATGAATACTGATGACTATCTGCAAATGTCTGGCATCCAGCACTTTGCATTCTGCCGCCGCCAATGGGCACTTGCGTACCTGGAACAACAATGGTCCGAAAACCAACGCACCGCCGAAGGCCGCCTGCAGCATACCCGCTGCCATGATGTTACCCTGACGGAAAAACGCGGCGATTTGCTGATCGCCCGCGGTATGAGGGTCGTCAGCCACCGCTTAAAACTGACCGGCGACTGCGATGTGGTAGAGTTTCACAAGGATCCAAACGGCGTGTCATTGCAGGGCCGCCGCGGCCTGTGGCAGCCCATGCCCGTGGAATATAAGCATGGCCGCAGCAAGGTAAACGATGCCGATCGTTTGCAGCTCTGCGCACAGGCCATGGCGCTGGAAGAAATGCTGGTGTGCGAAGTGCCGGAAGGGGAAATCTTTTATGAAGAAACCCGGCAGCGGGAACATGTTTCCCTGACACCGGAACTGCGCAGCACCGCGCAGACCATGGCGGATGAGATGAACCGCCTGTTTGCGCGCGGCTATACCCCAAAAAGCAAACCCGGCAAGCATTGCAATGCCTGCTCACTGAAAGAACTTTGCCTGCCGGCGCTGTATCAGCAGGCAGACCCGGCGGCGTATCTGCGGGAGCATATTGAGGAGGGCGCGCCATGAGAAAGCTGCTCAACACCCTGTTTGTCATCAATGAGGACGCTTACCTGACATTGGATGGCGAAAACCTTGTTGTTACCCGCAATAAGCAGGAAACCCACCGCTATGCCCTGCATACGCTGGAAGGCATCGTCTGCTTTACTTACGCGGGTGCCAGCCCCGCTTTGATGGGAGCTTGTGCCCGGCGGGGCATTGACCTTTGCTTTTTTGACCCGTATGGCAGATTTCAGGCCCGCACCGTGGGGGAAGAACGCGGCAATGTGCTGCTGCGTCAGACGCAGTACCGCGTGTCGGATGACCCGGCCCAGAGCTGTCGCTATGCCCGGAGCTTTATCCTTGGTAAAGTGTATAACGCGCGCTGGGTGCTGGAACGCGCAACCCGCGATCATCCCCAGCGTGTCCCGGTCGAAAAACTGAAACGCACCTCCACCCAGCTAGCCGCCGCGCTGCCGCTGATACAGACCAGCGATGATCCGGAACAGCTGCGCGGCCTGGAAGGCGAGGCAGCCCAGCGCTACTTTGACTGCCTGAATGACCTAATTCTGCAGCAAAAGCAGGATTTTGTGTTTGAGGGCCGCAGCCGCCGTCCACCGCTGGACAATGTGAATGCGCTGCTTTCGTTTGCCTACAGCATGCTGGCGCGGGAGTGTGCATCCGCCTTGACCGCTGTGGGCCTGGACCCTTATGTTGGCTTTATGCACCGCCCGCGCCCCGGCCGCAAAAGTCTGGCACTTGACCTGATGGAAGAACTGCGGGCGGTTTATGCAGACCGGCTGGTCATCAGCTGCATCAATCAAAAGATCATCACGGCAAAACACCTGCAAAAACAGGAAAATGGTGCCGTACTGCTGACGGATGATGGCCGCAAAGCTTTCCTGACCGCATGGCAGAACAAAAAGAAGGAAGAGATCACCCATCCGTTTTTGAAAGAAAAACTGCCCTGGGGGCTGGTGCCCTATGTTCAGGCGCTTTTGCTGGCCCGTGCTCTGCGCGGCGACCTGGAAGTGTACCCACCGTTTTTCTGGAAGTGAGGTGCCGTTATGTTGGTGCTTGTAACCTATGATGTCAACACCGAAACAGCCGCCGGTCGTCGCAGGCTGCGCAAAGTAGCAAAAGTCTGTGTAGACTACGGCCAGCGGGTGCAAAACTCCGTATTTGAGTGCCTGCTGGATGCCGCGCAATACACGATGTTCAAAGCAAAATTGACCGAACTGATCGATTCGGAATCGGACAGCCTGCGCTTTTATCAACTGGGAAACCATTACAAAAGCAAAGTCGAGCATGTGGGTCTGCACCCGGATTTTGATCAGGATGGAATCTTGTTTGCTTAGTGCGAGGGGAAGGCAATCATAAAATTCCCGGTTCCTTCGCACCAGAAAATATGGAAAAAACAGGGGCAGAAAGGGTAAAATACAGCCTTGCCTGTCAGCATGAAGATGCAATCTCCATAAAATTTGTTTCATATGCGCAAAAGTGCCCCACTGTTTTGTGCACTTTTGCTGTCGCTCTCCGCAAGGAGAGCGTGGATAGAAATAATGATACATCAAAAAAAAAAACGCAACCCGGCATCGCTCTCCGCAAGGAGAGCGTGGATAGAAATGACTTTTCCCGGCTTCGGGCTGGAGATTAACGGCGTCGCTCTCCGCAAGGAGAGCGTGGATAGAAATGCGTGTGAATGAGGATAGATATGGGCAACAATTCTGTCGCTCTCCGCAAGGAGAGCGTGGATAGAAATGTACTAATGTGGAGTTACACGATTGGCCCCCCGTGCGTCGCTCTCCGCAAGGAGAGCGTGGATAGAAATACCCGTCTGTTATGCAGGAGATTGCTCAACAGCGCAGTCGCTCTCCGCAAGGAGAGCGTGGATAGAAATATGTCTGTGTTTGATGTTTTGGCCATTGACAGCGTGTCGCTCTCCGCAAGGAGAGCGTGGATAGAAATATTGACTAGCGTAGTAAGTTCAGCTGGAACAACGTCGCTCTCCGCAAGGAGAGCGTGGATAGAAATCGGAACGGCGCCGGAAGTTGGATTTGTTTATTATGTCGCTCTCCGCAAGGAGAGCGTGGATAGAAATGTTGTCGGCGATGTAATGGGTAAAGCATTAGCGGAGTCGCTCTCCGCAAGGAGAGCGTGGATAGAAATGCAAGATTATGGGCGTGCCTGTGCCTGACTCCAAGGTCGCTCTCCGCAAGGAGAGCGTGGATAGAAATGTATGAATTGGCTGCGTACAGCAGGCGTTGAAGATGTCGCTCTCCGCAAGGAGAGCGTGGATAGAAATAAAATACAAGCCTGACCAAACTATTTTAAAGGTCGTCGCTCTCCGCAAGGAGAGCGTGGATAGAAATGCAGTATGATATATACAAATGTTGAAAGAGGTGTTGTCGCTCTCCGCAAGGAGAGCGTGGATAGAAATAATCCTTGGGATTGGTTTTTTACTGGTACGCTTGATGTCGCTCTCCGCAAGGAGAGCGTGGATAGAAATACGCGGTGCGCGTCCCATAGGTTCAGCGTGCCCTGTCGCTCTCCGCAAGGAGAGCGTGGATAGAAATTTTTATTATAGCGACAAGGACGCCGACTGGGTGCGGTCGCTCTCCGCAAGGAGAGCGTGGATAGAAATCAAAGTCAAGCATCACGCATTACGTTAAAGGTGACGTCGCTCTCCGCAAGGAGAGCGTGGATAGAAATAATTGTGGTGTTATGCCTGTTTCCTTGCAGGTCATGTCGCTCTCCGCAAGGAGAGCGTGGATAGAAATACGCTTCTTCGGGTGTTGATTTCGCTGAAGATTGGCGTCGCTCTCCGCAAGGAGAGCGTGGATAGAAATATGTGGTGGGGCGTTCGCAAGGCGGTTGGCTCTCTCGTCGCTCTCCGCAAGGAGAGCGTGGATAGAAATTTGTACTCGACAACAGAAACATCAGGCTTTTTAATGTCGCTCTCCGCAAGGAGAGCGTGGATAGAAATCTACTGTCGTTGCTACCCTTGCAACACTTGTTACGTCGCTCTCCGCAAGGAGAGCGTGGATAGAAATAAAATCAGGATTACAGCCATTGATGGCATCATTGAGTCGCTCTCCGCAAGGAGAGCGTGGATAGAAATAAGTATGTCGTGCAGTGCCGGAAAGTGATGGGCGTGTCGCTCTCCGCAAGGAGAGCGTGGATAGAAATGTGCCTTAAACCGTTAATTGCTCTGTTTGATTTTCGTCGCTCTCCGCAAGGAGAGCGTGGATAGAAATTTTTTGGCAGGCGGAAAAGAAACCTTATCTTGATAGTCGCTCTCCGCAAGGAGAGCGTGGATAGAAATTTGAGAAGGCATAAAAGACGAACAAAGTAATAAAGGTCGCTCTCCGCAAGGAGAGCGTGGATAGAAATATCGGCGGCAGTAACAGAGCTGTTGATATTATTAAGGTCGCTCTCCGCAAGGAGAGCGTGGATAGAAATTACCGTCTTAGGCATTCAGCATCGAACCGGCGATGTCGCTCTCCGCAAGGAGAGCGTGGATAGAAATCCGAAGCACCCACAGAACAAGCGAATACGTATGCTGTCGCTCTCCGCAAGGAGAGCGTGGATAGAAATGCCTTGGGGGGGCTGGGGGGCGCGGCCCCCCAGGGTCGCTCTCCGCAAGGAGAGCGTGGATAGAAATACAAGTTGTACATCAATGGGCCGACCATAACGGGTCGCTCTCCGCAAGGAGAGCGTGGATAGAAATTTCCACGTAGGTAATTCTACTGCCGCGTTGCCAAGGTCGCTCTCCGCAAGGAGAGCGTGGATAGAAATTGAATTTCTTCGTGCCTTTCGACGTGATACGGCCCGGTCGCTCTCCGCAAGGAGAGCGTGGATAGAAATGATTGGTATTATTGTACTGATTATAGGACACATATGTCGCTCTCCGCAAGGAGAGCGTGGATAGAAATGTCACGCTGTCAGCTTTAGCGCCGGAACAAAATAGTCGCTCTCCGCAAGGAGAGCGTGGATAGAAATTTTCAAGTATAAACTCATATGCGTCGGCTTTGAGTCGCTCTCCGCAAGGAGAGCGTGGATAGAAATGATGACCGCCGGCGACGTGACCGCACCCAGCGCGGTCGCTCTCCGCAAGGAGAGCGTGGATAGAAATCATGGTGATCTCCTACAAACAATAAGGGCCACAGCGTCGCTCTCCGCAAGGAGAGCGTGGATAGAAATGTGCACCGTGTCAATGCCGCCATGGGGGCTGCCGTCGTCGCTCTCCGCAAGGAGAGCGTGGATAGAAATCAAAAGTGGGGTCAATAATACGGGCCGTTACCGTGGTCGCTCTCCGCAAGGAGAGCGTGGATAGAAATACGACATCCCCGTTGCCAAAAAAAGATGCAATGCCGTCGCTCTCCGCAAGGAGAGCGTGGATAGAAATGTCCATTGCTTCGATTTCGGCCTTGGTATACCCGTCGCTCTCCGCAAGGAGAGCGTGGATAGAAATGCCACAATGGAGTGTGTGGGGTTGTAAAAGATGTGTCGCTCTCCGCAAGGAGAGCGTGGATAGAAATGACTACCTGGTCTTTGTCGCCTTTGGTGACGGGACCGTCGCTCTCCGCAAGGAGAGCGTGGATAGAAATATACTTGAAAAAATACGTCAAACTATTTTGAAATAGTCGCTCTCCGCAAGGAGAGCGTGGATAGAAATTCTAGATGGAGCCCTACATAATACCGATTTGCGTGGGTCGCTCTCCGCAAGGAGAGCGTGGATAGAAATGCCCTGAAAGATCAAAGCCTTGATTACGGCAAAGCGTCGCTCTCCGCAAGGAGAGCGTGGATAGAAATGCAATAATCGCACAAGCGAGCTCCAAGGTCATCGGGTCGCTCTCCGCAAGGAGAGCGTGGATAGAAATTTGTTATCTTGATAATATAGAAATAACTCAAGCCGTCGCTCTCCGCAAGGAGAGCGTGGATAGAAATGGTCTATTCAGATGGCGTTGTTTCCGGCTCCGGTGAGTCGCTCTCCGCAAGGAGAGCGTGGATAGAAATAGCTTGCCTAACTTAAGTAACATGGAAGTTATAAAGTCGTCGCTCTCCGCAAGGAGAGCGTGGATAGAAATTCGAATGGCGGATTGTAGGCCAGTTTGTCCAACTCGTCGCTCTCCGCAAGGAGAGCGTGGATAGAAATTAACAACAGTCTTGATAGTATCCTTGCTGGTGTCGTCGCTCTCCGCAAGGAGAGCGTGGATAGAAATCTGTAACGTCAATATTCATGGTCATTTCCTCCAAGTCGCTCTCCGCAAGGAGAGCGTGGATAGAAATACCGGGATTCTGCCGCATCACGCCCGAAAAATAATGTCGCTCTCCGCAAGGAGAGCGTGGATAGAAATGTACGTTAGAGGTTACTCGCAATTCTGATACTGGTGTCGCTCTCCGCAAGGAGAGCGTGGATAGAAATTTTGTTCCTTTTGATGTGATTAGACCTGCGATTGATGTCGCTCTCCGCAAGGAGAGCGTGGATAGAAATGATTTTTGAGAAGACGGAACAAGATTCTACCGTTGTCGCTCTCCGCAAGGAGAGCGTGGATAGAAATGGCTTGAGTTATTTCTATATTATCAAGATAACAACGTCGCTCTCCGCAAGGAGAGCGTGGATAGAAATGCAGATACGCGGGCCAGATATACCCATACGCGGCGTCGCTCTCCGCAAGGAGAGCGTGGATAGAAATGTACATGGCCTGCCTGGCCATGCGTCGGACATAGCGTCGCTCTCCGCAAGGAGAGCGTGGATAGAAATGTAAGTATTGATATTCTGCCAAAGCTGGTTTTCTGTCGCTCTCCGCAAGGAGAGCGTGGATAGAAATGCATTATTGCTTGGAACAGTAACCACATACAATACAGTCGCTCTCCGCAAGGAGAGCGTGGATAGAAATGGTGTGTACAGTGCTGGGGCTGTGCTGGCTTACCTCGTCGCTCTCCGCAAGGAGAGCGTGGATAGAAATAACTGTTGTGGGTCGAACATGGGAAGAATTTGAAGTCGCTCTCCGCAAGGAGAGCGTGGATAGAAATGTGTGTCTGTGTCTTAAAATGTGCAGCCAACCAGTCGCTCTCCGCAAGGAGAGCGTGGATAGAAATGCTGTATACAATCCACGCCTGCGCGCTGGTAATGTCGCTCTCCGCAAGGAGAGCGTGGATAGAAATGTGAAAAGTCTTGCCTTGCTAATCTTGCATAGCTTAGTCGCTCTCCGCAAGGAGAGCGTGGATAGAAATATGATGTGGATGAAGAGGGCAATAATTTGGGCGGCTGTCGCTCTCCGCAAGGAGAGCGTGGATAGAAATGTTAAGAGCAACTAGCTCGGATCTGCGGTTGTACTGTCGCTCTCCGCAAGGAGAGCGTGGATAGAAATGACAAGTATGTGCAAGGCGGATGTGCAATCAGTAGGTCGCTCTCCGCAAGGAGAGCGTGGATAGAAATGTGTGATTGATATGCTTAACCATGTACATGTGTATGGTCGCTCTCCGCAAGGAGAGCGTGGATAGAAATACATCGTCCAGCAGGTCCGCTGGTATCATTCCGGTCGCTCTCCGCAAGGAGAGCGTGGATAGAAATTTCGGCATTGCATCCCCTTCCCGCGTGATGCGGGGTCGCTCTCCGCAAGGAGAGCGTGGATAGAAATAAACAGAAGAGCTGCAAAGGCTTCCCGGCCATTAAAGTCGCTCTCCGCAAGGAGAGCGTGGATAGAAATATGCAAATATACCACTTCCAAACGCCCACATAATAGTCGCTCTCCGCAAGGAGAGCGTGGATAGAAATGCCCGAGCCGTCAACCCCTTGGCCTGTCTGTCCCTGTCGCTCTCCGCAAGGAGAGCGTGGATAGAAATATATGTATTAGTATGGTATAGTATAGCTGGAGGTGGTCGCTCTCCGCAAGGAGAGCGTGGATAGAAATGATACGGCTCCAACAAGCTGTAAATGATATGCGGTCGCTCTCCGCAAGGAGAGCGTGGATAGAAATCCTCTCGTTGTCACTGCCTTTCCGGGCAGTGTGGTCGCTCTCCGCAAGGAGAGCGTGGATAGAAATATGTGGTTACGCATTAACTACTACCTGTCAAATACGTCGCTCTCCGCAAGGAGAGCGTGGATAGAAATGGTGTATTATTAGGTTGTATTAAGGAGGTGCTACCGTCGCTCTCCGCAAGGAGAGCGTGGATAGAAATACTCAACGGCGCGACTTTAAGGCTTTGGGCCTGCGTCGCTCTCCGCAAGGAGAGCGTGGATAGAAATAACATTGATGCTTACGCCCTGTATGAAGATGTCAAGTCGCTCTCCGCAAGGAGAGCGTGGATAGAAATTGTCCAGTTGTGTCAAGATTGTAGGAGATAGTTGTCGCTCTCCGCAAGGAGAGCGTGGATAGAAATTGTAGCGTGGTCACCGCCTGCGCCAAATTGGCAAGGTCGCTCTCCGCAAGGAGAGCGTGGATAGAAATAAGTTCCGTCACGGTGGGGGCCATATCGAACACGTGTCGCTCTCCGCAAGGAGAGCGTGGATAGAAATACACGGCGTGGAGATTGTGCCGTAATGGCCGCGTCGTCGCTCTCCGCAAGGAGAGCGTGGATAGAAATTTGGTGTGACAGGTACTTATACCGGCGGCGGGAGTGTCGCTCTCCGCAAGGAGAGCGTGGATAGAAATAACTTCGGATTACCCTGCATCTTGTCGTATTCGGTCGCTCTCCGCAAGGAGAGCGTGGATAGAAATAATAGAATGTAGTTATCATAACATCAAGTTGGAAAGTCGCTCTCCGCAAGGAGAGCGTGGATAGAAATGCCAGATCCTGCGCACGGTTTTCGAGATGCTTAAGTCGCTCTCCGCAAGGAGAGCGTGGATAGAAATGCAATGTCCAACCCGCTTGATATTGAGTTTTTTCAGTCGCTCTCCGCAAGGAGAGCGTGGATAGAAATTGACACATTCGGCGCCTCTCCTGTTGACATTCGCGTCGCTCTCCGCAAGGAGAGCGTGGATAGAAATTGCAACCGATGTAGTGGCGGCCCTGCTTGCTTTCGTCGCTCTCCGCAAGGAGAGCGTGGATAGAAATATCATTATATTTGTAAGGAGGTGCTTGTATTGGGTCGCTCTCCGCAAGGAGAGCGTGGATAGAAATAACAGTCTGGAATCTAAACAAATTGACCCCTCTGTCGCTCTCCGCAAGGAGAGCGTGGATAGAAATCTTCCAAGTATGCATTGTAGCTCGAGGACTGTTGTCGCTCTCCGCAAGGAGAGCGTGGATAGAAATAGGGATGTCTTGCCGGTGTAGCTCTCTTTGACACGTCGCTCTCCGCAAGGAGAGCGTGGATAGAAATGGAATAATCAAGGGTGCCGGTTAATTTGGCATGAGGTCGCTCTCCGCAAGGAGAGCGTGGATAGAAATAACCCATGGGACGCGCACCGCGTCAAGGTATACAGTCGCTCTCCGCAAGGAGAGCGTGGATAGAAATAGAGACGTCTGCCAGTCCTCTAAGCTGATGTACCAGGGGTCGCTCTCCGCAAGGAGAGCGTGGATAGAAATACGCTGCTGGGCACCCCCGACACCTGGGCCGAACCGTCGCTCTCCGCAAGGAGAGCGTGGATAGAAATGGTGGAGGCTTGTAATTACAACCCTGTGCCATGGCGTCGCTCTCCGCAAGGAGAGCGTGGATAGAAATACCGACACGATCAGCGACTACTTACGGGCCAATAGGTCGCTCTCCGCAAGGAGAGCGTGGATAGAAATCCTTTCCATGGGCTTGGACGGGAGGTTTAAACTTGTCGCTCTCCGCAAGGAGAGCGTGGATAGAAATCTTTGTCCCGTTTGACGTTATCCGCCCGGCGATGTCGCTCTCCGCAAGGAGAGCGTGGATAGAAATCTGACATTCCCGCCAATTATGACGCTACTTCGGCTGTCGCTCTCCGCAAGGAGAGCGTGGATAGAAATAGGAGATCACCACCATGAAAAGCATTAACAAGTCGTCGCTCTCCGCAAGGAGAGCGTGGATAGAAATTGCTACTTCTCTTCTGGTCTATCTTGCATTGATTGTCGCTCTCCGCAAGGAGAGCGTGGATAGAAATGCTCTGTCGGATTCTGTTTAGGCGCTAAGGCGGAGTCGCTCTCCGCAAGGAGAGCGTGGATAGAAATACACCACCCAAAGTCCAAGCACTTGCGGTTGGCAGGTCGCTCTCCGCAAGGAGAGCGTGGATAGAAATCGGCCTGGACTGGCGTGCTCCGCGATATGCACCACGGTCGCTCTCCGCAAGGAGAGCGTGGATAGAAATGCCGCCTGGACTGGCTGCTTGCGTGAGATGCACCAGTCGCTCTCCGCAAGGAGAGCGTGGATAGAAATGCGAACGCCCCACCAGAGGAACACCAGACCAATTCGTCGCTCTCCGCAAGGAGAGCGTGGATAGAAAACTATATTATCAAGATAACAGAAACACCCCTGCGGCGTCGCTCTCCGCAAGGAGAGCGTGGATAGAAAAGCAGTTGATCCCCCTGGAAGGGCCCACTACTACTGGTCGCTCTCCGCAAGGAGAGCGTGGATAGAAAAGACGCTAAGGCTGACACTGTATCTAAGTATAATGGTCGCTCTCCGCAAGGAGAGCGTGGATAGAAATCTTGTTATGTGGACCCGGTGCCCGTCAACTACAAGTCGCTCTCCGCAAGGAGAGCGTGGATAGAAATTTGCCATACCAATGGGGAGTGTGGACCACGGCCCGTCGCTCTCCGCAAGGAGAGCGTGGATAGAAATAGAATAGGAGGCGCCAGACAAATGGCAGTATATGTCGCTCTCCGCAAGGAGAGCGTGGATAGAAATAACGTTACGGCGGGCAACGTATTTGCAGATTTTGGTCGCTCTCCGCAAGGAGAGCGTGGATAGAAATGCGTCTGCCTGCTGGTGGCGCGGAATAGCAAGGGGTCGCTCTCCGCAAGGAGAGCGTGGATAGAAATACCTTATGTAGTGCGCCTGTGTGCAGGTGGCCTGATGTCGCTCTCCGCAAGGAGAGCGTGGATAGAAATATTTTGCACATCATGGCGGTAACAGGGTATTGCCCGTCGCTCTCCGCAAGGAGAGCGTGGATAGAAATTACATTGGCAGGGGATGCAGAAACATAAGTGCCACGTCGCTCTCCGCAAGGAGAGCGTGGATAGAAATAATGCCATGAACATGACCGAACGCAACAACGACAAAGGTCGCTCTCCGCAAGGAGAGCGTGGATAGAAATTTCTTTGCGGTGCACAGTACCAGAAAAGGTGGTGTCGCTCTCCGCAAGGAGAGCGTGGATAGAAATGTCATCACGCGTCAGCCCTCTATCCAAAAGCAGCTGGTCGCTCTCCGCAAGGAGAGCGTGGATAGAAATGACACAGACGTGGGCATCCCCAACGCTAACACGGAGTCGCTCTCCGCAAGGAGAGCGTGGATAGAAATATTTTGAATAAGGAGTTGATTATAAATGGCAAGCTGTCGCTCTCCGCAAGGAGAGCGTGGATAGAAATGCAATCATGCCCTTACGTTCACGCTTAAAACGGGCGTCGCTCTCCGCAAGGAGAGCGTGGATAGAAATGTTGCGGCCCCCTGCGTGCTCTTTGCCGGCGGAATGTCGCTCTCCGCAAGGAGAGCATGGAATGTTTCTCTTTCTGACTGTTCAGGGTGGTTTTGTTCATGCGGATATCCGCTTTAATCTTAAAAATTGCTATAGTAAAAAACTCTCGCATAAAATAATATAAAAATATTATATTATCTACTTG
>ERZ779892.1568-NODE-1568-length-20020-cov-20.042374_pt1 | contig 20020 bp, 28 predicted proteins | sample MGYA00511552_ERZ779892 | MGnify/ENA primary metagenome ERZ779892 (study PRJEB29588, sample SAMEA2154561) | human gut metagenome | biome: human gut; feature: human-associated habitat; material: faeces | place: Denmark | collected 2008/2010 ... | reverse complement strand
TCTATCTGATTCAGTCTATCATCCAAACTTAACTTTGCCATGCTCAGACTCCTTTCACAGCTTTCAAGTATTCTCCCAGTCCATTTGCAGTCAGCAATTCCTCTGTACGATAGTCAATGTGAATTGGCTTGATTGTTCTTGGTTTTGCACTACTTTCAAGTAATCCCGCCTCAAACATCATTCTAGTAAAGCACTGTTTCAGTTTCCGTACTGCTGTATCCGTCCATCCAGCCACCACATCACTCTGCAACGCTTTATCCGAAAAGAATACATTCAAATCCCTGTCTTTGATTTCCTTTTCTCCAAGTCTGAGCTTTTCATCATACACTTCATGAAGAAATTCAAAAAATAGTCGGCTATCCATAAGAATTGCAATTAAGTTTAAAATCTTTGCTGTCTCCACATCACAAGTGGTAAAAGCCTGAAGCACAGCTTCCGGCAATGCAGATACTCTACGATAAGTACCATTCAATACCTCATATGCACGATATTCTGCTTTTACTTGATAGATATTCTCTTCCCAGGCTATCTTGCGGATATCCGCCTTACTATATCCATCCAGGATATATCCTGCGGTCTTTCTGGACTCCTGTAGCCAAAACAATTTTGATGTAAGTCCTGCACTATATACTAACTCTGCCATTTTGCACTCTCCAACAAGGTTTATTCTTCATCTTTCACAAACTCACAGATATCGCTAATATCGCAATCCAGATATGTAGCAATCTTGAGTAATACACTCATAGACACTTCTCCATCCTTACGCATCTTTGTAAGAGTATTCGGAGCAATATCTACAGCCTTTCTCAAATCGGCTTTACTCATCTTTTTGTCTACCAATAACTTCCATAATTTATTGTAACTTACTCTCATTCTCACACCTCGTGGCTTCTTCTATAGACATGTTATATTTGTCACAATTGAGTAAAAACTCGCTTTTTAAATTATAGTACAAAACGCTTATTCTTGCAATCAAAATAATCGCATTTTCTTGCGAGCTTTAATTATTTTCATTTAAAAGTCATTAGTTTTTGTGAGAAAGATATTCATAACTTTGCTTTTGAGTATATTTGTTAATATTTTAGGCATTACATAATACCAAAACTTATAGCCAAAAGGCAGAGTGCAATCCTGCGCTCTGCCCCTTATTTAATCGTCCAGATACAGTTCCAACGCCTTATATGCATTTAACGTATTTGTATCAGCATCATTGACAGTACTTGAATATGTCTGCAAACTGCCTGACGGATCTGTTGCACAGTTGGTAAACGATATATACGCATCATACAAATCTGATACTGCATCGTATGCATCCTTGTATTCATCTGGTGGATTCTTCAATTTTTTCATCAATGCATTGACTGTATCCTGGTTATCTTCAATACTGCTTACCTTACTGCTGAAGCTCGAATCTGCATACAGATTACCTAACGCATCGTTAAAATCAGATACAAAATATCCTTTGGGACGAGTATACTTATCTGTTTCATCATCTCTTTTTTCGTAGATGGCATTATACCATACCTGCTTAATCAGATTTGCACTTGACTCAGCATCGCTCGCACCTGTCAGCATTGTAACTGTGGCTAAATTCAGATTATCAGAATACTCTTCCACCCGTTGTGCATATTCCTCTGCTGCCTTTTTCTTCTGATATTGTGTCACTCCAAATACTGTTGCTCCTCCAACCACCAATAATGCAACCACAATTCCAATAATAACCTTTATCTTCTTAGTCACCTTTACCCCTGTGACCTCTACCTTTTGTGGCTTTTCATCTGTCTCCTGCCCTATTGTATCATCAACCGGACAGCCACAATTCGGACACTCTGTCATCCCCTCTTCAAGTTCAGCACCGCATTCTGTGCAATACTTCTTCTCTTCTGGTATCAATATTGCACCGCAATGCACACACTTCTTTGCATTTTCTGATACCTGTTCTCCACAATGTGGACATACAATCATTGCCATAAAATTGTTCTCCCTTCTTACACACCTGCTACCTGCAGGTGGTACTGCTTAATAATTCTTTTTGCCACCATTGCATTTAGATCCTTATTAACCGCAACCGTATAAATACCGTTTGAATACATAAAATGTGAGCCTTTGCATCTTTGATATTCATATCCGTTATTACGAAGTATCTTTTTCATTTCTCTTGCATCTACCATAAATATCACCTACCTTTTTCCTGCCTTATCATGATATTCTGCGATATCATCTGCCCAGGCATCATCAAGTTCTATACTGCAGATTCTGCTTTTTGTAACGCCTCTCACTGCTCTGCCAACAGCCTCGTAATTGAGTGCTACTCCATCATGATCATTCTCATATGTTACTGACCTGTTTCTTTCAATACCAATTTTTTCAGCTTCTTTGCCTGCATCAATATTTGCTCCAAGGAATAAGAACTCCCAGCCACATTCTTTCTTTGCTTCAATCATTCGCTTAATGTCATTGTAATTAAACTCTGTACTGGAATTTTCTAATCCATCTGTAGTGATTACAAACAATACTTTTCCGGCACGATGTTCCTCCGGCAAATGTTTCTGCACATTGTCAATTTTGTTAATTGCATGTCCTACCGCATCAAGCAATGCCGTACATCCCCGGACATAATATTCTTTATCCGTCAACGGCTGAACTGCATCAATCGTGAAACGATCATGAATGATTTCCACTTCATCATCAAAGAGGATTGTAGTCACATTAACTTTTTCTCCTTCTTTTTTCTGCCTCTCTATCATCCCGTTAAATCCACCGATTGTGTCGCTCTCCAGTCCACCCATTGAACCACTTCTGTCCAAAATAAAAACCAGCTCTGTTAATTCCGCATTCATGTGATTTACCCCCTTCGGTTTATTGTAATCACATTATATCTACGAAACTAACAGAGCTGGTCGCATGATAGGCGACAATTTCATCACCTACTCAAAAATTGGCTGTCCATAAGCATCTAATATCTCATTAATTTCAAACATATCGTATATCTTATTCTGTAAGAAATAAGCTACGATAATATCCGTCTTTGAACTTCTTGAAAACGCAAAGCCTGCTGAATTTAGAAGATCCTTCGCTTCATCAATAGATAGTTCTAATGCTATTGCAAACGCAAGCACAGTCTTCTTATTTGGCGTATAATTCACATCTTTTCTGATTTTTGAGAAATGTCTCCGATCCACATAAGCTTTATTATATGCTTCTGAATCCGTCATACCTCTCTCATCAATAAGACGCAACAATCGCTGTGAAAATGTCTCATCCATCTGTCCCATAAGACTTTCTATATTACGGTTTGTTGCCAATGTCGAAGACATAGAGTCAGTTGCTTTCGTTTTCTGCATACTTTCAACATCAAACAATTCTACTGCACTTTCATCTATCTCAATATCTGCATCTTCTTCGGCATCACATTTTTTTGTTGCTTTTTTCTTTCTAAATTCCGAGATTCTATCAAATATAGACTTCATTTCTTTATCCAGTTTAATATCATCTGGCTTATCTATGTAATATTTATCTATGTATTTTCCGACTGATTCATATAATTTTTGGTCTCTCATTTCCGACTCCTTTATCTATGCCATATTTTCTGTCTAATATTATATCAATACGGCTCCTTTTATCACCAAGCCTCTTCAACATTCCCTCGTCATGATACTTAATATAGCTTACCACATCATAGAACCTACTGGAAGGCAGTTTCTGCTTGTGATAACCTTCAAAGCACTTTTTATGTATTTTTAAAGCTTCATCCCTTCTTTGTCTGTAGTTCTCATGACGGAGTTTTGTCACCCTGTCATTCTGAATATGTACAATCCACCCACTGAATGGTGTGCGGATAAACACCATATCTGAGGCAATATTGTAATCTAATCGGAATTTGTTGCAGATCATACTCATATTTTCATCTGTAAGCGGCAATTCTCTAAGATATTCTGCACGATTATTCTGCTTTACACCAGAGCTTACACCCCATTGCAATCTGTTCCATTCATCCTCACAACCACATATTTTACATACTCTGTTTCCCTGAAAAATCACATATTTGGCAACTCTATTTGTAGCAAGCAAATGATTTCTATTAGCATATCGACAGCTTCCAGTATGTATTATATGAGTTGTTGGACTCAGATAACATATCTCCTGGTTAGTCCACCTCGTGTATTCCTTATAGCATTTGCAAAATAAGTGATACATATAATTTGCATCATGCTTTGAATAGTGAAGAAAGTTTTTCTGATATTCAATGCCCGCCTGTTTCAATGCACGCTCAAAACCAATTTGATTTACTCCATCACTTGCAATATGCATAAGAACTTCTTGAAATACAACAACTCTATGTCTCGGCATTGAATATCCATAAGTGTCCATACCTCTTTTAAACAATTCATAAGTATCCTTTGTCCAAACCACTACATACTTATATTTTGGAAATGACATCTTAATTTTCTGCAATACTATTTCTTCACTATTTGCCTGCATGACAGATTTTAATGTAGAATGTGATAGTACTAATGTATCCGGATTATATTTTTCTTCTGAACTCAGTCGCATCGCTCTGGAAAATGTTTTTTTCAAATTCATACTTTCATCAGTCGCTACCACACCAATCTGAATTGGCTCCCTGTCTTCTATCCCATTTGTTCCCGGTGTCTGATTCCATTCGATATCTACAAACAGATATTCAAATTTTTCCAGCTCATGTTTACCTGCCATACTTACCAATCCTCTTCAAATTCATCCATTGCGTCATCCACACCATCGGCATAATCACTATCCCTGTCATACCGATCATAATCATAATCGCCATCCATGTATATATCATCATAGCCATCATCATATGAGTCATATGTATTGCTTTTCTTTGAGCTACTTGTTCCAGTAGAACTTTTCTTTGTACTGCTATTGTACGATGATGCATTGCTTCCTGCTGTCGATTTATTGTTATGACTACTTGAAGAACTGCTGTTTGTTGATTTATTGGAATATGATGAACTGCTATGCGAAGAACTACTTCCAGTATAAGGCTTATGCAGATAACAATAACTGCTATTTGTTGCCTGCTTATTGTCACAGCCTGATTTAATGCACTTAGGCTCACTAGCTTCACTAATAGCACCAATAATGTAAAAAATACCTATTACCACCAAAAATACTGCTAATCCTTGTCCAAACGAATTCTTTTTCATATACGGCACCTGCTTTCATTCACCTGCGTCTTCATTTATCAATTTTTCGCAATCATCAATTAATATCCTAATTGCTTCCAACTCCATCAGCTTAAATTTCACTTCAATATCCGCAAAAATAACTGTATTGAAATCATTATTTATTGCTTTCAAATTAGCCTGTAGTTTCTTTTCAGTTTGCTGTTTCATCTTGCACTCCTTTAATCAAAATCATAATCATCTGGATCTAAGCCGGCATCCTCCAATGCCTCTCTTCTCTCATCTGCATCCATATATTCAAGATCTATTACATCTAGTCCTGCCAAGGATAACTCATCTTCCAGTTCATCCTCCTCACTTGTTTCCGTATCTTCATGACCGAAAACTACATCATCCATTACAGAATACTCATAAGCATTAAGTTTTCCATCTCCATCAAAGTCAAAATTCGAATCATATAATCTTCCATCTGTTCCTAACATATCCCTGTCCTCCTAATTATCGTAATGATTGAATCCACCAAACAAACCTCTGTCACTATGGCTTGTCTTGTGTCCAATAAAAAGGACAACTATGAATTCAAACGATTCTTATTTCATGTGCTATCATAATTATAACAAGAACCATTTCTTATGTGTCGCATTTCAGGCGACAAAAAAAGGACGCAGGTTTTCTCCCACGCCCTCAAAACTATCTGGCTTTATCTTACCTTACCTTCGCTACTTGCTTATGTGCCACTTCCTGCTTCACCTCATCCACACCTCTTACATTCTCCCGGATATCAAGAAGTTTTTTCTTAATTCCTAAGAACTCAGACACCCTGTATAATGCAGTTCTTCCCTTTTCCTTTATTTATCTTGAACCAAATCAAAAAATTCATCCTTGATATGATAAGAATATCACTGTCGTATCTCCATAAATAACCTTTCCTTTGTGATAAAATTCCCCATCAGCATTCACTGATGGGGAACATTTACAAACTATACTATTTTTATCCCACCTGTATAGCAAGTGGCTTCATTTACGAACTGAATTATTTATATCCCGCACCATCAGCAAGCGGCAAACATTTACTTCTAACTTTAGTAGATACAGTATCTTTGAAATAATCAACCTGTTTTTTCAAGTTTAGAAATATTTTTTACTATATCATGGCTCACCATTTGTCGTAACTCTGTCGTAAAATACAAATATCAGCCGTCTAAATCGCTTGAAAATGTCCTATTTTCGGCATTTTACTTATCCAACGACTTCATCGTCGGGATTACAATAACTTTGTATGCACCAACATGAATCAAACAGAAACAAATAACATAACTCACATTTAACAACAACAGTTACATGCATATAGTAGCATATTTAGTCTTTTAGTTGCAACAAAATAGCAACATTTTTATTCATTTGCAACAAATATAAAGTTGATAGACTAAAGGACTCTTGGTGTCCTTGTAACGATCAAACACATAATTGATATCTGTTTTCGCCATTACATAAACATCTAACTTGTCCAAGCGATCTCTCTCATACTCTCGCTCTTTCTCACGTAGCTCTGGTAAATCCTTTGCGTAAAAACATTTTCTCCAGAACCAACTCACGGACAAAGCGCATTATGGATTGGTTATCATTCTTGGCACATGCTTTTATCTTGGCATACTCGCTTTCAGTAAATCGCACCTGAATATTGCGACACTTGGGATCTTCCGCTTTCGGTCTTCCCATTTTCTTGCTCTCTGCCAAAAAACGCACCACCTTTGTAACCTAATACTATTATACTTTTTTCATTACTTAAAATGTAATGCGCTATTGCAAAAACTCTTTTAATTACATACGAAAACATTCCAAATATTCATCTAGTTTCTTCACATCTACTAGCACCATACGATTAAGTTTATAGACTGCTCCTGCCTGTTTTGCAATTTCCTTAAATTGTCTCTCGCTCATATCGTACATATCAGCACCAGTTTTATAACGGACAAACTTATTCCCTGGAACATTTACTTCAAGAACCATTCTGGCAAAAGTTCTTCGTGGTATAAGGTAAACCTTGTTACCATCATCACAACGGATCATGTCTCGATCCTGATAATTTTCTTCCAATCTCTCCATAATCTTAATCTCCTTTCGCAACTCTCTGACTCATTGCACCTAGACCAGATACTTTACTACCTCATAGCACAAAAAAACACTGACAGCATCAATCAACGCCATCAGTGCTTTTTTTATATATTGCAATAACATCTACTCATTTGAACCAAATATCTATCAGAATACGCATTAGCCTATCCTGCTGCAAATGCTGTCGAACCATTTACTTGCTCGTAATAATATGAAAACATCGTCATATATACATTGCCCCATCCATACAACACAATCATTCTTCATCCGCTTTATAATTCGGATTTCGGTACAATTCTGTTATAACTTCATTTTCTGTTCCTATGCATGTTATCTTTTCATTCAAAAGAATTTTCGTTTCTGCTGTACCAACACAGTAATCCGTCTTATCTTTTTTGAAAAAAGAACATCCACCGTATTCATTTTCAATCTTTGGATATTTAGATTCTATCATAAAAAAATAATATTCATCAGCCAGATCAATAAAACGACACAAATAATCTGCTACAATTCTTGTGTATTTTTTGTATGCATTATGATTTATATAAAAAAGAACCCTGCTACTATCCAACATTGTTTCTAATCGGTATAAATTAGTGAACCTAGTTTCCACATCACATTCCTCGTAAAATTCAGAGTCTTTTATCATATCTATTGTTATATTTCCAGATATTATCTCTTTGAATATACGCTCTCTATTCTGTGAAGGAAATGTAACATCTTTCAAATGCTGTAACCCTGCCAAATGAAAAAAATCTTCCATATCAAATCTCAAATTAATTTCATAAATTCTTCCTTTTCTACCCAAAACAATGTGATAGCCTTTATCAAGCAAACTGCTGTAATTCTTTGCAGCATCATAAAGTATATCACTCAAATCTTTTTCCTCCGCTATAATAGCCTACAATTACAAAAACCTCACTGCATAAACAGTGAGGCTAATGTGCATATTTTATTTCAGCATAACGCCTATTCAGAATGTGGAAACTATGCGAACCCCCAGTTAAGCCTCTGCATACTACCTGTCTGACCAAACAATATGCTTCATCGGCGTGCGAATGCTCTAGTCATCCGCTCTTACTATTATATTACATTCGCCTCTGCTTTATGTCAAGTCGTAAATGCCTTTTTATTTTGCCTCATCATCCAGCCGATCCATATATCCCACAATACATCCCTGCTGGTATGTATCGAATTTTTCAAATCGTTTTTGTATATCTGTTGATATTTCTTTATCCTTTTCCTCATACAACTCTGCTACTGTAGTATTAAAGCATTCCGCAATCTGTTCTAAAGTGTCTGTTCTGGGATTACATTTACCTTGAAAAATATTAGTTACAGTACGAACATTCATACTATATTTTATCGCAAATGCGTGAGGAGTCAAATCTTCTCTTTTTAGCAATCTATACAAATTGTTAATCACTGTCTGGTTCATAGGCATTTTTCCTTTCAATATATAAAATTTTATATCAAGGACAAAAATACTGTGACTACTTTACTATCCTTTTACAGATAGTCATACAATCATCACATATAGGATTCCCTTTATAGTCTTTATAAAACGATTCCCATTCATACCTTATTTTTTCTCCACATTCCGAACAATATATATCAAAATCGGACTCGTCATCTTCATAAGAATCCTCCGTAATAACAGCAGTCTCAATCTCAGCATCTTGGTATTCGAAATCATCATTCCAATTAATTACTGCATCCAGTGCTCTTTTGATTAACACATCAACTTTACCAGAACACTCATGTCTTCTTCCTGGAGAAGTTATTATTTCTTTTGTGTCGTTATCTCTTCCCCAGTATTCATATGACACACCTGATATTACTATTTGATAGGAAATAATATATGTTGCCATACCAGAATCTACGGCTATTCTTTCAAAGTCTTCAAAATTGACATCCTCTAACTCCCACTCATCTACTCCTTCCGACCCAACATGAGAATTATTCTCATCAAGAAAACTTGTTCCAGAGTAGGCAATTTCGCTCCAAATAGATTCAAATACTTGCATTAGTACTTCATCTACAAAAGATTCATCTGTAGAATTCAGAATCAATGATATTGCATCGGGTGCCTCAATCATAAACTCCCTAGCAATTGCTTGGTATAGATCATATCCAACCAACGGAATTAATTTTAAATTTTTACTTAAGTCTTTTCTACTCTTGGTCTTACGCGAAAATTCTTTAACTAATTATTTTCTAAATAGAATTCTCCCATCACATAATTTTTCCCACCAATCTTCTTTTACATCATCTGTAACAAAAATAATGTTTTTATTATTTGATGCCGCGTATTCATATGTCTCCGCCCAAACAATTAAATCCCCATACTTACTGACACCATCTTTTTTTGAATCTTTATACCCTGGAGGTGTTTGTGACTTGTATCTATGCTCACCCTCCTTGCATAATTTATATATAAATGATGCAGATGGTTCAGGCATTTTGCGAAATGAATTCATTAAATCAAGCACTTTATCTTCATCCCAGTTATTCAAGAAATCTAGATTTTGGTGTTCCAAAAAATATGAATCAAATTCATCTTGAAGTTCACCAACTATTCCTACTAAATTATCAACAAGTCCATCTATATCTGGATAACCATTTTTTGATAGTTCGTCACATTGTCCCTTTATTTTATTTTCTATAATTGAGATAAGTTGATTACATGTTTCAGCTGACTTCTCTATGGATTTTACTTTTTTACCATATTCATCTTTTCTATGTTTCTCATATTCCCAATACACATTAAATGGAATACAAACATAATCCTTTATGCTGTCTAGACACTCTAAAGCGAACTCAGCATAGTCTGGCGATGAACGATATATTTTCAAAAGAACATTTGCGTCCAATACAACAATATAATTCTTATTCTGAAGAAGTTCCTTTATTGCAACCATTGAATTACTTTGTCTTTGCTCATCATTTATTTCATTAGGGACTTTAACTTTTTCATCTTCTGAACCTGTTTTAATTTTCTTATCCATAACTTCTCCTTTTATCCAATTCCATCCATATACAATATCTTTTATTTCAAATCAAATTCAATAACAATCAAACCACTGTATTCCAATTCAGCATGCATCGGCATCAACAAATATTTGCATATTATCAAATCCTAATCCAATTTGTGCAGACGGTCTGCACAAATTACTTCATTCACTCTCAAGTTTTTTCTGTATCCAAGTCATAATCACATCCACAAGATAATCCTGTTGCATTTGACTTAATTCCCTGCCCGGCTGCATTTTATGCCATTTTCTGATACACTCCCAACAGCAAGTTGCTGTTGCATGTTGTGCTATAAATACCGGATGGTCTACGCTCCGCTTCGGTCGGTGCAAAGCCGATGTCCACTGGACATCGTGCACCCTTGGGTTGGTGTTTGCTTGCCATCCTTCGGAATAAATGCCGGTGCTTCACGCTTTGCTATAAAATCCTGTGCGTGTTGCCTTATCACATCCAACCCTTTTACATTGATGTAATCAATATTCTTTTGCTTCAAATGAAAACTGCTCCTAAACCTCGAAGCTTCAAGATGTTCAAAGAGCTGTTTATACCATTCATCCTTAGTCATTAGAATTTCACCTAATCACCTTCCTATTTGTACAGACCTGCTTTCTTTACTTCCCTGATAATGAATTTTCAAAAGCAATAGTTGCAAACACTTTCTCTATTAGGTTTCTGATTTCACGAACACTCTCCAATAGTTCCATTTTTGCATGTAATCTTTCAATTATTTCGGAATCAACGGCAATTTTATATTTTTTACCTATCTCCTCCACAACTAAATCGCATATATGTACCTTAGACTCAATGGACAATTCTTCAAAATAAATAACTGCATTAAATCTATTGAAGATGGCTTCGCCTAGATTCTTTATAATTTCCTCACGAGATGTATAGTTTGTCGTGCAAATTATGATTGCATTTTTTAATCCGTAACTGCTCCAGCAGCAAGTGCTCCTGTCCTCCCTGCAATGTGGAGATTACTCTGCTTCGTTTTAATGGAGGCATTGGACTCTCTGATATTGCGTTTGAATCTGGAAAGTCCTTTATCCTTTACCTCTGCCTGATGAATGGTGCCCTTACGGTATGACTTCTTAGCACCAGATTTAGTATCATTTGCTTTTTCTGCAGACGATTTGGTAGTTTTAGGTCCTCGCTCAACTGTATAGATGTTACTGCCCTTTATCCTCGCTCCTTTGGGTTCATGAAAATGAATCTTGGCTTTCTCCTTTGTGTGAATGACCATAGGCTTATCATCCACCTTTTTTATCTTCAATGTTCTCACCTTCTTTTCCAAAAATTTCTGATTAAATCTTTATAAACTCGTTGCATAATTTGCTTTATCTGTGTATACTATAGTTAGTAGATGGGCTATATGCCTATCATGTGGACTGACACATAAAATCCGAAATTCTTTCCGGACTTCGGGTGCCGGACAGTTGGCTGGCAACGGAAAAACCAGTTTTCTTATCGGACTTCGGGTGCCGATCAGTTGGCGGACAACAGAAAAATCAGTCATTAAAGGAAGGTGTCATCTGCTACGGCAGAAGAACCTTCCTTTTAAATTTGCCAAAATACCATTTAAATATAAGGACCTTAATGCTTATGACTAAGAAACAGGCTATTGCCATCATCACCAAGTGTGCAAAACAATACCAACAGTATTTAGAAGGTAATCAGGTTGTTTTTGTCTATCGTGACGAAAACAATAAGTCAAACCATACTGCTGTAAGATTTCATTCGCATAACTTTCTCCACTTTACAGGAGTCACTCCAAGAACAGGAATGAATGCAAATGGCTTCTATCGTGCTGCCCTGAATAATAGGTTAAGTGAAAATGATTTTTCCTTCAAAAGCAACCATACAACAGAATTAAAACTCAAAGTACTTGGTATTATCATGAGTATGGATACCTCTGCACGTATGATAGGCAACTATACCGGACCACACCTTGAGCTATACACTGAGAAAGTAACCGGAACTACTACTGCATGTCTTGGTCTGATTCAGAGCAAAGACTGCTATATACCTAACAGCGTGTTAAGTGAAGATATCCGTTCCATAGTTCCAAAACCGCCAGGAAAGATATTTGCAATCTTTAAAAAACCAATTGGTGCACCACTATATACACAGCTTACATACAAATCAAAAAATATAAGTATTACAAAGAAATGCCTTCCAAAAGAGCTGCTCACTGAAGTTGATACATCTCTTTTAGAAGACAATAATAATTCAGATGACAACGAGCCGGCTTAATTTTCAGCCTGCTTTTTCATCATCTCGATTTTTTCGTGAATGTTGGTATTGTACAGCTTGTACAAATCTGTATCCTTGCTAATCTGATTATCAAACGGAATCACCACAGAACCACACTTAATAAGTCCCATTCCCGATGCGGTATTGGTTACGAATCTTAGCTGTGCCTCTGATACCCCGATAACTTCCGCCATCTTGGAACTGTCCGTATTTGCCTGCTTCAAAAGTGCCACAAACTCAGAGTTTGCAAGCATTGTGGTTGCTGTGTAATTCTGCAACAGATCGACAACATTCTGCGTGATACCGGTACAAAGACCTCCCTGCTTTCTTACTTTCTTCCAGAGCTGCTGCAGATATTTTGCAGAATACTCGGAATTAAGTAAGACGTGAAACTCATCAATATAGAGCCATGTTGCCTTGCCTCTCTTACCATTCTCAACAATCCTGTTCTGGATAGACTCCATCATGACAAGCATTGTGATAGGACTAAGCTCCGTACCAAGATCTCTGATACCATAAACTGTGAATCTGTTGTCTACATCCACATTTGTCTGGTGATTGAAGATGTTAAGCGAACCATTTACGAAAAGCTCCAAAGACAATGCAATGTCCTTTGCCTCGTCCTCCGGCTGTGCCATAAGGATATCGTAAAAATCACTCATCACCGGGATATACTTCTCTTTGCTTCTTGCAATGTCGATATACAGCTTTCTCACGCAGCGGTCAATGATTGACTTCTGTCTTGAATTTAAGCTGTCTCCGATACACTGCTCACAAAGACCAAGCATGAACTCACCCTTTTCTCTTACCATTCCCTTGGAATCATTCGGATCAAGATGTCATTCATCCATTCTTATCTGCATTATATAATTGTTTCTATAATAAACGGGATTACTCCCGGAACTAAAATTAGTCAGGCTTTCCCTGATGTGTGTTGCTGCTGTGACCACCTCCTTTTAGGGCATAAAAAAAGCACCTTAACCTAAATTTCTTTGGCTAAAGTGCTCTTTCTTTATATAACTCTAATTAATCCTATTTTTTACATGTTATCTATATATATTCCCGTTCGTACAGCATATCTTCCACTAAATGAATATTGTAGCCTTGCCAGAACTGCCGTCTGAATTAATCCTGTGCACTCATATACAAATAATGGCACTACTGAAACAAATACACCCATTAAAGATATACTGCTACATATAGCACTTATAAAGGTTGTTGTGACAATACTTATTACTGCACTTGTTATATCTTTATCAAATGTTTCATAAAAATTTAAAGCTGATAATTGGCTTTCAACATACTCTAGTGTATCGTCTGTTAATGTCACATCATCAACTGCTGTTGCATGATTTTCAACAATATATTTTTTAATTAAAGGTGCAATTGTTATTAACGCTTTAGTTGTATTATACCCATTAACAGCTTCCATAGTTACTTGATTCACTCCATTGCTCAGTAGCTGATCCACACTATTTATAGATGTAAGTGAAGCCATATAATCAAAGTCCGAATATAACGCACTTCCTAGATTTGCAAGATTATTCGCCCAATTGGATAAATTAGCACTGCTCAAAAATTGATTATATGCACTAACATCACTTGTGGAAATAATATATGGCAAATCATTTGCTGTTGGTGCTCTCCCCGGTCCGTCTATATAATGTGACAGATACAGATATGATAAATAGTTTCCAAATGCTGTACCATCTACTTTAGAACCCTCATAATAATTTGTCCTATAATACTGTAATGCAATACCATAAATATTCTCTATTCTTTCTTTTTGCGTTACATCTGAACTTGGTAAATTTCCGTTATAACTTCTGGTATTAGATGATTCTGGTGAAACATCAAGTAAACTTCCTTCACATACAAAAGTTCCGTTATATTCTATTGACTGTGGTTCTATTTCATGGTAAAAAGAGTCTTCTCTTGGTAGTACACCAAATAAATCACTTATATCCTCTTCTGTCAATCCCATCTCTTCCAACTGTACTACTATGCTTTCCATCCCATCAAATAGAACTCCCAACTGTTGCTCAGTTATTGTGGACGAACCTGAAGCCATTGCGGTATAACTTTGAGAAAGTACCAGACTGACCGCAAGCACAATTGAACACATAAATTTTACAATCTTTGTTTTTGCCATACTTTTATCCTCCCATGTTTTGATTCAGTTTTTCTTGATTCCAATAAAAACTTAATTTTACTAGCAAGCCTTTTCTTTCCACATCTATAGTTGCATAAAGTTCATCACCTCCATAAACATAAAGCTCATCATCAACCGATTTCCATACAACATTTATATCACTTAAATTGTAAGCTCTAAATATAAATACATTTTCTTCCACAATTTGTTTTGATATTATTTCTATGTCTTCTGTATTTTTTACATAATACTCTAGTATAAAATCACCATTATGCTTATAGTCATCTTCCGCATAAATAACATTACCCTCAAAATAATTTTTTTTGCCCAAATACAATTCTAAGGAGTTCATTCCATAATCAAATGTATGATCCACCCCTGATGCCGAACCCATCATTGTACACAATATTCCAAAAAATACCACCCAAAATCCATAGATAAAATAAAATTTTTTCTTTTTGCATTTTTTATCTCTATATCTGCCAAAGCACATTACATGCGTTATCTGATGTGCGAAGAAGAACGTTAAAAATAATGATAGCGCTAAATAGTAAACTTTCAAATTGTTCTCACCTCTCATCATGCATAATATATTCATTTAGTTATTCATATATTTCTCTGTATAAAAACCATAATAATTATTATACAAAAAAATTTAATTCTAATGTTGAAAAATATTGTTTACTTTTTTTTGCTTCTATTTGTAAATGACAAAATAATTTTGTACACAATAATATAAACTAAAATCAATATATAGTATCGTGAATCACGAACTGTTCCAATAGCAATAAAAAATATAGTAGTCAATATAATTAGTATTGAAAAAACAGTAAAAATAATTTTTTTCATAAATATCTCCTATCGAAATTGTAACCCTTAATTGCATAAAAACGTTATACAACAATTAATGTGTTCATTCTACTTATTCTTTAAATTTAGTTGTACGCTTTACTTACCTAAAATATCAACGAATTTAACATCATTTTCATTTACATAGACACAGTATAACATAATTCCTGTGCCTATGCGATATCATTTAATGCTTATTCCGATATGAACTCATCTTCTCCACAGTTACCTCCGCATAAAAGTAAGTAAGAATCGTTGCCTTCGGAACTCCTGCAGCAAGTGCTTTCTTCACCTCTTCCTTCTGCTCCGGTGTATATGACCAGTGTAGCATTCTGTTTGTGATGGTATCCTCCCACTTAGGCTTTTCCCTCTCAGGATTCCTTACAGGCTTAGCTCCAGTACTTCCATTAGACGCATTGGCACTTTCTGCAGCATCAGACTTCTGCGATTCATCGACATACTCAAGCTCATTTGCTTGCTCCCTGTCAATCTTTGCCTTCTGCTCTGCTTCATCCTGCATTGAGAATCTTCTGCTTAATTCCGCATCACCAAGCATCATAAACTGCTCATAGGTAAGAGAATCTATATACACATTCTCGCCCTTCCGCAACAGTATTGACTACCCTTACTCGCTCCACTTTCATTTCTCAATCCTTCAGCACTCTTCGCAAGTATATTTGATTTCCATCAGGTATCTGAACCGGAATTATCACTATATCTGTAATTGTTATTCAATTGTATGAGCTGCTTTGCAACTCGCAGGATTATGATATAGCAAAATTTTGAATCCTTGAACTTCGCCAAAAGAAGTATTTTCAACATATCTATTCTTTTTATGTTAGTCCTCATTTGTGGTCTGTTCGCATTTTTATTATATAGTCCACATTTGTGGTTGTCAATATATTTTCAAAATAATGTACCACTTTTGTGAACTCTGTGTTAAAATATTCATATCAATTTGTTTGAGGTGATTATTAATGGATAATAGACATTCAATTGGAAGTAAAATTCAAAAATATAGAAAATTAAAAGATATGACACAGGACGAATTATCAAAACAGTCCGGTATTTATTTATCTACCATAAAGAAATATGAAAGCGGTGAACGCAATCCAAAACCAGATCAACTTCAAAAAATAGCTGAAGCTCTTGGCATTAGCGTAACTGTATTTCTTGATTACGATATTAATACCGTTAGTGATGTTCTTTCTTTGGTTATGAAGCTTAATGAACAATCTTCATTGAAAATATCTGCTGATAAGGATAAAGATGGCAACTACATCCCCAGCAGCATACACATGACATTTGAAGATTCACAAATAAATGAAGCTATTTGTTCTTATCTAAATTGTAAACAACAGATGGATTTAATTTCCTATGAGGATAATGATAAAGCTGTGATTGAACAGCAAAAAGAATTTTATGATGATAAGATTAACAGATTGCTTTTATTTAATGAACGTATTAAAAAAATCCGCTAAATTGCGGATTTTTCTTTGCTAGGACTCTTTTATAATACTTCTCTTTACATATCCTGAGTAGTTTATCCACTACTCAAATAGCTTTGGTAAATCGTTGGTAAAATCTACTGTAACATCCCCAAAACACTGTAAACTCAAGTATTTTTAATCAAGGTTAGTATATTGCCGTGGCAAACCATGAGCACTTTAATTTTATCTTGCATATCTTCGTTTTTCCTTGTATATCCTTATTTTTCCTAGGTTTTATCACACTTTCACGACATCTAACCTAGTGTACCTATCCTAGCATAAAATCGCATATTTTACCATATCTCGGTAAGTAAAATGAGTACAAATCTAGGTATAAACCCGATTCGTACTCATTAGTACTTTTTCCCCATGTCCTTTATTTCCTTACTTGGCACACTTTTTCATTTCTTTTTCTATCCTTTCAAGCCTCTCCATTTCTCTCTGTGCATCTTCCAACTTAAGGTGTGTATACACATTTGAGGTAACACTTATATCTGTATGTCCCATTAAATATTTCAATGTTTCTACAGATATTCCTCTCTTTGCCGCATTCGTACAAAATGTATGGCGGCATCCAACCATCGATAAACACTCTGCACACATCCAAACCCTAAATATTCTTGAATATCTTTTGGTTTTACTCCTCTCATATCCATAATTCTTCGAAGATTAACACCTGTTTCTTTTTTATTAATTGTTGGAAACATACTATAGCCTCCTTTGCACTAAATTCTTGTTCTACTCAGTTCTTACACATACTTTCTTCCCTGAAAAAGCAATTCCAAACTTCAAGATTTCCGTAATTCCATCCTCTTTCATTTCAGAATCGTATCGCAACTCACCAATTTGCTTTAATGCTTCATTAGACCATTTTTCAAGCTCAACATCGCTTAATTTTTCTTTCCACTTTAATTCCAAAATAATACCAGGATACCTTTTTTCTCTTGGAATTAAAGAAACATCAAATCTGCCATCTCCAGATTCTCGGTTCGATTTAATCTTATACTGATTATCCATTAATGCTATTAATCCTAGCATCAAACCATGATAAAATCCTTCAGCTCCACCATCGAAGAAGCTAATTGATTTATCCATATATTCCCCAATAGCGCTCTGCAACTTCTTGTAATCATTGGCATAAAGACTTTCTGCAATCTTATTTGCTGTAGTCCTTGTAATTGCTCCAGTTTGCAAGAAATGTGACAAGATTTCACTCTTATATACAGCTGCAATCTCTCTATTTGGAATTGATACTTCACATAAATATGAACCATCTGCTTGCAGTTCCTTTTTAGGAGTTTTCAAATAGCCAGCAACCAACAATAAGCTATAAATATTTGCTGGATCCTCCGCAAGCGATCTATACACCACATTTTGATCAATTCTTGCAACTACTCTTTCTCCTTGCAAAAGGTCATATAATCTTTCTGTAATATCATCTGTAGCCACTCTTAGTACATCATCAAGGATTTCATTTTTTCCTGTATTTACCCAATATACTTGAGGAAGGCATCCCTTGGAAATATAGTTGATTACAGACCATGGATTATATATTTCTTCGCTACCAAACAAATATCCATCGTACCAGTCTTTAAGTTCCTCCTCTTTATCTGATACTCCATAGTAACTGAGCATTGCTTTCACTTCAGATTCTGTAAATCCAAAAAAGCTATCGTATTCTTCATCCATTACGGAGTTCACTGTTAAATTATTTAGACCACTAAAGATACTTTCCTGAGCAATACGCAAAATTCCTGTTAGGAAACCATAGGATAAATTCTTATTATCCTTAAATGCTCCTGAAAAGAAATTTCTCATGAATCCAATAATTTCATCGTAGAAATCCTTAGAGTATCCCTCTTGAATCGGAGTATCATATTCATCAATAATGATTACTGGAGCCTTATCATAATGTGAAGCAAGCATTTTAGATAGTCTTTCTAGCGAAGAAGTAAGCTCCACTTCATTAGCTGTAGCGCTAATAATCTTTGTAAAATACTCCTTCTCATATTGTGAGAGCTTATCACTATTTAGTAGCTCTTGATGTCTTCCATACTCTTCTTGAAGTATTCCCCTTATTTTATCTATTGTTGCGTCCCAAGTATCAAATTTAACATCCTTAAAAGTTAAGAATATGACTGGATATTTTCCTTGATGTGAACGATACTCTTCTCCACATTGCCAAATATTTTTATCTGCAAAATACTTACTAGTATTCTTATCTGATATTTCAAAGAACACTCTGAGCATATCCATATTCAAGGTCTTTCCGAATCTCCTTGGTCTCGTAAACAAAGATACCAATGGCTTTTGATCCAAGAATTCTTTGATTAATAACGTCTTGTCGACATAGTAATATTCTTCTTGCGCACGAACATAGTCAGAGATGCCGATTGGTAATGATTTAACTTCTGCTTTCGCAACCATATTTTTCTTGATGTATTTTCCATTAGACACTCTTCCATCCATTGGCTTTGGAGAGTCGTCTGGAATTAACCAAGATCCTTTTTCTTTTATTGCACCCTGTATTCTTCCTTTTTTGCACATATCATTTACGGAACGTGGAGAAACATTCCACTCTAAAGCCTTTTCTTTACAAGTTTTCATATATATATCAGCTCCTGTCTTTCGCAATATTATTCCTCATCTTACGCAAATTATACCTCAGTAAAACGTAAAAAGTCAAATCAATTCGATATTTTGCGTTTAATTATTGCGTTTGCTTAATGTTTTGCGTCTTGTATTTTTCGGCACTTTTATTTTGGTTTTTTCAGTCCACAAACTTGTTTGTAGCATATTACTCAGACAAGTTTAACTCCACTGAAAAAGGACCAGCCCAGCTGATCCTCTCCCTCTATCACATCCCCATTGTAATTTATTCTTATATTCTGCTATTTTTACTTTGCAGCCAAAAGTACGGTTTCTGGGCAAATTATAGCATATTGTTGCAAGTCTATTCT
>ERZ779892.1566-NODE-1566-length-20034-cov-25.253316_pt1 | contig 20034 bp, 25 predicted proteins | sample MGYA00511552_ERZ779892 | MGnify/ENA primary metagenome ERZ779892 (study PRJEB29588, sample SAMEA2154561) | human gut metagenome | biome: human gut; feature: human-associated habitat; material: faeces | place: Denmark | collected 2008/2010 ... | reverse complement strand
GCAAAGACGGACTTGTAGTCATCGTCCGTATTGATAGCCGGCAGCAGCACCTCGCGCGCATCCGCGGCCGCCGCCGGGGCAACCATCTTCACCGCCGTCAGCAACAGGAACACCGTCGCGCACAAATAAACTTTCCAGCGCTTCACGCACATCACCCCCGATAACAGGAGTGTATGCAGACAGGCCCGGTTTTAGCACGACGGCAGCGCCCGCGTCGCGCGCCGCATGGCCGACACAGCATAGCATGCGACCAGCAGCTCCGTGACCGGCATGGCCCACCAGATCGCAGTCGGCCCGAGCACCGCCGGCAGCAGCAAGATCAGCGCGTCGCTGATGACAAGCCCCCGCGCCACGGAAACGAAAAACGCAGCCCCCGGCTTGAGGATGGCCTGAAAATAATACGTGGAGAAGATATTCAGCGGCAGCAGCAGGAACGACACGGCATACGTCCGGGCGATGCCCGGCGCCATGGCGAGGATTGCCGCCATCGGCCGCGTGAAGATGCGGATATAGAGGTTCGGCCAGGAGAGGCTCAGCGCCGTCCAGAAAACGGAGAACGCCGCGCACGACACCAGCGCCAGCCGTGCCGTCCGGCCCCTGATACTGGCCGACCATTGCCATGTCCACAACGCCGTAAATACACGAGATGAGCGCGCTGCCGAACGCCGCCAAAAAGTATTTGCGGCGGTAGATCGTGCGCACATTGTCCCTGAGCAGATCCATGGTCATCCTCCTTAAAAAAACAAAAAGCCGGACAAGGAACAGACATTTCAGTCTGCGCCTTATCCGGCTGCCGTTTCTCTGAACAGCTCGCCCTCCAGCGAACGAGGGTGTTATGCCAGAAGGAAGATGGATTGTCAAGCGATGCAGGTAAACAAAACGTACCCAGCTCACACGCACAAAATCCGAACATATTTATCCACGCTTGGCCGCATACACCAAGAAATTACTGGGTCTCAAGTTCACACCGGACGAAGTCCAAATCTTCCCCGTCTCCATCGCAAAATCCGAATCCACGACATACTCCTCGTGTCTTTCCAGCCTTTGAAGCCCCATGATTTGTTCAGCACCAACGACATGTTCCCACCAGAAGTGATTATCCTCATCTATTTGCGAATAGAAAAGTTCGACAGGCTCTAAACAGTACTGCCACTCGGGATGAAATCTATATTTTTCATATTCCGAATACGCAGCGCCACTAGAGCCGCTCCGATACACATAGCCATCGTCTCCGATGAGGAATCGGTTGCGTTCCTGTCCCTGAAAGGCAAGGAACGGCTGCCCATTCTTAATTGCATAAACAGCAAATGCATATCCGTCTTCCATCGACCAAAAGTCGCCGCCAATCCAGCCGAGGAGCAGCTCGTTTGTTCCATCGCCATTTAAATCTCTGAAAGAATAACCGATTCGACTCAAAAGGCCATCTGCATTTTCCCAAGCCCAATATGGATTCACAATACATTCTGCCAAACTGCGCTCCACCACATACTTGTCGCGATTCCAATCGGCTGTACCCGCCTGATGTGCATACAGTGCCTGATAATACAAGTCCAAAACGCTTGCATACCGCTGCTCATCCACACTCATTGAGCCTGCATTACTCTTGCCCGCGCCCTTATCTTCGCTTGTATCCAGCTCGACCGTGACATCCGGCGTAGACGTTGCTTCTGGTGTCTGCTGCGAAGCTTCTGTCTCCGCAGCAGCATTATTTGCAGAACACGCACCAAAAGAAATACTAAGCAACAAAATGACCGCAAGCAGCGCTGCCGCTTTGGCCGTTTTCACGTCTCACATCCTCCGTTCGTTGAAAAGCGTGCAGAAGTTTACTCGATGCCCTGCTGCTTGCACCAGATGTCCATGACGGTGTCCACCGGCAGGAGCTTGACCAGGCGCACCTGACGGCGCACCGGGTGGCCGAGAATGGAGACGCTCTTTTTCTTCTTGAGGTCCTGCATAGCCTGCGCCGCCACCTCATCGGGGCCGTACCACTTGTCCACATAGCGGATGTATTCATCATGATGCGCGACCCGCTGGAACTCGGTCTTGATCCAGCCGGGGCAGACGCACATGACATGGATGCCCTGCGGGCGCAGCTCGCGGCCGAGCGCGCGGGAAAGGCTCAGGACATAGCTCTTGCTCGCGCCGTAAACCGCCTGATACGGCACCGGCTGCCAGGCAGAATTGGAGCCCATGTTGATGATGCTGCTGCCGGCGTGCATATACGGCAGACTCGCGTGGCACATGCCAGTGAGCGCGAGCGAATTGAGCTGCGCGCTGGCGAGCAGCTTCTTGCGGTCCGCCTCGGCAAAGGGGCCGAACACGCCGCAGCCGGCCGCATTGACCAGCATCTTGATCTCGGGCTGCTCCTGCTCGAGCAGAGCCTGATAGGTGTCGATGCTGCTCAGATCCGAGAGATCGAGCGCGATCGGACGGATGGGGTTCGTGCACTTGTCGCGCAGCTCCTCCAGCCGCTCTTTTCTGCGGGCAATGACCCAGATCTCGTCATAGCGTGCGTCTTTGTCCACAGCGTAGACGAGCTCCCGGCCGATACCGGCGGATGCGCCGGTGATGACAGCAATGTTCATACGTTCTCCTCCAGAATGAAAATATCGGTAGTCCTATCATATCGAATTCGCTCCGGTTGCGCAAGGGATGGATATAAAAAACGCGCAGGAAGCACAAATAGGTTTTGGGAATCAGCGCAGGCCCTCAATGTCACTGATTGGGATGGCTTGCGCGCCATACTTCATGCGCAGCAATATAGGAGAGCACCTCTAAAGGCGTCATTTTGCGCGATCCGGATAAGAAAAAATCCCCTGAAACGAATCGTCTCAGAGGATTTGGGTGGTCGGAGTGGCGAGACTTGAACTCGCGGCCTCATGGTCCCGAACCATGCGCGCTACCATCTGCGCTACACCCCGATGCAGCTTTTTCATTATAATGATAACACACACGGTTGTCAAGTATCATTTTTCATTTTTTGCGGAGAAATTGTAGGACTACAATACATATTGGACACGTGAATAAAAAGATATGAAGGATATGGTCTCATGGGTTATCGTTAAGTTACCACACCAAACCAGCCCGAAAGGAGACCATATCCCTCATGAGCAGAAGTATAACACAAGACATGGCCTATCGGCAATCCCTAATGAAGTACACAGAGAAATACGACGTCAGCCGCGCCAGCCGGCAGTACAACAAGAGCCGGTCGTACATCTATTTCTGGAAGCAGCGCTGGGATGGAAGTGTGGCGTCCCTTGCCTGCCAATCCAGACGGCCCCACAGCCACCCCAACCAGCACACGGAGGCCGAGCTGAAGCTCATCCGCGATCTGCGCCGCAGGAATCCAACCCTGGGTATGCTCGAACTCTGGCACCGTCTGCGGCAGCGCGGCTACACCCGCTGCCCGGAAAGTCTGTTCCGTGTCATGCGTAAAATGGGGTTGTTTCCTGCCGAAAAGCCGAAAAATACATATAAGCCAAAGCCTTATGAGCAGATGACCTACCCCGGTCAGCGCGTTCAGGTGGATGTGAAGGTCGTGCCGCGCAAGTGCATCGCGGATCCGGAGCTTCGGCTGTTCCAGTACACTGCCATTGACGAGTTCACACGTCTGCGCTTTCTGGCGGCCTATCTGGAGCAATCCACTTATTCCTCTGCGGACTTCCTGCGGAAGCTGCGAACATAGTACGCCCGCAGAGGCATACAAGTGGAATGTGTCCAGACGGACAACGGTTCCGAGTTTACCAACCGCTTTTCGGGTAGCAAGCGCGATATGCCGACGCTGTTTGAGCGGACGGCTGCTGAACTGGGCATCCGGCATAAACTCATTCGCCCGTACACGCCGCGGCACAACGGCAAGGTGGAGCGAAGCCACCGTGAGGATCAGAAGCGGTTCTACTCTTGCCGCTCGTTCTATTCGCTCGAGGACTTTGCAAAGCAGCTTGCTGTCCACAGCCGTCGCTCTAACAACTTGCCCATGAGACCACTTCACTGGCTCTCCCCAGCAGAGTTCTCTGTCCAATATGTTTGAAAAACCTACACATTTTTCATTTTTGCAGAGAAATATGCGAAATTTGTCGATTCTTGTTTTCGGAAGAAATGTTTCTTTCTGTTATTTTTGTCTTGACAGCATTCCGGAATCCCTCTATAATAAAAGCACTGCGGTCAGCCCTGTCTTGCAAACTTTGCTGACTACATATTTGGAGGCCGGTCTCTGCCGGCCTCCTTTTTTCATGCAGAACGTAAAGTAGATAAATAAAAATGCCGCGACAAATGTCGCGGCATTTTTATGGTGGACGATACAGGACTTGAACCTGTGACCCTCCGCACGTCAAGCATGGTGTGCGTGGCCGATATGCACTGGTATATCTGCATTACAACCGACAGCGAGAAAAATTATCCCCTCGATTATCCCCATACCGCCGGGCGCTGCAGCAAAAAAGGGGCGGTCGCCCGCCCCTTGCAGATGTGTTGTTTACCTTTCCGCGAGGTTTAATTCCTGCTTCAACGCCCGCGCCAGCACCGCCGAAACGTTAACGTTTGCTTCCTTTGCAGCAACGTCTAACCACGACGGAAGCGACACGTTGCGGCGCACGGTTTTCATGTCATTTTTTCTGCGGTATTCCGCAAAGTCAACGTCTACAAGCGTAACAATTCCATTTCCCGCTCCGCTTTTAGCCGCGTCGATGCTGGACGGCTTCGGCAGCTTTTCGTTATCGTCCTCCATATCAATTCCGACAAGCCCGATTGCATCCCGCGCCATTTCCATAGCGTCAGCATAATTTGTGCCCTGCGTGTTGATGTTGAAATCCGGCACATACACAATGATATGCTCTTTTCCCTCTGTCATAATGATAGGATACGCCGCTTTCATACTGTAACCTCCTTGAAGTCTGTGCTATATTATAGGCTTTCGGCAGGGGGCTTATTTCAGCCCCCGCCGTTTTATGATTGCCTTTGCTAAATCTTCGTCTATTTCTCTGTGCCTTGGAACGCTTTCCCTCTCGCCTCCTTTTACGTATATGTCGTGATTTGAGCCGTGCCGCTTTAATTTCCATCCGTTTCTTTCTAATCGTTCGATGAACTCTTTGGTTTTCACGTTCGACCCTCCTTACATTTTCTATTATACACACTGCTTGTGTATATGTCAAGAGGTGCTTCAAATATTATTACACATTTTTTGTGTAATAAAAATCCCCGGGAGCCGAAGCCCCCGGGGATGCTGCTGCATGTAATCACTTGTCCGTCAGCTGCTTAACGCTCTGGTTAAGCCCCGTCGCCGCCCAGCCGGACACGATGCCGACGGCGGCAGCGTTGAGCCAGTCGTGCGCCGGATAGTCCGGCACGCCCATCAGCCAGGCGACGACGCCGAGGATCAGGCCGGTCGCGCCGCAGATGATCGGGATCCACTTGTCCGCGGCCTCGGTCGCCTTGACAGCCATGCCCACAAGGTAAGTGATGGCGGTGATCGCCGCCACAGATGCAATACCAAGCTCCATTTTTATCATCCTTTCTGTGTCATTTTTCCTGCGTAGGGAGCTGCAAAAATTTATCGTGGATATCGTCCATCACGCCGTTTGCGCCAAGCGTGTGGTAGTGCCCCCAGCAATTCTCAAAATTTTGCCTTGCGTAGATCGGGGCATAGCCCCGGTCGGACCATTTGTTGTAGTCGGATATCATCTGCGCGCGCAAAAGTGCCTGCACCCCGAGCTTTGTCGCCGCTGTGTCTGCGCGATCGTGCTGGATCTGCGCCGCCAGATGCCGGATCATGGCCAACAGCGCCGCGATCAGCAGCGATGGCACACCCAGCAGGCAAAGCCACTGATATGTAGTCACGGCCGCGCCTCACTTCCCGCCAGCGGCGTCCATCATCCGCTGGCACACGATCATCGCCTGCAGCGAGTCATACGTGACGTTGAGCTCGTGCTTGCCGTCGCCCTGCAGCGCGCCGCGGTCGATAAGCCGCTGCGTCTCCTCGCGTGCCCATGCGGGCACGTCGTCGATGTTGTGATAGCGCGGGTTGCGTGCCTCGGCGTAGCGCATGCCGATAATTGCGCCGCGGATCATATCCTCCGACACATTAAGGTCGCCATTATTGTCACCCTGCAACGCGCCGGAGTCCACCAACTGCGCCGCCTCCTCGCGGTAGTAGCTCGGCATCTCGTCGATGCTGCGGTATCTGATCATATCGTCGTCCTCCTCGTCTGTATTTTTTGCCGCCATCGCTGTGGCGACATCTGCCCGAAAGCCGTCCATCGTCAGCCCAAACGCCCGCCACAGGTGCGTGGGGTCTGCGTGCGCGCTGGCGATGCCTCTTGCCGCGCCCTCGGCGTGGCTGATGATCACGCCGTCCTCCAGCGGGTCCAGCACGTACTGCGCGCAAAGCTGCGCAAAAAGCTCCACGGCAGCAGCATACGTTCCGCGCACGTGCGTCTCGGTCGCAGCCGGATCAAGGTCGCGCCAGCTCGCGCCGCCAGTGTAGACGATGGACGCAGGCTCGGTCATCTCGATGCCGATGTGCGTCGCGTTCGCCGCGCCGCCACAGTGCCACGCGCGCATGGTGTATGGCAGCGTCTGGTAGTACGCGCCGTCACGCTGGATAAAGCCGTGCACGCAGACCGACTGGCCGCCCGGCTGGTACTGGTTGTAGTACCGCGCCAGCACCGCCGCGTTGGGCTGTGGGCAGCCGATGCTGTGCAGCATGATGCCGCGCGGCGTCAGCGGCGCAGCCATCTGATAACATCGATTTTTTGCAGCGTATGCTTGTACAATTTCCATTCATTCCCTCCTTATTACTTGTACTTGCCGATGACGTGATAGTGTATCTTCGGGCCTGTGATCGTGGTGCTACCTGGAAGCACGCAAGCATAGGCCGGTGCGTATGTCTGTGGCGTCCCGACGTTGTTTGCGCTGTCCGTCAACAGCCAGAAGTCGGATGACGGGCTATAGGGCGTTGCAACGACAACCGGGGTGCCCTTAAACGCAAACGGATATTTTCGGCCGGCCTTGTTTGCGGCCACGCCCATCCATGTGCCATAATACACCGACCCCCATGCGTTGTTTACATTCAAAGATGTGGCCTCAAAAATAGCCCACATCTCAGCGATGCCGCTGTGCCACTTGCGCCACGTCCAGCTGCCGGTCGTGCCCTGCGATTCGATGTAGTCCACGCCGGACGCACTCGCTGCCATGTCGGATTTGAGCTCCGCCGGTGTCCGGTAGTACACCCAGCCGCTGTCATCCAGCACAGCAATCTTACCGGGTTTGCGGCCGAGGTCGGTTGCTTCCGTTGTTTGCAGCCACGTGCCGGTAAAGTATTTGCCGGAGACATTGCCCGTAAAAGTCCCGCCTGATTTGTCCATCTTGTCGGACAGCGCCGCCTTGACGAGCTTGATCAGCTTTTTAATCGCTGCGCTTCCGCTTGTCTGCATAAGTCAGCCCCCCGTCAGATGGAATTCCAGAGTGTTTGTACCTCGTCCGCCGTCAGCTCCGTCAGGTCGATGGTGCCCGCAAGCACGTCCCACTTGTAACCGTTATTGCTCCCAGCATAGACGCATGCTACGTTTGTACCGGCGCTATACGCACGGCCTGCGCCCTCAAGGAAGGCCGACGTGGTTGTGAAATCATCCGCCACGTTGTATACATACCCCTTGTTGCCTTCCTGCGGCTGCGGAAGATTTGCGAAGGAAATCGACCCGCGTGGCGTATACACGCCGGTGAGCGCGCTGTTGATCGCGGCTTTAACTTGCGACGCCGTCTGCAAGCCGGATACCTTGGTGTCTACGTAATCCTTCGTCGTTGCGTCGTTGTCTCCAGATGGCGCGCCGACAGCCACGCGGGCGTAGTTGCTGTCAGTCCCAACAATTTTTGCGGCATTCTCTCCGGTACATACCAGCGATGCGTATTCTTCACCATTGAGCACGAAGAAACTGCCCCTGGCAACCAGCGGCCCATCAACCGATAGATTCCCGTTGCCGTTGGCGGATGCCTCAACACTTAGCCCAGCGCCGATTACCGTCAAGCTGCCAGTCACTGTGCCTCCGGTTTTATCCAGCTTGCCATCCAGTGCCGTCTTGTCTGCCTTGTTGTTCATCGCTGTTTTAATCAGCTGCATCAGCTTGTTTAAGGCCGTCTGTCCTGCATATTTTGTTCCCATAGTTATCCTCCCTAGGGCCTAGGCGTTATTCCACATATCGACGATCTCGAGGATCGTCAGCTCTTCGTCCTCGTCCACAGCTCCGACGTTTTTCGGCGCCAGCTGCACGTTTCCGGCGCTGTCCGGCAGCACATGGTTGACGCTCTGCACCGTTCCGCCTCCGCTTCCGCCGGAGGTTGTTGCGCCGCCAGACGACCCGCTGCCGCCGGAGGCAACGGCGGCGGTCAGCGTCCTGCTGGACCAGCCGAGCGTCATGGTGTCCTTGCCGCCGACGAGGCTAGTGTCCAATTTGGACACGGTCATGATGGTGTCAATTCCGTGCGGTGGAGACACCACACGGACGCTGTCTCCGATATGATATGGCTCCAGTGTGATGTCCGTGCCGGACAGGTCCGCCGCGCTGACCTGGATACCGCGCGACAGGCCGCAGTTTTGCGCAAGGTACGTGGCCGCGGCCGCTTTGAGCGCAGCCGCATCGTCCGTGTCCACGCGCAGCGTGCCGTCGATGCGGCCATACAGCGCCTCAGCCGCAGCGTTGGCCAGATACGTTGCGCCATCGTTGACGCCGGCGATCGTCAGGCCATCCTTGCCGATGGGATAGACGCGCGTGATCAGATCCGCGCCGTCGATTTTGTCCGTCAGGTCCAGCAGGTTTTTACGGATATCCACCTGCTGCGCACAGCGGTGGTTATACGATTTGAGGACGTCGAGATAGATGCCGCCGTCCTCGTATCGTATGCGCAGCGTGCCGCCGACCGCCTGTGCGCCCTCCTGCAGCAGCGCAAGGATCGTCTTATACTCCGTCTGCTCCACGGCCAAGCTGGGCAGCGTAGTGTCGATAGTGCCCAGCTGGATCTGCTTTGCTGGCAGACAAGCGGCATTATACTGCGTCAGCAGCGCCGTAACGTAGTACGTCACGGTGTCCTCCGTCATCACAAATGGCGGCTTGCGGATATCGGCAAACCACAACATGGCGCCGTCCACGCTGTAGGTGCGCCCGCCGCGCAGGTCCGTGGACGTGTCCGCCACGGATCCGCGAAACACCTCCTTGCCGTCCCTGCGGATGGAGATGACCGACGCACGCTTGACGGGCACGTCGCGCATGGTATTGCTCGCCGGGAGCTTAAAATCGGCCGAGTCGCACTCGCCGTTGGCGCGGTGGATCGTGCCCGCCGAGATCTCGTACCCGTCCATGCCGGCCGCAAACAGCAACCGGCCATCAACATACCCTGCATGCATCACATCCACCCCCTGCGCGCCGTCATGGTTACGCGCCCGTCAAACTTGCTGGACGCAGCAACGATATAGCCAGGCCGCCGGATCGACAGATATGGGCTGGATGTGTCACCGGCCAGAAGCACGGCAACCGGGTCCTTGCGGTTGCTTGGGATGATCGTGATGTCCGTCGGCACGAGCTCGGCGAAGCTCCCAAGTGCGGGCGTTTCAAACTGTGACAGAACCGGAAAAACGCGCCGGTCGCTAGCCAGAACGTCCGTTGCGACCGGTGTAACCGCATAGATCTGGATATTGCGCACCTTAATGTATACGGCCGGGTTTGGATGGCCGCATACACGCATATACAGTGCACCAGCTGGCACGTTGCTGATCCAGCGCGACGTCCCGTCGCCGTAGACATTGCCGGATGCGTCTGTGATCTCGTACCAGCCGCCATCGTCCACGTCGGCATCGACCACACAGCTGCCGGCTTTTGGCCATGGCAGCTTAAACAGCACGCTGCGCGTCAGTGCCGGATTGTCCGATGTGTCGCCGCAATAAAGCGACAGCACAGTATCGGTGCCGCTGCCAGCCACTTGCCCAAGCGACGTGGAGGCCGTCGGCGTGCCCTTGGTGATCAGGTTGTCGGCAGTGGAGACAACCGGGACAATGATGCTGCTCTCGGCAGCGGCCAGACGGTATGGGTCGGCGTCGATCGTGACGTCAAACGTTGTCCTATCCAGCGACGTGTCCGGCGTGCCGACGGTATAGCGGCCGATGTAATAGCCGGATTTGTTGCTGAGCTCCAGCTTCAGCCGCTGCCCATGTACGGCAGCGGCGAAACTGTAAAAATCAAACGTGCCCGTCGGCGCGAAGCCAAAGCGCAGCTTGATCTGGCGGTCGCCGAACACCGGGCCGCCCGTCAGTGCGGCGGTGAGATCCAGCTCGCCGTCCGCGCCGGGGACGCTCTCGGTCTGCGTCTTGACGGTCGGCAGCCCGATCTGCACGCTCATCAGGTCCAGGGCGGCATACTGCACGCCGCCGATCTTGCACGTAAGTGCCATTATAATGTCCTCCTGTCCTTGCTCGTGTAGATGCTGCCGAGCGCATAGTCCATGCGGGACGCCACGGACCCAACGAGTGCATCGCCGTCCATGTAGATCTGCATCCCGGAGATGGCACGCTCGAGCCGATCCATGCGCTCCAGCACGGCGGCGATGTCGCCGCCGGCTGCGGCTGGGGCAGCTGCCGTCTGCAGTGTGGCAGCCTGTGCATACAGGCCCTGCATGTCCACGCCGACGACATACTGCGGCTGCAGCGTGGCTGCGATGTCTCTGTTGATGTCGCCGATGGTGTCCTGCCAGCCGGCGCCGATGCCCTTGGCCATGTTGGTACCGATGCCCGCAAACACCGTCGACGGGCTGTGGATGCCGAGTAGCTTTTTGATCCAGTCGACCAAGCCCGTAAAGAGGTTGGACACGTCCGCCTTAAGCCGCTGCCACTGCTCAGTGATGCCCTTGCGGATGCCGTCGACGATGGCCTTGCCGATGCCAGCGACGGACGAGACGTAAGAGCCAAAGGCGTGGACCAGCGCGACGATCAGCTTGGGGACGACCGCCAAAACATGCCCACTGTTGGTGATGATGCCGGACGCCAGCGCGATGATGATTTGCAGGCCGGCCTCGACGATCTCCGGCAGCGATGCCAGGACCGCGTCGACGAGGTTGGTGATGATGATCGGGATGGTGTCGATCAGCTCCGGCAGCGCTCCGACAAGGCCATTGGCCAGCGCCAGCAGGATCTGCACAGCAGCCTGCACCAGCAGCGTGATCGACTCCGGGGACGTGATCTTGTCCACGATGCCTTGCACCGCCGTCGCCGCGGCGACGATGATGCCCGGCAGCTGCTCCGCGATGCCGAGCAGCAGCGCGCCAACCAGCTCCACGGACGTGCCGGTCAGGTCAGGCAGCGCGGACAGTAGGCCGGTCACCAGCGCCGCGATAAATGTCAGCGCGACGGACATCATGCGCGGCGCTTGCGCCGTGAGCTGCCCAGACAGGGACACGACAAGGTCTCCGACCGCTGCCGCGACCTCGTCGCCGCCGCCAGTCAGCATTTTTGTGACGCCGTCCATGATCAGCGTCAGCGTCGGCAGCAGTTCGCCGGAGATGTTGTTTTTTAAGCCGCTAAAGGCGTACTGCATGTTTTGCAGGCTGTCCTGATATGCTGCGGCCGCCTTGACCGCGTCCGAGCCCATCACACCGCCGAGGTCGTGCACCTGCGCGCGCATATCGGCGACGTCGTCCGCGCTTGTGTTAAGCAGCGGGCCGAGCTCCGTCGCGCCCCTGCCAAGGAGTTTCCCGGCAAGGTATGTCCGCTGCGTCTCGTCGGTCACATTTTGCAGACCTGCAATCGTGGCATCAAAAAGCTGCTCCTGCGACATGCCAGCGATCTGCTCCTGCGATATGCCGAGCTGCGCAAAGGCGTCCGAGCCGCTTTCAGCGGCTGTGGCCAGCGTTTTCATCGCTGGTTTTAGCGACTCAATCGACGCGCCGCAGTGCTGCAGGACAAAATCCCACTCCTGGTAAGCATCGGACGACATGCCCATCTTTTGTGACATTTTGTCGATTGTATCGCCATACTCCGCCGCGCCGGTAATCATTTCCTGCGCCGTGTCGCTGATCGCGCTCGCGGCGGTCTTGATTGCCGATGCTGCCAGGTCGGCCAGCGTGCCCTTTAAGACGGTCCATCCGCCGGAGGCTTTTTCGGCCTTTTCGCCGGCCTCCCTGGCTGCGTCACCGACATCAGCGACGGCGTCGTCCGTCCCGGAGGCAGCTGCCTCCAGCCGCGTGAGCTGCTGGCGCGTCGACTCAATCTCTCTCTCAAAGTCGCGGTACTGCTCCGGGCTGATCTTGCCATCGGCCAGCTGTTTGGACATCGACTCCTGCGCCGCGATCAGCATCTTAAGCTTGTCCTTCGCGCCGGCGATCGACTCGGCGAGGATTTCCTGCTTTTGCGCAAGCAGGACGGTGTTGGTGGGATCAAGCTTAAGCAGCGACTCGACGCCGCGTAGCTCGCCGCTCAGATCGCTCGCCGACTTGCGCGCCTTAAGGATCGCGTCGCCAAGCTTTGTGGTGTCGCCGCCGATCTCGACGGTGATGCCCTTAAGTGTCGTACCTTTGCCGCTCAATCGTCCACCTCCTCCTGCCGCCCGAAGGTGCTGCGCAGCCCGTCCACATCCGGCTCGGTTTGCTCCAGCCTCCAGGCGTTATCCAGATACTCGCGGCCGTCCTCTGACTGCAGCTTGCGCGCGATAAAGGCGTCGCGCAGCAGCAGCATATAGTCGTCCAGCAGCAGATCGCAGACGTCCGGCAGAGCCATGTTGGCATACTGTGCCACCAGATGCTCGCCGACCGTCTCGATCGTGTAGTGGCATCCCGTACCATCTCCGTCATCGGGATAGTACGGGATGGTCAGTTTTTTGCCTTGGTCGCCCCCGCGACAAAGTCTGAGTATACGGCAAAAAAGCCGACGAGATCGTCAAAGGCGAAAAGCCCGGCGACCTCCTTGGGCGTAAACGTCGCGCCCGTGCGGTTGCAGTTAAGGATGTCGCAGACGATGTCGATCATCTCGTCCACGCCCGCGCTGTCCTGCATAGCCGTCATCCGCTTAAAAACGCTCAGCGGCGGCACGGTCAGCAGCAGCTCGCGGCCGTCCTGCAGCTGCAGCGTAAAGGTCGCCTTGTGCTGGCCAAGTGTAAAGCGATTTGTCATGCCGTGTACACCTCGTCGTAGTAGATCAGCGTGCCGTCGGTGTCCATCGGGTCGCAGCTAAACTCTGCGTCGACGACGGTCTCCTTGTCCTTGGCAAACACGATCTCAAAACCGGACTGGTTTTTGCCGACAATGCGGACGTACAGCTTGCGCTTGCCATCCTTGTCCTCGTGGCAAAAGCACAGGACGTATTTTTTCCCGTCGTCGTTGGCGACGCCGCCGATCTTAACGGACCGCTTGGCGGGTTTGCCGCTGGCGGCATCCGTCTCGGCGACGCGCGCCGTCGCGCTGAGCTTGGCCAGCGTATTGCCGTCCCAGGTCATGATGCCGGACTTGAGCGTCGCCTCCTCGGCAGTGATCAGCGTCTTGGAGACCAGGCCGAGGTCATCCTTGGCCGTGTAGTATGTCGGCTTGTACGACACCGTCGCGCCGCCGGAGATATATCCGATGATGTTATCAGCCGTGCAGATGGCATCGGTGTCCGGGACTGTCGCGCCGGTGTACTCCTGCACGTACAGCTTGCCGGATCCAAGCGTGATGTCTTTGCGTTTTGTAAGTGCCATAATTATGCAAATCCTTTCTCGGTGTACGCAAAATCGTACACCGTCTCAAAAAAGTGCTCCGTGTCGATCCACATGCGCTCCTCCCGCACGTACTCAAGGCCGAGCGCGTCGAGCCGCTGCTCGATCAGGGCCTCGAGATCCTCGGCTGGCTTTTGCGCGTAGAGCTCGATCGTGATGTTGTGCTCGGTGATGCCGTTGTACAGGTCGGCGCCGCGGCGGGTCGTCCGGTCGTGATAGACGGCATACGGCAGCGACGGCGGCATAGCCCAGCACGTCTCGATGTGCTGGATGCCGTCGAGCACCGTGGGAATGATATCAGCCACCGCTTACCGCCTCCTCCACTTGCTGCAAGTACTCCTCGGCGACTTGTGTCACCGCTTTTTGCAAAAAATGCGTGCCTTCGACGCGGCCGCCGTTGACCTTTTGGTGCCCAAACTCCAGCAGGTGCGTCAGCCGGTAGTCCGGCCATTTGACGTACCACGTCCGCGCGTATCCGCTGTCCGTATCAAGCGTCAGCTTGGACGCGATCTGCTTGTAGTAGTGCCCGATGCCGGACTTGCGCCTCGGCGCGGTTTTGCGCGTAGTGGTCACCAGCTCGCGCATACTTGCATCTACGATTTTTCGCAGCTTATCCTGCACGTCACGGCTGTACTCAGCCAGCACACCCGCGATCGCGTCGCCGAGCTCGTTTGCCATCACCATCATGCGTCCATCACCTCACCACGATCTCAAGCCCGCCGTCCCGCGTCTCATAGGTGCGCTCGACGATGTAGCGCCGACCGCCATACTCGACAAAGCGCTGTCCGTCGTAGTCTCGCCAGTCGGCCAGCCAAAACTGCACAGACGGGTGCAGCCCGACGGCCGCCGCCTGGTAGTGCTCGGCGCGCGTGATACTTTCGCGCCGGCAAAACACCTCGTGCTTGCCGACGTCGTTGCCGCGCTCGTCAATGGCGATCAGAGTGATTACATCATCGTACACACGACTCCCTCCTTCGCCGGTGTGTCCAATTTGGACACACCGGCATGTTGTGCCTTAGCCCTGCATCTGCTGATGGCAGAGCCGATTGTTGATTTTTGCCCGCAGGTAGCGCGGCATAGCCATAGTCGGCTGCTGCCTGCGCTCGTGCAGGTGCGCGGCGTACATCTCCAGCAGCAGCTGGTCTCCCTGGTCGCTCAGGTCGAGGACGATGCCCTCGGTGCGCAGCATCTTGGCCGCGGCCGCGATCAGCGCCGCAAAGTACTCGTCGCGCTTGGTGTGCGTCACGCCGAGATCAGCCTTGAGCAGCGCAAGCACCGTCTCGGCCGAGCTGACGTCCGCCATTAGTCGCTGCCGCCAGTGGGCGGCGTGGCCTGCGTCGTATTGGCCGCATCTGACGCAAAGGTCAGGCTGGTGGTCGCCGCCGTGTTGTCGTAGCGGACGATCACAAACGCCTCGCCGCGCACCGGCTTGCCATCGTAGCGGGCGGTTGCCTTAAACGCAGTCTGGTCCTCGATAAATTTGACCTCCGTGGACTGCTCGAGGGTTGTGCCCTCGCGCTCGGCCAGCAGATACAGATCCATGTATCCGCCCATGATCTGGTTGTCCGGGACAAAGTCCAGCTCCACAATCTGACCGCCGATGACCGGCAGCTCGGACGTGACGCCGGCGGTCAGGGCAGCCGCGCTGTTAAAGGCCAGTGCCTTGGCCTGCAGGTCAATGTGCGTCTTGTGGTTGCACACCCAGACGGGCTTTCCGGCCGAATACTTGGTATCGGCGACACCCAGCGCGCCGATGAGATCGGCGTAAAACTCCGCACCGTTTTTGGCGGCGATGTTGAGCTTTTTGACGTTGCTGGTGCTGAGGTTGGTAAACGTGCCCTGGTTGGTGCCCCACCACGCCGGAGACGCTGCAGCCGCCAGGCGAGTGGCGATGCCGACCGGCATCTTGGTGCCGGTGCCAAACAGGATGGCCTTGTCCAGCGCGTAGCCGATCGCCTGGCCGAGCTGGTCAAGGATCTCGGTCGCAAGGCCGATGTTGTCGTCGTCCTCGAGGTAGCAGTTGGACACAAAGACATAGCCGCCGACCTTGTAGCCGTCGGTCTCGACCTGGTTGATGGTGATAGTCATCTCGTTGAGCGTACCGACCATCTCCGTCCACACGGCCTCCGGCACAGTGCCGACGATGTTCTGGCGCGCCTTGCCGCGCACCTGGCGCAGGCGGACAAAGCCGATGAGCTTGCTGTAGCGGTTGATGTTGTCGCGGATGATGTCCAGCATCACCTCGGGGATACCGAGGGCTGCGCCGGACACGGCGCGCTGCTGGCCAAGCATCTCACGGGTGCGGGTCAAAAATGCGGTGACGTCATCGCGGGCAAAAAATGCGTCGCGCTGGGCGTAGGTCATACCGTAAAAGCGGCTGCGGGCATCGCCGCCCGCGGTGTTGGTAGGCATAGTGTTGTGTGCTCCTCTCTCAGTGTGATGTGTGGGGTTGGTGTGGGCTGCGCTGCGGGCCTCAGCGGCGTTGGCTTCGGCGGCCTCGATCTGCTCGGTCAGGCTCGCGGCATCCGCCTCGGCGGCCTCGATGTCTGCCGTCACCTTGTCGCGGTCCGACTCAAACTCGCCGATCTCCGTCTCGCAGGCGGCGCGCTCGTCGTCGGTCTGGGCCGCCTCGATGTCTGCGGCCAGCTCGCTCTCGCGGGTCTCCAGCGCCGCAGCCTGCTCACGCAGCTGTGCAAGCGTCGCGTTGACGGCGGACAGCTTATTGCGCAGCAGCAGTACTTTAAGTGCCATGGTTGTCTCCTCCTGTCAGTCTGTTGATCATCTTGGTTTTCCACGCCTCGGCCTGCCGGCGCTGGATCTCGGCGAGATCCGCATGGCGGGCTTTGACGGCGGTCTCCTCGTAGGCCGGATAGGTCACGACCGAGACCTCATACAGCGGGTTGACCTTGTTGATCTCCCAGCGGCACTGTCCGCCGCCGAGGTCGACAAAGGTCTCCTCCTCAATGTCAAATCCAAACGAGCACTGGTCGACGTCACCGCGCTGGACGCGCGCATAGAGGCTCATGGCGTCGGCATCGTCTCGGTTGATTTTGATTGTGCCATACAGGCCGCGCGCATCCTCGCGCAGCGTCAGCGTGCCGGCCTTGGTTCGGCCGAGCACAAGCCGTGTGTCGTGGTCGATCAGTGCGCGGATGTCGCCGGACAGACATCCGGCAAACGCCCCCGGCTTGACGATCTCGGTCGCCCCGTCCCACAGGACATAGGGACTGTCAAACACGGCAAAATACCCCTCGATGATGAGGTCGTCCCCGTCGTCGCGGGTGCGAAACTGCTGCGGCGTGCTCCGCAGCTGCCGGCCCTGCCGGCTGTTGCTATCAGACATCTTTGCCCTCCTTCTGCTGATCCTGGATCAGCTTTTTTTGGTCGCCGATCATGCCGGCGGGGATGTAGTTTTCCAGCATGACGAGCTGGTCGAGGTCCTTTTTGGGCGTCATGCCCAGCCAGTCGCGCACCTCGTTGCCGGTCATCAGGCCGCGCACATACAGGTCGCACGCGACCGACGATAGGTCGGCCATGCTATAGGCATACAGGCTGCGCGGATTGAGGCGGAAATACCGGGACGGCGAGAGCAGCAGCTTTTTGGTCAGCTCCTGCTGGATGGCCGTGGCGATCTCCATCACCGTCGACCTGACGTAGTTGTTGTAGGCGTCCTGATCATAGTCCCCGACGCCCAGCAAAAACGCCGGGACATGCATCACGCTGGCGACCGTGCGCTTGTCCAGCGTCACGGCGTCGTTGATTGCCAGGTCCTGCAGCGACAAAGGCTTGATCTGCTGCACGTCCATCAGGTCGGCCTGCACCACCCACGGCTCTCCGGCCTCGTCGGTGCTCAGGTAGTCGTCCAAAAATTTGCGGCGGCCCTCCTTGCCGGCAAACTCCTCGGCGATGCCGTCCACGCGGACGATAATGGAGGGCTTCCACTTCTCGGACATAAAGCCTTTCTTGGTCGCTGCGGCCTGCTTAAGGCCCGCGGCCACGTCGCGCAGCTGCACCCGGTAGCCGGTGCCGCGCCACGGATAGGTCAAGTCCGGGTGGAGCACAAAGTGCAGCACCTCGTCCGGCGCAAAACTGCGCCCGCGCCACTGCACGACGTAGCTGTCGCCGACCGGCTGCGCGGTTGCATCCGGCATTGGCATCAGGTCGTCCAGGTAGCCGTTGGTCGTCACCGGCAGCACAAAGGCGTTGCCATCGCCGGCCGTCAGCATTGTGCGCACGATCCACTCAATCCATGTTTTGCGCGTGGTCAGCCCGTAGGGGTTGATGTCCACCTTGGTCGCCAGCGCATCGCGCACGCGCACGTCGCCCGCCTTGGTGTTTTCCATTAGATGGATAGTCATACTGGAGACGCTTCCGGCGATCGCGTCGACCGCCGCGGCGACCTCCGGGCAGTCGATCAGCCGGGTGTAGCCGGGCACCTGCATCACAGACCCGTCGCTGCCGACGATCCACCCGATCAGGCCGCCGGCACCTCGCTTTTTGGCCGCCTTGCGGCCCGCGAAAAGTCTCATATCTCACGCTCCTCACGCAAACCAGCCAAGGTCTTTGGCTGCTTTTTCGCTGTTTTCAAGCATCCGGATCGCCGCAAAGACGGACGCATCAAAGACGTCAATGCGCAGCGTCGGCTCGATTTTCTCATACTGGATCATGTCGTCCGTTTTTTCGATCGCTCGGACGTTTTGCACGCAGTACTCATACGGCTCGGCGTGCAGATAGTACAGCAGGCCGTTTTTCGCAGCCGCCTCGATGTGCCTAAAGCCCTCAGATTTTTTGTAAAAGTACTGCGGCTGGTCGATGATCTTAAAGCCGGCCTTTTTCATGCCGGCAAAATACTCACGGCAGAATTTTCGGTCGTGCCCGACCTCGGCGATCTTAAAGCCCATCTGCCGCATCCGCACAAACCACGCCACGATCTCCGCGTGGTTGACGGACTTGTCATTGCTCATGCTCAGCCAGCCATCCTCCTGCCAGCCAAACAGTGGGATGTTGTCCTCCTCAGCCTTGACGGCCGCTGCCGTGATCGGAAACCAGCAGTGCGGGATGATGATGTTGACGCCCTGATACACGCCATACAGGCAGGCCGCCGTCAGGTCGTGCATCTTGGACAGATCGGCGCCGCCGTACCACTTGATCGGCAGCTTTGCCAGCTGCTCGATCGTCCAGTTGTACTTGCCGTCGCTCGCGCGAAACTCCGCGATGTTAAAGTAGGCCTTCATGGCCGAGGTATAAACGTTCAAGGACTTCGCAAAAAAGTCCTTGCGCTGCTGCGGGTCGTTTTGCGCCTGCAGCGCGTCGGTCATGATATCGTTTGGGCGGATGGACTCCCCGTAGGCGGGGTTGGCCATGCGCTGCACGTCGGCGTTGGTGTAGTCCACGTTCCCGGCCTCGTCGACCGGAGCCGCCGCGATAAAGACAAACAGCGCATCCGCGTCCGCCGACTTGATCGTGCCGTTGAGGATCTGCCGGCAGTACTTAAGCCTGTGGCCGCAAAAGCTGTTTTCCCGGTCGCCGGCCGTGGAGATGCCGATGACCAGCTTGTTGGTGTACGCCTTGGTCGCCTCCTTGAGCACGTTGTACTGCTTGGGCGACTTGTAGGCGTGCAGCTCGTCGGCGATGATGATGTTGGCATTAAAACTATCCTGCTGGTCCGGGTTGGACGCCAGCGCGTTGATGTAGATGGACCCCTCGCCGACCGAGCCGGAGATGCTGCGCTCTGCGTTGTTGTCTAGGATGCGCAGGCCGTTTGGGTCGTCGTCCTGGGACAGGCCGAGCCGCCGGACGTTGTACGCCAAAAAGCCAAAAGACTCGAGTGACTGCTTGAGTGCCGCCGAGACGATGTATACCTTGGACCCGGACGGCGACTCGATCAGCGACAGCGCCCACGCGAGCGCGGCCGCAAACGTCGTCTTGATGTTTTTCCGGGGTACAAAGATAAACGCCTCCTTAAACCGGCGCTCGTCTGTGCCGGCAATGTAAAAGCCAAGGAGGTTGTACACGCAAAACTTGTGATACGGCAGGAGCAAAAACGGCTGTCCGCGGAGTGGAGTGGCGTCCAGCCGCTGCCCCTGCTGGTGGCACAGCATGGTCTCAATCAGCTCGATCGCGTACTCGGCCTCTGCCGGCCGAAAATCCCAGCGCGGGTCGGCAAGGTCCGCGACGAAGCGCTCGCACGCCTGCCGGATATCCGGGCAGGCGAGGATCGTGCCGTCCAGGCAGCCGGTGACGTAGGCAAGGACGTCCGCGGCGTTGCGGTGATCGCCGAGCTGCGTGCGCAGCAGGTCTGCATCCG